>Ga0208938_1000011_pt1 | contig 301694 bp, 272 predicted proteins | sample AD_UKC125_MetaG_FD_184434 | JGI IMG/M metagenome (GOLD analysis project Ga0208938, IMG submission 184434) | Active sludge microbial communities of municipal wastewater-treating anaerobic digesters from USA - AD_UKC125_MetaG (SPAdes) (version 2) | ecosystem: Engineered > Bioreactor > Anaerobic...
GGTTCACTTCTGAAGAAGACGCCAGTCCTTATGAAATAGCGCGGCGATTGAATGCCATGGGCATCCCTAGTCCCAAAGGCAAACAATGGGCCAAACAAACGGTCAAACGTATTTTGGCCAATAGCGCTTATGCCGGCACCCTGTATATCCGCCGCTATGATACTAAGGACGTCAAGTTCAATAAATATAAGCCGCCTGAAGAAAGGGTAAGCCGGAAAGAAAGGCCCCGCGAAGAGTGGGTCCCTATTTCTGTCCCCGCCATTGTTGATAAACAAACCTGGGAGGCAGCCCAAAAGCGTTTTGAGAATTCCCGGAGACGCTGGCGCAGCTACAGCGCTTACCCTTATCTTCTTTCGGGCCTCATGCGGTGCGGCAAATGCGGCGCGACTATGCACGGGAATCTTGTTACGTCAAAAGGAAAGAAGAGGGCTTATTACGTCTGCACCGCGAAATCGCCAGGCTTACCGGGTCGGGAACGCTGCAAATCCCAATATCTTAATGCTCCGGAATTAGAAGAAATCGTTTGGGAAAGAGTCTCCGGTTGGCTGACAAATCCGGAAAGGCTTCGCGCGGAGCTGCAGGCCGCTTTCCCTGACGAGACCGCCAAAGCTTTGGAAATCGAGCTTGCCACCATCAAAAAAGAATTGGTTCAAGCCTCCAAAGAACGGTCACGGGTAGCGACCATGTTCCAAAAAGATTTGATCCCGGAAGTTGAAATGGAACAGCGGCTCAGGGAAATAAAGGAGCGTTGGGAGTACCTCTCGCGCCGCCGGGAGCAGATTTTAAGGGAACTTTCCCGGCACGACCTGGCGGTGCAGGAATTGGAACGGTTAGAAGAGCTTGCTGCCCAGGTTGGAGATACTCTCGACACTCTTTCTCTTGAAGAGAAAAAGCGCCTGGTTAATCTCTTGATTGAAGAGATTACTGTTATTGGGAAGCGTATTGACATCAAAGCCAAAATTCCCGACACTATACCCGAAAACGTAGGCATTCTCGAAACTGCTGCCACGGGTAATGGTTTCTATGGCAGACACAACACCCCAAAGTATGGCCTCGTGGAGCTGCATGGAGCATGAGAACCCTCGGGAAGCAGCTTCCCAATCGTCTAACCTGGTAACGCCGGCCTGGCCCGAGACGGAATTCCAGAACGCCGCCCTGTCGCACAAGTTGTCCAGGTAATCGCTGATGGTCTGTATGGCTACAATGGCTCTGACCAGGGGTTTTGTAAGCTGTCGGTTCATGAGCCCAAATACCGAGCCGCCTACGCTGTGGAAGCTCTTCTTGCAGATAGAAGCAACGGCTTGCCTCCTTAACTCGGGGTTTGGGATTTGCCGGGCACGCTGTTCCCACCGGCTGAGCTCGGCTTTCGCCAAAGGGAGTATCTGCCCCGCCATGGAAAGGTAAACCGGCCATTCAGAGATAGCTCCGCCCAGCCTTTGCACCAACGGTTTGCCAATCGGTGCGCTCATCCGTCTGCCCAACGGTTTATCCGTCTGCACACGCGTCCCCTTGCCCAACCGGTCACTCAGCCGCTGGTTCAGCTGTGTACCCATCTGTTTGCCCAACCGATCACCAGCCGTTTGCCCGTTCATCTGCTGACAACTGTTTTCCGACGCAGGGATGCTCCCATAGATGCTCCTCAGATGCTCCTCGGGACGTTCCGCAGGATGCCCCCTGGATGTTTCCAGGGTGTTCCGCCTGTGCTGCTGCCCTAGTCTTCAAAGCAACACGGATCCTGCTTGAAACGCTTTAAGAATTTGTGAAGCCTAGCCAGGTATCCCTTGGCCTGGCTTTGCCCCTGTCCTTCAGCGCCCTGTCTGCCCGGCGAAGCGCTGCTCCACGAGGAGTGGTTGCCATCCCTGCCGTAAAGCGCCCTGCCGATAGCTTGTAATTGAGCTTCACTAGCATGTTGCCAATCGTAGTAGCTTATTCCCTTAAGACCATAGGCCCATGCCAGGCCGGCAAAGCGGATTATCTCCTCTGGGGTAGCCTCGCCGAAACACTGCCCTACAGGGGCAAGGGGCAACTTGTATTTGGCAAGCCCCCTGAGACACATCGTTAACGCTTCTTCCAGAGACAGGTCCATCATGGCCCAATACACCTGGGGCAGACACACAGAGCAAAACGACGAAAACTCCTCGTATGGGAAGTTTTCGTGGTACTGGGGAAGGGCAAAGGTGGTATATCCCAAGACAACCCCTGTGCCCAAGGCACGGGTCGCCTGAAGTCCCAGTTGAAGCGCCTTGTACTTGCCTTCACGGCTTTCATACTCATCTTCCGCATCTATCACAAGCCAGTCCGCTCCGGCGCTTAAGGCCTTCTCCATGGCTCTTACCTCGCCTGAAATGTTGTTGCCGTAACTGTATCCCCATGCCCCGATAGACAGCCCAGCATCGTGAGCCGGCTCAATAATCTGCCGGAGCTGCTCGAGGAAAAGGCCGGAGGTCCCTCCGTCCCAGGCTTTGACCAGAATACCTGAAAGCCCTAAGTCAACGGCCCTGCGTATCAGGTGATTTACAGGGCCTGCTTGTGACAATACCCATATCCACACATGCTTGCCTTCCCAAGGCTGCGAAATCATGAGACTTCCTCCCTGCTTCCTACGACAGTGTGACGGCTGAAAGCTAAACCGGTGAACTGATAGTTAATGCATTGTTCTATTACTGTATGCATATACTCGTTGTTATGTTAACTTGTCAGCTTGAACATCAGCCCTTATTTCCAGCATCACACGCGGCTAGGTCAGCCCTGCTTTTCCGCTTCTCCAGCCTCCGCTTCTCCAGCCGGAGGAAGGCACATACACCTCTACTCATGACGAGGCGAACCATGTATATCCGCTTCCCCAGCGGTCACAAAAAGACGCATATCGCTGGTGCTCTTGACCGGGCCCGTCCATGTTCTCCGCTTTTCATGGAAAGGCCCATATCACGGGCGCTTTTGATTGAGCCATCCCCTCTTATTCATTGATGCATAAAAAGAAGGGAAACAGCTTGCGCAAGTCGAAATCATGGCAGCAAGGCAAATCCACAACATATTATCAACGTCGCATTGCCATAATAGCGGTGCCGATGCAACGGCAACTTTCCGGCGTCATTCAGTCAGAGTCCGTTTGCCCTCATGCATACCAAGAGGGATCAGAGGCTGCTAAACAAGGGTTATCAGAGCATGCAAAGGAGGCTAACCAATGGCTGTCTCAAGACAGGAGATCTACGATCTGATGCTGGAATTGGTATCCTACCCAAGCATTTCTCCAAGCCCGGCTGAAACCGAACTTGCCGAATTCATATACAATAAACTCGCCGAACTACCGTATTTCCAGCAGCACAAAGACGATCTCACCTATATCCCAATTCCAAATGACCCGTTTGGACGCAAGGGAGTGTTCGCAATTGTCAGGGCTCAGCCTGAGACCAAGCGCACGCTCATCCTCACAGGCCATTTTGACGTGGTAGACACAAGCGCAGCAGGAGCCTTGGCCGATGTGGCATTTCGGCCTGAGGAGTATACCAGGAAAATTGGAGAACTCAAACTCCCTGCTGAAGCACGCGAGGACCTTGAATCAGGCAAGTTCCTGTTCGGCAGGGGCGTCATGGATATGAAGACGGGTATCGCAATCCAAATGGCGCTGCTTGCCAAATATTCCGAGGAGCCCGAAAACCTGCCTGTAAATATCGCGTTCCTTGCGGTGGGCGACGAGGAAAACAACTCTGCAGGCATGCGCGCCGCCATCAGTTTCCTGGCACAAATGCAGGATGAAGGCTATGACTTTATCGCCTGCATGAACAGCGAAGGCGTCATCCCCAAGTTCCCAGGCGACACCAACCGCTATGTGGATATCGGAAGCGTAGGCAAGATTATGCCCATGTTTTATTGCGTGGGACGGGAATCCCACGTTGGCCAGTATTACGCGGGACTCAACGCTAACCTGTTGGCTTCTGCGGTGATCATGGAACTTGAGGGTAACCCTGATTGGGCGGAAGAATGGAAGGACGAGGTATATCCGCCTCCGGCATCCCTCAAGCTAAAAGACCTGAGAGACATTTACTCCGTCACCCTGCCAGCAAGGGCTGTGGTGTACTTTAACCATCTCACCGTCACAAGCACGCCGGATCAGGTACTCGAGAAGATGAAGTCGGTGGCCCGCAAGGCATTTGTAAGGGCGATTGAGCATATGTCCCAGAGCGCCAAGAGGTTCGCTGAGAAAGCAGACACACCCGTGCCCATTCCGTGGCAGCCTAAGGTGGTCACCGTACAACAGCTGGAGAAGGAAGTATCGGACAACTTCGACGGAAACTTGCAGGAACATATCGCAGCTTTTATTAAGGGGCTACCCGAAGACAAGGACGAGAGGGACAAATCTTTGCTTGTGGTAGAGGAACTCCTCAGGTTCTATCCTGACAAGAGCCCAATGATCATAGTCGGGTTCCTGCCGCCCTACTACCCACACAGGACAAACAAGCGGGAAACATCAAGGGAAAGAGGCCTGATTGACGTAGTCAGCCAGATTATCGCTGAGGCCAAGGCTGAGTTTAACGAAACCCTGGTGATATCAGAGCACTTTGCATCCATCAGCGACCTGAGCTATGTGGGCTTTCAAGGCAAGCGGGAAGAACTTGTGCCTCTTGCCCACAATACTCCCGGATGGGGGGTTATCTACGATATCGACCTGGATAATCTGCTCAAACTAGATATCCCCGTGGTCAACTTAGGTCCCTGGGGCAAAGACGCCCACAAGTTCATGGAAAGGATGGATTTGGAATATTCCCTGGAAGTAGTCCCGAGACTCTTGGAGTCGCTGATCGAAAAGCTAGCCAAGTTAGAGTAACCGGCGGCTGCGCCATCAAAAGCCGGGGAGCCGCTCCAGATTCTGTAGGACAAGCTGCATGAAGCAAATGAGTGGGATAGAAGAGCGGATATAAGAGCGGGTTTAGGCACATAGAACCACTATCGCCCGGGCTGCACCAGCCAGCCCGGTTTGTTGTTTTTCTCCATATGGCTCCCTTTACTTTGGCCGCTGGACACAACTGGCCGGAGTAGAACCGGAAAGGCCTGCAATGTCGCCGGGCTGCACGTCGGCAAGACAGAAAGTCATCGACGCCTGTCTCCAGAACCTGTTCCTCTCCGCAGTTCCGATTAGGATCGCCCTTGAATCCAGCGGAACGAGGAGGAATCACCCACAACATATACCAGTGGAGTGCCGCAAATTGACAAGGAATTCCCGATTGCATGGAAGTACTCAATACTGGGAGGACCTACACCTTCCCTTCCTCTCACCCAAGCTACTTTTTCGGTGCTTCGCCCTGGCCTTCAGAAGAGCCTTTTTCCGTACGGGTTGTTTCCGCGCCGGAGCAATCGAAGGGAATCTTCTCAAACACTGCGGTAAGCTGCTCCCGCCTTACCGCCAGCGGCTCATCCAGCCTGTCCAACGCAAGACTTACATACTTCTGGTTGATATCGTACCCTACAAAACGGCGGCCCAGATGTCTTGCAACCTTGAGGGTCTGGCCCGAACCGCAAAAAGGGTCAAGTACTAAATCGCCCGGATACGAGTAGAGTTCGATCAGCCTGTACGGTATTTCCTCAGGAAAGGGACACGGGTGCTCAATATAGCCGGGCGGAACCGGAGCAATATGCCATACCGTATTGGCGGTCTCGTTGGTGAAAAGCTTTTGCGTGTCTACCCTGGCGCTTTGCTTTTCAGCATCTGACCGGCCTTTGTAGATCGGAGGGCCGGGCTTTCTGAACACCAGGATATATTCAGTCATTATGTTTGGGTAGTAGTATCCGGGGTAAGGATGCTGGAGGAATACTCCGGCCCTCTTAACCCCGCCTGTAACCTTATGCCATATGATGTCCTGATGGAATTCCCAAGAAGACCTGGAAGCGCAAGACGATCCGCCATCGCAGCCAGGCTCGCCGGCTAAAGACAAGTCATCTGCCGGAGACAATTTACCTGAGCCGACAGCAACCTTGCCATCGGCCCCCGCACAAGCCTTACCACCGGGTTCCTGAAAGCCACACCGGGTTTGCCCGGCATACCCAGCAAGCAGAGAAACCACATCAAAAGGGACCGGATAGTGTTTCCTGTCGAGAAGCACTGTCCCGATTACAAGTGCCATGAACCCGCCAGGTTTGGTGACCCGGAAGATTTCATCTGCGATGTTCTTGAGCCAATCCAGGTATTCGTCATATCCCTGGTAGCCGACTGAATAACTACGTGTGCGGTAATTTTGGCGGGCGTCCTGAACATGGCGGTCGTAGTCGATGGCATTCCAGTAAGGAGGTGAAGTCACAGTGAGAGCCACTGAACCGTCGGGCAGCTCGTCCATATACTCGCATGACTTGCAGAAGATCTTGTCTATGTAATCCCGGGACAATGCCAAATCTTCCACCTCCGGATACGGGATTCCCAGGGACATTGTACCATCTCGGACCACTATACCTCGATAAACGGAACCACAATAATAAGTACCAGGTTTATCATGATAAAGATGAACAGCAAAATCCAAGGCCACTGTTTTATGAGCTCCCGAAACCTTAATCCCAATTGAGGCTTTTCGGCGAATTCCTGCCACAGGCAGCGGAACTCCTGCCACAACCACATAAATTTCCGGCGGAACACAAACACCAAGACTGCAACTGCTGTGAGCCCCCCGACACCGAGTACGTGACACCAGGGTTGTTCCAACAGCCCGATCAATTGGCTGGTCAAAACGAGCAAGAAGTTACCTACAGCATGCATGACAACCGCCGGGACAAGGGACCGGTAGCGCAGCACTGCAATGGCAGCCACTACTCCCAGGGCAAAAGCTCCGGGCATCGTTAGGGGCAAGTGTACCACGGCAAACAGGATACTCGGAAAAATCACTGCCCATCCCCGGCCCCAGCCGGAAAACGCACTCAACATGAATCCCCTGAACATGAGTTCTTCGGTTATAGGTACCAGGACAGCTGTAATCAGTAGGTCGACAAACAACGACTCGGGCCGGTGCTCTATGGGAAGCAACTCAGCCCACTTGGCAAGCCCGCCCTTTGTGAGCCAGTTAACTACATTCGCCAGCAACGCCTCAAGCGACATTATTCCCGCACTGAAAAGTGCCAGCCATCCAAACTCAGGATCCCATGTACGGCTCAGGTAAAACGTCTTTTTCAAGCCAAGTCCTTTGACCCGGGTCAAATAGATTGCCACCATCGGAAGCCCCAAAGTGTTGAAAGGCCGTCTCCAGGAATCTGGTATAACGAGAACTGCAGCGATCAAGGACGGCAGCAACAGGCCTAGCAAGAGGGCTTTGCCAGCGTCCGTAGGACCAAGTTCCCGAGCACGCACACCATACTCGGGCTGCATATCTTGTGTTTTTGGCATGTGCTCTCCTCCCCTGCTCTGAAACGGGGATATCAGGCTGCAGAACTTGAAAACATAGATTGCAGGATCATTTGCGAGGGTGCATCCCCTAAACCTGTTTTCGCTTTACAGAATGAATTTCCCTCTATTATGAAGTTATGCCGGTTCACCCAGATAAGTGCGTGCATCGCCCAATTCCAATCCATCCCGTGACCATGTACACTTCGCCAGACCAAGCGTACACCGGGTACACCGGATAGTAAATCAAAGGGTGCAGGAGCTGTACCCCGCACAACCGCTGGCCTTTCGCAGAGTCTGACCAGGTAGTAACCCAAGGAATATAGGAGCTGTACCCAAGCTCTGAGGGCCCTCTGCCTGGGCACTGGGCACGGCAACACCAATACAGATCAGGCGAGCTTTACGGAGGTTTTCTGGTATTCTAGAGATCAGGGGTCAAACTTAGTTAACTAATGCGAAAAGAGCTGAGGTGTGAAGTTACGAGTTATGGATACAGGAGACAAGAAAGTTAGGGATATGTTCGGTTTGCAGCAGGATGGGACGGAAAGGCTCAATGCACATCAAGATGAGAACCTACCTCGGGGTTCCGGCAGGAATACCAGGGGCAAGAGCACTCGCCTGCTTGTGGCGTTGTTGATAATCCTGGCTGCCGTAGCCGGGGGTATCTGGGTTTACTCTTCGGGTATTTTCCGGGATACTCCGGATATGTTGCTGATAACTTCAGGGGACAAAATGGTGATCTGGCGGCCGCTCAAAGATATTGGGGATACCACCTTCTCGGTAGAAGGGCCTTTAGGGACTACCGTTGTGGAAGTAAAACAAGGACAGGTGCGCGTGTTGAGTTCCCCGTGTCCCGAACACATCTGTATGAATACGGGCTGGATTTCCAAACCTGGCGGCATCATAGTGTGTATGCCCAATGGGATTGTGGTACGCATTGTAAAAAAACCTACGTGACACTTTCGCTACCATTTCTGTTCCGTTCTGTTCCGTTTCTGCTCCGTTCCACGAGGAATCAGGCGGAGGGGAGCTGGCTTGGCGCACCGGATGTATTACTGACCAGACAAAGCCGTACAAGACACACTCATAGAACCTCAGAACCTGGTGCTGGAGCAAGCCCGACGGTAGCGAGGGCCACAAAAACACACCTATAGAACCTCAGAACCCGGCTACTCCAATCAATTCGACCAGATAACAGATGGCCGGGGTGAGAAATATTGCCGGCAAGAGGTTGGCGACCCTGATTCTCTTGATTTCAAGTAACCCAAGCCCTATGGCAAACAACAGCAGCCCGCCTGCTGCAGTCATCTCCGTGATCATTTGCTCAGTGAACACCCTGTCAAAAAACCCTGCGCCCAGGGTAATTGCGCCTTGGTACAGGAACACAGGCAAGGCCGAGAAACCCACGCCCAGCCCCAAAGATGAGGCGAATGCGATTGAGGTAAACCCGTCAATGGCGGCTTTGGCTGCGAGAGTGCTGTAGTCGCCGGTAAGCCCGTCTTGTATCCCGCCGATTATCGCCATTGGCCCTATGCAGAACAGCAATGTGGCTGACACAAAGCCCTTAGCGAACAGGCCTTGTGATTGTCTCCCAAACTTTCGCTCCAGGGACTCGCCAAGCTGGTTGACCCACTGTTCAATGTTCAGCCATTCGCCGATAATCGCGCCAAAAGCTATCCCAGCCAGAGGATAAAGGATGTTGCCGGTCTGAAGGGCCATGCTAATACCTATGATGCTGGTCACAAGCCCCAAGCCGTTCATTACCGTCTCCTTCATTTTCTCCGGGTAGTTTTTGCCCACAAGCATCCCAATAACGGTTCCTGCCACGATGGTTACTGTGTTGATCAGCGTACCTCTCAAGACCATTCGCCCCTTCATAAGACTTGTTTGAAGCACTTGTCTGGTAAACCAATCCGCGGATTACGTTAAGTATCGTATATTCTACAACAAATGCCAACAAAGGAGAACTCAAAACCGCTTTGTTGCGGGCCTTGCACATCGGTGACAGGCGCCCACTTAAGTGCTATCCTTAACAAAACCATGGGTTTACTTGGAGAGCCCGGTACCACAAGCAGTTGTGGCATTGTGGCATTTGATGGACTCATGGGCACATAATCGCAGAGAGACTTCCAACCACAGCTGTGGAGATAATTGCAGGACCCAAGCATCCGTTAAGGAGGTAGCATACAGATGACAGACACCCCCAAAGCCACGGGAACAGAGATTTCCATGCACCTAGGCGACCTTGAAGAAGGTATCCTTGTTGAACGCGCCAATAGGTTCTTGGCCTTGGTCAACTTGAGGGGACGGGCTATCGAGGCTCACGTGGCTGATTCGGGCAGGTTAAAAGAACTGCTCTTCCCCGGAAACCGGGTCATGGTCCGCAAAGCCGGCTCCCCCAACCGGAAAACCTCTCACGATCTGGTACTGGCAGCATTTGGGGACATCTGGGTGTGTGTGGATACCAGATATCCAAACCGCCTGTTTGAACTGGCCGCCAAACAAGGCGCGCTGGATGCATTTAAGGAGTATACTTCTGTGCGAAGAGAGGTTACCCTAAATCAAGCACTCAAGCGCGTAGAAGGTGCGAAGGGTGTGAGCGCAGAAGGTGTGGCAAGCGTGGAGGGTGCCCCCAAGAGCAGGTTTGATTTTCTGCTGGAGGGCCCCCGGAAACCTCCCCTTCTCGTGGAAGTCAAATCAGTCACCTTGTGTGTTGACGGCAAAGGGCTGTTCCCCGATGCGCCTACCCTCAGAGGCGCCCGGCATCTCAATGAAATGAAGCAATCCCTGCCGCTTGGGCTTGACGGATGCGTGGTGTTTATCGCCCAGAGAGAAGATGTAGCCCAGGTTTCAGCCAACAGGGAAACGGATCCCAATTTTGCCCAAGCCATCGACCGGGCAGTCCAGGCAGGAGTCAGGGTCCACGCCTACCGGTGCACCATTTCTGACAACCATATACGGTTGCAGCCGAAAGAGGTGCCATATCGGTAGGATCGTGGGCGCATACCTTGCCTGCACAAGCCGGATCTAAAGCCTGTGCCTTGGAAGATCCCAGCCGGTTAGGGATCCTACCTGTAGTCTTTCCAGCCCTGCCCGCTGCAAATTGATACATTTTTCCAGCAAACAAGGTTGACTTATTATGCAAAGTGTCGTATGATGCTCGAGAATTGCCGGGTAATCTGTTAAGCCCGGCTATACCACCTCATCCTTGGAAGGGTGAGGTAGAGGCGCGGAAGTGGTGGTACTCCGTGGAGGCCGGAAGCCAATGAACCGGGGGAAGGACACTGTCCGCCGAAACCTCAGGCACCCAAAGCCTGTGGTTGGGATGGCATCACAATAGGTGCCATACTGTCGTCAGGATGGGCCCCCATCATTCTGACGAAGCGCTATCTCACGCGGGGGGGAAGGAGTTGAGTTGGAATGCCTGCACTTGCAACACATCTGGCCGCCAGGCCACCTCTGTAACTTGTTCCACCCATTACACAATTTCCTAAACAATTTCCCTTTGCGTGTAGTTTATATGGCTTGCGTGTAAGGTTTTGCGCCGGTGCGCCGTTGCAGTACCATTGTGCAGCCATAAGCTGTCTCTGCCTGGCGCCCCGCACGGCTCCAGCGGGTCATTGCGGTACCATTGTGCCACTATAAGCCAGGAAGGGCACCTGAGCCAGAAGGTCGGCCGGGAGTCATTGCGGTACCATTGTGCCGCCACAGGGACTTGAGTGCTGCCGTAATGATCCCGCCGTTACGAGCCGCTACGGGCCACCGTCACGGTGCCGGCGTCACGGTGCTGCCGTACGGTGCCACGGCACTGCCGTCGTGGTGTTTTTGGATAGAAACATCCCGGCAAATCCCAAGTAAGCCAGGTAAACCGTAACCAGGGGACCTAGTAGTGCTTTGCGCTCACCAAGGTGCAATATTATGCCAATATTGACAGGAGGTAACAAACAGTGTTTGCATTACACCGGGCTTCCAGAAATCTATCCAGGAATCATTCCAGAAAGCTTGTGCCACCTATACTATGCGTACTGCTGTTTGCAGCAATGCTCGCCCTAGCAGGCTGTGGCGGAGGCGGTCAAGAAGACAGTCTTGCCAGGGTGCAAGCCAACGGCAAATTGGTGGTGGCCACAGACGACACCTATCCCCCGCTTGAGTGGAATCAGGACGGGCAAATTGTGGGCTTCGACATAGACCTTATGACGGAAATCTGCAGGAGGCTAGGCGTAGAAGCCCAGTTCGAGTCGAGCAAATGGGACAGCTTGCTCACCGGCCTAGCAGGAGGGCAATACGATGCCGTGATTTCAAGCATGAACATCACCCCTGAACGCCAGCAACAGGCAGACTTTGTGGAGTACGCCCGTTGGGCTCAGGTAATCGTGACTGAGCCTTCTAACAGCTCTATATCCACCCTTGATGATCTCAAAGGGAAGCACATTGCGGTACAGGTGGCTACAACCAGTGAAGCCGTCGCCAGGAGCATTGAAAACGCAGAAGTCACCTGTTTTGAGAGCTTCGATACCACCTTCATGGAACTCATGAACCACAGGGTCGACGCAATCATCGTAGATGAGCCGGTAGCCATGTATTACCAGGCCAAGAGCCCAGACGCTTTTGCCATAGTAGGCACAGCCATTGAAAGGGAGCCTGTGGGTATCGCCCTGAAGAAAGGGTCAGATTCCCTGAGAGAGGCGATGGAGCAGGCCCTCCAGGACATGCAGGACGACGGCACCTACGACCAGATTTTCGCCAAGTGGTTCGGGGACAACCAGTAGGCCGGCAGGCCGGCAGGACGGGTGGCACCGGTATCACCATACCGGTGTCACCCTACCCGGACTACCGGGCATCTTAGGGCTAGATGGGCGATAAGCATAGCCGACATCGTGAATTCCAGGAGTTGATCTTGAGTGAAACAATCCATAATCTCAACAGCATTATTCATACAAGACATACTGCCGGCCCTGCTGAGGGCATCAGGGGTCACCGTGAAGCTAACCTTGTATTCAATAATCCTTGGAATCGTCATCGGTACGGGAATAGCGCTCATGAGGATATCCAGGAACAAGGTGCTGTCAGGGCTGGGCACAGCGTACGTGACCGTGCTCAGGGGAACGCCTCTTATGGTGCAAATCCTCATAGTGTACTTTGCTCTGCCCCAGCTCGGCCTCAGGTTGGACAAGTTCAGCTCGGCAGTAGTTGCGCTGGGGATCAACGCAAGTGCATATATAGCCGAGATAATCAGGGCCGCCATCGAGTCCATCGATCCGGGTCAGATGGAAGCGGCCAGATCTCTGGGCATGAGCTACGGCCTGGCCATGCGGAGGATCATCATCCCTCAGACCTACAGGCGGCTGCTGCCCCCTTTGGGGAATGAATTCATCGCCATGCTTAAAGATACGTCCCTAATCGCCTTCATCGGCGGCGAGGAGCTCACCAGGGCGGGCCAACACATTATCAGCGCCACCTTCAGGCCTTGGCCCGTCTACATCACAGTTGCTGCAATCTATCTGTGCATGACTGCCCTGTTTTCACTGTTTGTACAACTTGGAGAAAGGAAACTGCTGCAATGAGAGAAATACCCATGGTTGAGCTAAGAGGGGTTTGCAAGAGTTTTGGAAACCTCCAAGTGCTCAAAGACATCAACCTTAGAGTGGCTAAAGGCGAAGTAGTGAGTATTATAGGGCCAAGCGGTTCGGGCAAGAGCACCCTGCTCCGCTGCGTGAATTACCTCGAGAGACCCGATTCAGGCACTGTGAGCATTGCCGGAAACCCTGTGCCTGAAGATGAGAACGCCCTGAACAAGGCACGCGCTAAGGTAGGGATGGTGTTTCAGCACTTTAACCTGTTCCCCCACATGACCGCCCTGGAAAACGTAATGGAAGGGCCGGTTCAGGTAAAGAAGATGCCGAAACACGAGGCAAAGGAGCTGGCTCTATCCCTCCTCTCCAAGGTAGGGCTGGCTGACAAAGCTGACGCCTACCCCCGCCGGCTTTCAGGAGGGCAGAAGCAGCGGGTTGCCATAGCCCGAGCATTGGCCATGCAACCAGATGTAATGCTGTTCGATGAGGCTACATCGGCGCTGGACCCTGAGCTCATAGGCGAAGTGCTCCAGGTAATGCGCGACCTCGCAGCCGAAGGGATGACCATGCTGGTGGTCACCCACGAAATAGGGTTTGCCCGGGAAGTTTCAGACAGGATAGTGGTGCTCGCAGACGGCCAGATAGTTGAAGAAGGACGGCCTGAGAAACTGCTGTCAGCGCCCAAACACCAGCGGACCAGGGAGTTCCTAGCCAAGATTTTGCCTGCCCGGGCGTGACACCGGGCGTAACACCTGATGCCGGGGAGGCCTCCAAGTGGGTTACTGCACAACTCCCTGGTCCCAAATCCTCTAATAGAACCGGCGGCTGGCAGCCTAAGTCAAGGCAGTCCGTAACCGGCTCCCCTGTCGGCAATAGCATTGGCATGTGGATAGGCATGCGGCCCGCAGCCTAAGCCCAGGCCCTGCCAAGTCAGGCCGGTACACCGGCCGGGTATCACTCGGGCAACAGCACAACACCGATCATCCCCGGCCCGCCGTGAACCGCCAGGGATGCGCCCACTTCTCCTATGACGAGCTGGGTTATATTTATCCGTTTCTTCAGCTCATCAGCAAACTTCACAGCCTCGTCATAGCTGTTGCCATGCATTACCGCAACACGTGACGGAAGCTTGGAAACCGCGCCGGCAGCCAATTCTGCCACCCTCTCAAGCGCCTTGGGATAGCTCCTGACCCTGTCCACCACTTCCAATAAGCCGTCCCTTACCTCAATCACCGGCTTTATAGAAAGCAGAGAGCCGAATATGGCTTGGCCGTGGCTGAGCCTCCCGCTCCTCTGAAGGTACTTCAAGGTGGGTAGCGCCACAAAAGCCCGGATTTTGTCTCTTAAGCCATCAAGCCGTTCTCTAATCTGGTCGATGGTGAGCCCTTCAAGGGCGGCTTTGGCCGCTTCAATGCTCAAGAATCCGGTTCCCATGGAAACCGTATTTGAATCGTACACGTGTACCTTGACCTTCCCAGACACCGAATCGGCCGCAACTTGCGCCGACTGGCAGGTACCGCTGCCTTTGGCAGTCACATGAATCGAGATTATTTCCCTTGCCGTACCGGCCAGCCGGCTGTAGGTCTCCACAAAATCTCCAGGGGAAGGGCTGGAAGTCTTGGGCATGGTTTCGCCGTCCAACAACCGGTAGAATTCGTCCACCGGCAGATCTACGTTCTCCTTATAAGATCCATTGCCAATCTGAATGGGGATCGGCACTACTGTAATGTTGTGCTGTTTCTCCAGGTCTTTGGGCAAGCCTGAAGAACTGTCCGTTACCACCTTCACCCTTGTCATTAGCCATCCCCCCTGGCCGATTAAGATTCCCCTCCCGGAACTTTAGGATCAATCCGGACACTAGGTGCGAATACCGGAAGGCCTCAGGCACCTTCCTCACGGGACTTAAGGATAAGCCTGGACCCGTACCTTAAGGCCCATACTTCGCCGGTCCAGTCGAATAAGAACCGGACATGGTTTTCGACTTGCTTGATGGTTACAACTGCGGTGTCGGGCCCTGTGGTCTCGACCGGGTAAACCTTGTCATCAACTTCGGCTTGAAGCTTGCCGTCTTTGACCCTGACTACTATATTTGCACCTTCGCCTGATCTGTATGTGCCGGCCAGCTTAAGCAGTTGTGATTCCGGTTGAGGGCAAATCTCCTTCTTGACCAAGGGATTGTCCACGGGCAGCCCTAGGAGCAGGTTGATTGCCCCCAACCACACTTTGGCTGCAGGAAAGCCGGTGAGGTTACACAGCACCACTGCGCCGATGCCCTTTTCAGGCACATAGCCTATGTTAGACGCTACCCCCCGAAGGGAACCGCTGTGCTGGATCAAAGTGCAACCGTGATAGTCAGGCCTTACGATGAACCCGTAACCATACCATCTTTCAGGGTAGTAGGGGTGATAAGGCGTGACCATCCTGGAGATCCCTGACGGCGAAATCAACCGGCGTCCCTGGAAAACCCCTTCGTTGAGATACATGCTCACATAAGCAAGCAGGTCTTTGAGGTTTGACCTGATGAACCCGCACGCAGTCAAGGGAGGGGCCTCTTGCCAGTTGTCAGACACACACAAACGGTCGTCTTTGTCTTTGTAATACAGCCGGGTTACCTCTGGGAACTCTTGCAACTTGTCGATCTTGGTTGTGGTATGGCTCATGTTGAGTGGGCCCAGGATGTGCTGCTGGAGATAGGCTTCGTATTCCTGGCCTGAAACCCGTTCGATAATCGTGCCCAAGAGCCCAAAAGCATCGTTGGAGTAGCTTACATACTCCCCAGGCGCTCCCATGAGCTTGTAATCGTGGGTTGCCATGAATCTAAGCAAGCTTTCGGTATCCAGTATACTTGGCCTGTCGCCGGCCCCAGGGAGCCTTTCCCCATCTCGAATGTCATCGGGATCAGGCTGGGTAGCAGCCAAGATCGAATAGGTTAGGGACGGAAGCGGCGGGATCCCTGCCGTGTGGGTGAGGAAGTTATGTATCGTTATTTTCCACGCATGCTCGGTTTCTTCACCCGGCAGGTCAAACTCAGGCAGGTACCGCTTTACAGGATGCTCGACTGCCAGCAACCCCTTCTCGGCAAGCTGCATTATCCCCAATGCAGTGAAAGACTTCGACACTGATGCAACCCCAAACACAGTGTCCGGCGTCACAGGCAGTTTCCGTTCAAGGTCCCTGTAGCCAAACCCTTTTGAATAAATCACCTGGCCGTCCTTGATCACACCCACGGCCACGCCAGGAGCCTCATATTCCTCCATTAAGCTTTGGACAAATGCTTCAAAGGTGGAAACGTCAAACTCCCGGTTGCACACATCAGCCACAGCTAATACCCCCCTATAGCTCATATCTGGTGCAGGCTTTGCCGCGTTTGCATTTCCTTGTCTCCATTTTCTCCGCAGCAGACAATTATTCCTTGTGAATAGCTCTTGTGTGATTAGGTTTGTGAACCAAGATCCCGAGGATCGGATGGGGGTCATATTGGCCAAGCATAGCCGCATATCAATCAAATGGGCAGACCCATAACCAGTGATAAGTCGATTACGGGTAGGGGGACTCTTGGGTCTGCCTACCTTATGGCTTGAACAATTGTTCCGCCTCCATACACAAACTCCCCTTGGTAGAATACCAGCGCCTGTCCTGGTGTAACTGCAAACTGAGGTTCATCAAACTCAACCAGCACGGCACCGCCTTTGCCGGCGCCTGGGCGGTGATCCTCACCCGGTATCAAAGTAGCTGAGACCTCCTTGCCCCGGTAGCGTACCATGCACGTGCCCCTTACGGGAGATTTAGGGTAGTCCTCGATGATGAAATTCACGTCGCCGATATAGCAGCCTTTCGCATACACCTCTTCCCGCTTGCCCACAATCAGCCGGTTGGCGTCAGGCTCGATGTCTACCACGTAATATGAATGGGGGCCTGAAAGCCCCAGCCCTCTCCTCTGGCCTATGGTGTAGTACGGGAGCCCCTCGTGGTACCCTACCACCTTGCCCGACGTATCCACCACCGGTCCCGGTATGGCTTCGACCTTCCTTTGCCGCAAGAAATCCCTGTAGCTCTGGGAGCCGACGAAACAAATCTCCTGGCTTTCAGGTTTTTCCGCAGGCACCAGTCCTCTTTGGCCGGAGATGGCTATCACCTGCTTCTTGGTCAGGCTGCCTAAAGGCAATATGGCGTGACTCAGCATGTCTTGGTTAAGCCCGTGCAGCACATAGCTTTGGTCTTTTCCGGGATCCTTCCCCCTGGCAAGCAAGTACCTCGAACAGCCTCTTGACTGTGCTTTGCCGTTTGCTCCGGCCGGAGATGTGCCGTTTCCCAAACCCTTTGCTGCAATCACGTGGTTTTCCACAAATTCCCCTGAGGATCCTCCTGTTTGCTTCAGGATTGTCCCTACCCGGGCATAATGCCCAGTGGCCAGGTAGTCTGCACCTAATTCCCGTGCCTTGCTAAGCAGGTGTCCGAACTTGAACTTCCTGTTGCACAAAACGCATGGGTTAGGGGTCTTGCCACCTGCATAGCTCTTGATGAACGGGGTCACAATCTCCGATTCGAACTCTTCGGTAAGATCTACCGTGTAGTGGGGGACACCTAATTTCCCGCACACCTGCCTTGCCTCTTCTTCAATTGCCGGGTAAATGGCGGAACCGGAGCATGATGTAACATCTGGGCTTAGGATCTTCATGGTAATCCCAAACACCCGGAAACCTTGTTCGGCCAACAACATGCACGTAACCGAGCTGTCTACCCCGCCTGACATGGCTACTGCAACAGTAGGTCTTGCCACATCCAACCCGCCTTTGTCACATATTAAGGTGTACCTGGCCTCTGTACCTGGGCTCATCGGGTTTACCTGGCCTTATTGCGTAAGACCTGCCACCTAGCGTACGTCTTAATCGTAGCTATGCTTTGCCCGGGATGTCAATAAAATACCACATGAGCTTCATGCCTAGCAGGTTACCCAACCTGCATAATAGAAAGTACCAATACGGCAGGAGGAAAAACCCGCCTGGCCTTGAAGCAATTGCTTGGGTTTGTGAGAAATCGGTTCCCGCAAGGAGGTCGTCTCATGTCTCAAGGCCTAAACGTATCTATACTGGGAGGCGGGAGTGCTTATACCCCCGGCCTCATTCATGGTTTTATAAACCGGTCACAAGATGTCCCCCTAAGCCGGCTTGTGCTCATGGACATCGACGAGAGCAAGCTGGATACGGTAGGGTATGTAGTGCGCCACATGCTCCAGGATGCCATGCCCCAGTGCAAGCTAGAACTTACCACCGACAGGGACCAAGCAATCAGAAACATGGATTTTATAATATGCCAGATTAGAGTAGGAGGGCTTCAGAGCAGGCACATCGATGAGAGCATACCCATAAAGCACGGGGTTATCGGGCAAGAGACCACAGGCCCGGGCGGATTTGCCATGGCTTTGCGCACCATCCCGGTGATGGTAGAAATCGCAGCTGAAATCCAGGAGAAGAACCCCAGGGCGTGGCTGATAAACTACACCAACCCCTCAGGCCTGGTAGCCGAAGCCATCACTAAGACCTCGGAAATCCGCCATATCTCTATCTGCGACGAACCCATGGTGCTGCAAGAATCCCTCGGCGCTTTTCTCAACGTGCCGCCTGAGCAGCTGTTCTTTGACTACTTTGGGCTCAACCACCTTGCATGGGCGAGACGGGTTTACCTGCAAGGAGTGGATATCCTGCCGCAACTTAGGGATACCTTGGAACACACTCCCTTAGACAAGATCGAGGGCTTGTTTGGCGAAGAAGTGCTAAGAGACCGCAAGGTGCGGACGGAACTCAGGAACACCTTGCGCATCTTTAAGGAAACCGGAATGCTGCCTTCCCCCTATCTCCAGTACTACTGGTTTACCGACGAAATCTTGGAGCAGCAAATCCGGTCAGGGCGGACGAGGGCCCAGGAAGTGATCCAGATGGAGCAGGAAATACTCGCAGAGTACAGGAAGGTGGCTGCCGGCGAAAGGCCATTTGAGACCCTCAGAGGCGGAGAATGGCACGCAGATATGATGGTGGGTATGCTTGGGGCGATAGCCAACGATACCCGGGAAGTGTTCATCGTCAATACCCCAAACCACGGAGCCTTGCCTGAACTTCCCTTCAACAAGATAGTGGAGGTGCCTGCCCTAGTAGACGCCAGAGGCGCCCATCCGCTGGCCATGGGCAAGATGCCCGTGGAAGTCCGCGGACTCATCCAGGCAGTAGCAGCCTACGAAGAGCTCACTGTAGAAGCCGTCCTAAACGGCTGCTATGATACGGCGCTGACTGCCCTGTCGTGCCATCCGCTGGTGCCGTCAAGGAAAGTGGCAAAGAACATCCTGGATGACTACATTGCAGCCCACGGAGAGAGCTTGGCGTATCTTAAGTAAGGCCTTAGCCGCACCGGCCTGGCTAGTCATATCGTCTCGATCCGGAGCCTGTCTGGACTACTTCTGAGCCAGACGGGCTTTGATTTCCTCCAGCCTCTCTCCTTCCAACGGGTAATGGCGGAAAATCAAAAGGGCTACAGCCATGGCGAGCATGGGCACCAAAGTCATGAGAAGCCTCATCCCTGTAAGCGCGCTAGCAGGTTGAACCGCAAGGTTTGGGTCGTAGCCGAAGGCGTTGAGCACATTCCCCATTATTATGGCATTTAGCGAAATCCCCAGCCTAATCATGAACCCGTTGACCCCAAAGTACATCCCTTCACGCCTGACGCCTGTCTTGACTTCGTCTTCGTCCACTATGTCAGCGATGAGGATATCGAGCAGCACCAGCAGCCCTGCCAGCCCAAAGGCTAAAAATAGCGCGATTATAACCGCGTGGATGTAATTTTTGGCGGCCCAGAACGGTAAGAGGCAGACAGCGTACCACGCCCCGGAGTAGATAAATGACTTCTTAGCCCCGAGTTTGGATATGATTTTGCCCCAGACTGCAGCAAAGGGAATCGCAGTGACGAACATAGCCCCTAAGAATATGGTGGTCTCAAACTCTGACGCGTTGAGCACGTACTTGGTGTAAAACGGGATCACCGCCTGGAGCGCCACAAAGGTGTATTGGATAAGCATGGCAGGGATGACGTAAGTCAAGAAAGACTTGTTGAGATAGGTCTCCTTGAGTGCTTGCCCCAGAGGAAGGCTTGGTTCCTGGACATATTCCGGCCGTTCTTTGGCTCCGTACAGCGAAGCGTACATGGTCACGAGCCCTAGGAGCCCGAAGGCAATCCCCACGAAATTCCAGCCGAACTGCTCTGCCAGAATCGGAGGCAGGGCCACCCCGAAAATCAACCCTATAATCCCAAGCACTTGCCTTAGAGCCGAAACTCTGGCCCGATCCTCAAGTTCAGGATACATTTCCGGGAAAAGAGCGGTCCAGTTGAGCACGACTATGGTGAAAAGCCCGTCAAACAGGAAAATCACAATAAAATACCATATGAACAGTGCCTTCTCCGCGCCTGCAGGGTAAGGGGGCATCCACAGGAGGGCAAATGCTATGCAAAGGGGAAGCGTAAACACTGCCACATACGGGATACGTCTCCCCCATTTGGTTCTGGTCGAGTCTGAGATTTGGCCAAACAACGGGTCGTTTATGGCATTCCAAATTCCGTAAAACAGCATCACCAAACTTATCATCTTAGTAGGCACCTTCAATATATCCACGTAGTAGTAGATAGCGAAGGTTGTGACCGTCTGTCCGAGGATGGATGCAGAGAAACTTCCAAGGCTGTACATAAAATCCTTAAGCTTGCTCACGCCGACCTCTCCTTTTCCGCAAATAGCGCAGGTTTACGCCGCTTGTGGTTTAGGAAGATGCATTAACCAATTTCTGTACCGCTACGGAAAGTCCTTCTTGCAATGGAAGCCTGCATCCTCTATGCAGTCATTGCCTAGGAGGAAATTAGTGTGATTGCCAGAATCATGACATTATGGATGCTTGCAGCGGACCTGTTACCGCTTTGGACCAAGACACAACAAGGCGGCCAGATTGACGCCAAGTACCTAATCCACACTAAGCGAAAGGAGGGAAATCACCGTGCTCCCCATACCAGACCTCATGGAGGCGCGGAATGTCCTGGTGGTAGCGCCCCATCCTGACGACGCGGAGATTGCGGCAGGCGGAACCATAGCCCTCCTGGCAGAGAAGGGGGCCAAGATCACCTACGCCATGGTGACCGACGGCTCCAGGGGAGGCTTGCAACCAGGGATCTCAGAAGCCCAGATGGCCTCTATCAGGCGGGCCGAACAGGAACAGGCCGGAAAGGTGCTTGGGGTTGCGGACATAGTATGGCTGGGTTTTCAAGATACGGAAGTGCCACAAGCTGAAATACTCAGGGAACCCCTGATTTCACTTATAAGGGAAATCCAGCCTGATTTCGTGATCACCCTGGATCCGTGGCTTCCATATGAAGCCCACCCTGACCATCGCCGGACATCTATGGCAGCAGTGGAAGCCTGCCTGTTTGCAGGACTGCCCATGATTCAGCCAGAGGATCTGGAACATGGACTGGCTCCATGGCAGGTAACCGGGATTGCCCTGGCATTGTCTGCTAAGCCCAATACCTTTATCGGGATAGACAGCAGCTGGGACAAGAAAGTCCAGGCACTTAGATGCCACAAGTCCCAATTCCCGGATCCTGTATGGAACATGTTCTACCCCATGATCCTCGCCAAGTCAGAGGAATACGGACGGCGGGCAAACGCCAAGACAGGCGAGGCGTTCAAGGTGCTTACCACTACGCACCTTCACGTTATGCCAGATACTTGGCAAGCATGATCAGGGACCTGGTTAAGAAAGGAGGAGCTCTACCGCTTCACATGAAAACCATCAGACTTGCAGTGGTCGGCGGAGGTTCATCGTATACCCCTGAACTCATCGACGGGCTGATAAAGCGCTGGCAAAACGGGGAGTTCTTGACGGAGCACCTGGCGCTGATAGACATCCCCCAAGGCAAACGCCGGCTAGAAACTATCGCCGGTTTCGTACAAAGGATGATGCAGAGCGCAGGCATGCCCTGCAAGGTAACCAGCTGGACCGAGCTTGCTCCGGGGCTCGAAGGCGCTGATTTCGTCATCAGCCAGATCCGGGTAGGCGGGATGAAAGCCAGGCAGGCCGACGAACACATCCCAATAAAGTACGGCATCGTAGGACAGGAAACCACAGGCCCGGGCGGTTTTGCATGTGCCTTGAGAACCATCCCCGCGGCTCTGGACATAGCACGTCAGGTAGAAGCGGTATGCCCCGATGCGTGGCTGCTTAACTTCACCAACCCGTCCGGCATTGTGACTGAAGCCCTCATCAAGTACACCAAAGCAAAGGTTTTCGGACTGTGCAACGTCCCTATAGGAATAAAGATGGGTATAGCCCAAGCACTGGGTGTGGAGCACCAGAGGCTCAGCGTGGACGTGTCAGGGCTGAACCACCTGTCCTTCGTCACCGGACTGTATCTGGACGGCACAGACATAATGGAGCGGGTGATGAATTCGCCTTTGCTCGGGGCTTATTTCGACAGGATCAAGATAGGCAGGGACCTTGCGTTTTTCGTGAATGAGCTTAGCGTAATCCCAGGCAGTTACCTCTATTACTACTGGTCAAGGCAGAAAGCCATAAGAGATCAACTAGAGGACATCTCGTCGGGCAAAGGCACAAGGGCTGACCAGGTGATGAAGATCGAAGCAGACCTCTTCAAGCTGTATGCAGATCAAAGCGTCCACACCCTGCCGCCTGAACTCAAACAGCGGGGCGGCGCTTACTACTCTGACGTAGCCCTCAACTCAATATCAGCCATAGTAAGGAACGTGCCCCACACTGAAGTGCTCAACGTGGAAAACCTAGGGGCAGTTCCCGGGCTTCCCGAAGATGTGGTTGTAGAAGTAACCACAGTGGTTGACGGCTCCGGGCCTAAGCCCGTAGCGCAGAAGCAGCTGCCTGTCGGAATCCTTGGCTTAGTACAGAAAGTCAAGTGCTACGAGCAACTCACTGTAGAGGCGGCAGTTGAAGGGGATGTGGTCAAGGCATTCTCAGCCCTTATCAATCATCCCTTGGTTCAGGACGGTGAAACTGCGGCAAACTTGCTCAAGGACATCCTGGAGGCCAACAGCGAGTTCTTGCCCCAGTTTAAGGCTACTGAAATACCTGGGTTTTGATGGACAGACGGGTGCCGGCAGGTACCTGTGGAAAGGAGGATGACAATGCCCTTTATCCTGGGCGTTGACGGGGGAGCTACCAAGACCTTGGCGGTAGTGGGCGACGACACAGGCAGGATTCTGGGCGCAGGCTTGGGAGGGCCGACCAATTACCAGATTACCGGAATTGAGATTGCAATGGAGAACCTCAACTCAGCCGTAAGCACAGCTTTGGGCAAGGCAGGCATTAACCTAGACAAGCTTGATTACGCAGTGTTCGGGCTGGCAGGAGCAGATTTTCCCATCGATTTTCAGAATCTTACTGCCGGAATCCAAGACCTCTACCCGGACCTGAAATTTGAGATAACAAACGACACCTGGGTTGGGTTCCGTTCAGGCACTCAAGAGGACTACGGCGGTGTGGTGATAGCGGGTACAGGTGCAAACTTCGCGGCAGCCGCACCGGACGGCAGGAAGATCACCGGGCGGGGCATGGGCTATGAATGGGGCGGCGAAGGCGGCGCCGGATACCTTATCCGCAGCACGCTCCACTACGCCTTTAGGTCCTACGACGGCACGGGGCCCAAGACCCGCTTGGAACAGGTTGTGCTTTCCCTGCTTGAGTTCGAATCTTACGATGACTTGTCCCTTTACATGTACCAAGTCCAGGGCAAGTTCTCCAAGATTTACATGCAAGCGGCAGCAATAGTGCCTGCCGTGTTCCAGCTGGCCAATGAAGGCGATGAAGTATGCATGGACATACTCATTAGTCTGGGCCAGGTCATGGGCGACATCATTGGCAGGATGATAAGAACCCTGGGTTCGTGGCAAGAACCTCAGGACATTGTTATGGTAGGCAGCCTGTTCACCAAGGGTGCAAACCCGCTCCTAAAAGATGCATTTAGGCTGGCGTGCCACAGGTTTGTGCCCTTTGCCAGGTTTAAGGAGCCTGAACTTGAGCCTGCCGGCGGGGCTTTCCTCATGGGGCTTGAAAAGCAAGGCTTGCCTGCTAAAGGCAAGGTAAGGGAGAGGGCCATCGCCACCTTGGGTGAAATGGAAATCCCGGGGTTATAGAATACGGAAAACAGAGCCGCAAACCGGTTTGCAATTGAGGGCCTGAGGCTCTAGACAAAGGCCGGCCCGCCCTGGCAATCCTCAAGGCGGGCCGGCTCTGCTTGCCTCACCTGCTATTTGCCCTGCTTACCGCACGTACTTACTTGATGTTCCTACCCGGAACGCTCCGCCTGATATGCTCACCAGACGTACGCGCCACGTATAGTTACCTTATCACCTTTACCCTGCTAGGCCTGAGGACCTGATCTTTGTACATGTATCCCCTCTGAAGTTCCTGGATTATGGTACCATGCTCCCCGCCGCCCTCCTGGGCAGCCACAGCCTCGTGGTACCTGGGATCGAACATCTTGCCTACAGGGTCCTCGATAGGTTGTACGCCTTCCTTGGCAAGTACATCCAGAATTTGCTGCCGTATCAGCACCACTCCGTCGTAAAACGCCTTGAACGTGCCGTCTTGGCCGTCCTTGGCGTTTTGCTCCCCTGCGGCCAGGGCCCTGTCGAAATTGTCCAGTACATCCAGCAAGGGCAGTATGAGTTCCGACTTGCCTCTTTCTACCCGCCTATGGATGTCCCTTTCAGTGCGTTTCCTGAAATTATCCATCTCCGACATGGCCCTGAGGTACCTGTCCCAATAGTCCTCGGCCTTGGCCTTCCATTCGTCCCGTTCAAGGGTAAGCGCCTGGATGGTTTCATCCAGCTTTTCCAGATCTCCGGCTTCTGTCGCTGGAGCCCCAAGCTCCGGTGCCGGGCCTTGAGGCCCGTGGCGAGAAGCTCCCGTCTCCCCGGCTTGAGCCTGTGGGCCTTCTGCCGGAGCTTGGGGTTCTACCCCAGGTGACGCATCTTCTGGAGCACAAGGTTCAGTTTGAGCACCAGTACACCCGGCGGCTTGCTGCTCATCCACAGTTTGGCAGCGTTCTTGTTCTTGAACGCATGGTTCGGACTCAGGGGTGGCTCCCGTTGTATCGGGGTATCTGTAATCTCTATCCATCATTAAGACCCGCTTTCTTTACCGTCGGTTTTTTCCTTGAACTCGGCATCATACACGTTCTTCTTATCCCCGCTGCCGGAAGAACCCGCATCACTTGCCGTATCAGCAGCCTGGCCCTCTTGAGCCGCCTGCTTATACAGTTCCTCTGCCAGCTTGGCGGCAGCATCCCTCAGCTCGTCAGAAGCCTTCTTCATTGCCTCGGTGTCGTCGCCCTTGACTGCTTCTTTAGCCTTGGACAACGCCTCTTCTACCTTAGCCTTGTCAGCCGATGAGATCTTGTCGCCCACATCTTTCAGACTCTTCTCAACTGAGTATATTAGCTGATCCAGCTGGTTCCGGGCTTCAATCCGCTCGCGCTGCTTCCTGTCTTCCTCTGCATGCTTTTCGGCTTCCGCCACAAGCCTGTCAACCTCTTCCCTGGGGAGCTGGGTGGTTGATTTGATTGTAATTTTCTGCTCTTTGCCTGTGCCCTTGTCTTTGGCTGAAACGTTCAAGATTCCGTTGGCGTCGATGTCGAAAGATACTTCGATCTGAGGCACTCCCCTTGGCGCAGGCGGAATCCCGGTAAGTGTAAACCTTCCCAAGGTCCTGTTGTCTCTGGCCATAGGCCGCTCGCCCTGGAGCACGTGTATCTCAACAGTGGTCTGCATGTCGGCGGTGGTGGTGAAGATCTGGCTCTTCCTCACAGGAATGGTGGTGTTGCGTTCAATGATGGGCGTCATTACCCCGCCGAGGGTCTCGATGCCCAGAGTCAACGGGGTCACGTCAAGCAGCACGATATCCTTCACGTCACCGGCGAGCACCCCTGCCTGGATGGCAGCGCCCATCGCCACAACTTCATCGGGGTTGACGCTCCTGTTGGGCTCCTTGCCGGTAAGGCTCCTTACCATCTCCTGGATCTTGGGCATCCTGGTGGACCCGCCGACGAGGATCACTTCATCCAGGTCTTCCACGCTGAGCTTGGCATCTTCCAAAACCCTTCTCACCGGGCCGGCGCACCTCTTGGTGAGGTCGTCGGTGAGTTCCTCAAATTTGGCCCTGGTGAGCCTGACCTCCAGGTGTAACGGCTGGCCGTCCCTGTCTGCCGTGATAAAGGGCAAGCTGATGGTGGTCTCAAGTACCTGGGACAGCTCTATCTTGGCTTTTTCCGCAGCTTCCATGAGCCGCTGCAATGCCTGGTTGTCTTTTCGCAGGTCAATGCCGTGTTCTCTCCTAAACTCTTCGGCCACGTAGTCCACGATTCTCTGGTCGTAGTCGTCGCCGCCAAGATGGGTATCGCCGGCTGTGGCCAACACTTCAATCACCCCGTCGCCGACTTCCAGCAGGGATACGTCAAAGGTGCCTCCGCCCAAGTCGAAAACAAGGATCTTTTCGTTTTGCTTTTTGTCTACCCCGTAAGCCAGCGACGCAGCGGTAGGCTCATTGATAATCCTCAGTACCTCAAGCCCGGCTATCCGGCCTGCGTCCTTTGTAGCCTGTCTCTGAGCGTCGTTGAAGTACGCCGGAACCGTGATAACCGCCTTGGTGACCGGCTCGCCTAGGTATTTCTCAGCATCTTCTTTGAGTTTCCGCAACACATGGGCAGACAGTTCCTCCGGGGTAAGCTCCTTATCGATAGAAGGTACATATACCCGTACTTCGTCGTGCTTACCGCGCCTTACAGAGTAGGGGACCCGCTCACGTTCAGCTGCCACCTCGTCATAGCGGCGGCCGATAAACCGCTTGATAGATGAAATCGTGTTCTCAGGGTTGAGCACAGCCTGACGCCTGGCAAGCTGCCCTACAAGTTTTTCTCCTTTCTTGGTGTATGCTACGACAGAAGGCGTGGTCCGCGAACCTTCTGCGTTGATTATTACAGTCGGCTCGGAACCTTCCATGACAGCGATCACCGAGTTAGTGGTACCAAGGTCAATACCTACAATCTTGGACATAAACGCACCTCCACACCATCACAAGTTTGTCTGTTTGGGCGTACCGTGGCCCGCAGCATCACGTCTCACCGAGTCTCCCTAACCAGTCCGTTGGTGGTCTCGCATCTGCCGGCATTGTGCCTGCCGCGTTTGGTGGCGCGCGTAGAACCGTGAGGCCGGCTGTAAAGGTCTGCTAAACTCTCAGAATCCCCCTCCTCCATGGCGATAATCACCCGGATCCCTTGTGGGTTGATCCCGCAATGTCTCCAGAGGTATATGATGCGGGCGAGCAACTTGAGGTCGTTGCTCGAGTACAGACGTATATTGGAATCGGTACGGGCGGGCGATATCAGCCCTTCGTTTTCTATCTGCCTGAGAAACTGCGGTGTCTCTCCAAGAAGACGCGCAGCAACTCCTATGGTATAAACCGGTTCATCGGGACCGTGAAACAAATCCACGCGATCATCTCCTTGGTGAAGAAACCTATTGAATCTCAATAACTTTCTTATAGGATATCAATAACAATTATATCCCAAATCCACAAATGATCTACATGCCATCTCAAGTATGTCCAATAAGTGCAGCGAAATTGCAAGTTGGTTTGCTCAGGTCCGTTATCCGGTCAAAGGCAAACATATGAGGCAAGAGCCGGGAAAAGCAGTCTGCTTCTCCCGGCAGAGGTCTTGCAGCTCAGGTACCGTATGCGTTATCCGGCGCAGTGGTCCCGAGTATCAGTCATTCCGGCGTATAAGGTACGTCTTTACAAGCTGCTTTGCCAAGGCAGCCGGATAGGTCTTCCCCTCTGACAACTGCTTCAATGCATGAGCAAGTGTACCGTCTGAACGAGCCTTAGACAGTATGAGATCAACTGTCTCCCGCCTCAGGTTAGCCTCTAAGGCCGCAAGGTAGCTCCTGGACACCCTCTCCTCAAGCAAGTTGCTCTGCTTGAGGAATTCCAGATGCTCATCGATTTTATCCAGAAGCTCAGGCACGCCCTTGCCCTGGGATGCCACTGTCTTGACTACCGGAGGCTTCCATTGCCAATCCTTGTTGAGCGCCAGCATTGCCTCTAATACGGCCACATCCCTGTCAGCATCGGGCCGGTCAGCCTTGTTCACGCAGAACACATCGCCGATCTCAAGTATTCCGGCCTTTATAGCCTGGATGTCATCACCCAATCCCGGAGCCATGACCACCAGCACCGAATGGGCATAACGCATGATGTCCACTTCCGACTGGCCTGTACCCACGGTCTCAACCAATATGTAATCGAACCCGAAAGCTTCAAACAAGGTGATTACTTCGCCTGTATGTCTCGAGAGTCCCCCCAGGTATCCCCTTGAGGCCAGGCTGCGGAAGAAAACCCCATCGTCGGTGGTACGTGAGCGCAGCCTCACCCTGTCTCCAAGGATGGCACCACCAGTAAAGGGCGAAGACGGGTCTACGGCAATCACTCCTACTGAATGCCCGCGCTCCCGTATCACGCCGATCAAGCTGTCAACCAGGGTAGACTTGCCGACACCCGGTGACCCTGTTATCCCGACAATCTTGCTGCGTCCTTTGAGTTTATAAGCTTGTTCCAAGATGTGCGGGGCATGTTCCGAACCGCTCTCAACCAGGGTCACAGCCCTGGCCAGGGCGGCCCGCTTCTTCTCCCGCAAACCCTGGATTACCTGGTTATGCAAATACAACACCGTCCTAAACGGATTGTCGCAAAATACTTGGCGGCCGCTACAGCGGCCTGATGGTTACCGCTTACCGCTTGAGATTAGCTTTGGTATATTCCACGATTTCCTGGGTGCTGGTTCCAGGGCCGAATACTTCGTCTACCCCGTTTTGCTTGAGGAACTCAACGTCTTCCGCAGGGATGATGCCGCCTGCAAGCACCAACACGTCCAACTCGTCAGTGCCCTTTTCTTTCTTGAGGCACTCAACCACCCTGGGCAGCAAGGTGTTATGAGCCCCTGACAGGATGGAGCATGCCACTACATCAACGTCTTCTTCCACTGCCATCCTGGCCAGCTCTTCAGGAGTCCTATGGAGGCCGCTGTAGATCACTTCCATGCCCGCATCCCTAAAGGACCTGGCGATCACCTTCGCCCCACGGTCATGGCCGTCAAGCCCAGGTTTGCCTACAAGCACCCGGATTTTCCTTTCCATCCTGTGACCCTCCTTCAGAATTCGCCGGTCTATTAGTTCTGACCATAAGTTCTAACCATACTTCTAACCACTTGTCCTAAGCACAAATCTCTCCGGCCAATCCGGCCGGTTAACGAAGCCTGGCGCCTAAGGCGCCAGGACTTTACGTAAGCAGTGCTATCAATACCCCGGCTGCGACCGCGGTTCCAATCACCCCGGCAACGTTAGGCCCCATGGCGTGCATGAGCAAGAAGTTCTGCGGGTTTTCCTCCTGCCCCACAACCTGGCTGACCCTTGCAGCCATGGGAACCGCTGATACCCCTGCAGAACCGATGAGCGGGTTGACCTTGCCGCCGGTCGCATAGTACATGACCTTGCCCAGGAGTACCCCGCCTGCGGTCCCGCCGGCAAAGGCCACTATTCCAAGGGCTATGATCTTGAGGGTGTCAAGAGTCAGGAAGTTCTCTGCGCTCATGGTGGCTCCTACTGACGTTGCCAACAAGATCACCACGATATTGTTAAGCTCATTCTGGGCGGTCTTGGACAATCTTTCAGTGACTCCGCATTCCCTGAACAGGTTACCCAACATAAGCATCCCAATCAGAGGCGCTACTGACGGAAGGAGCAAGCTCACCAATATGGTAACCACAATGGGGAAGATAATCTTCTCGGTCTTGGACACTTCCCGAAGCTGGCTCATAACCGTTTGGCGTTCTTTCTTGGTAGTCAAAACCCTCATGATTGGAGGCTGGATAAGCGGCACCAGGGACATGTAGGTATATGCCGCAACGGCAATCGGACCCAGAAGCTCGGGCGCCAACTTCATAGCCGTGTAGATCGCAGTGGGCCCGTCAGCGCCTCCGATAATCCCGATGGCACCGGCTTGAGGAAGAGTAAACCCCAAGGCCTTTGCCATAAGCATTGCAAGGAACACGCCGATCTGGGCGGCAGCTCCCAGAAGGATGGTCCAAGGATTCGCCAAGAGCGGCCCAAAGTCTGTCATGGCCCCGACCCCGAGGAAAATCAGGGGAGGGAATATTTCCTTCTCCACCCCGAAACTCAGGTAGTACAGCAATCCACCCGGCATATCTCCTTGAGGAGGATTCATGATTGGAGCAAGGGGCAGATTAGCCAAAATGGCTCCAAACGCAATAGGTACCAAGAGAAGGGGTTCAAATTTCTTGTATATAGCAAGGTATAGGAGCAGTATCCCGATGCCCAGCATCACCACGTTGCCTAACCTAAGCTGTGAAAGCCCGGTTTCCAGCCACAACCTTTGGAAAACTGTGCCTACATTCATGCTGCAATCACACCTACCTCTGGCTTAAGTAACTATCCGTCTAGCCGGACAAGCACATCTCCTGTCTGGACTGATGCGCCCTGGCTCACAACTACCTCAGTTACCGTGGCGTCGTAAGGAGCAAGGATTTCGTTCTGCATTTTCATTGCTTCAAGATACATCAGAAGATCGCCTTTTTTCACACTGTCCCCGGCTGCAACTTTGATCTCGGTGACCACTCCAGGGATAGGCGCTGTAACTGCTCCGGCCCCCGACGGAGCTGCAGCAGGCTTTGGTGCTGGTTTAGGGGCTGGCGCAGCCGCAGGTTTGGCCGAAACCGCCGGTGATTGTGGCGCCGCAATAGATTGAGGGGTTTGAGCAGCCCTTGCCACCGGTTCCCTTGGTGCACCCTGACCCTGTCCAAGCTCTTCTACTTCAACCTCAAATACTTCATCATCGATTCTGACCCTAAATCGCCGCACGTTAGATCCTCCTTTATGTCAATTAGAGATCTTTAATCTTTTGCCTATTCAGGGCATAAAACCTTGAAGCCTTGCCCCATGCCCCGGCATCGGGGATTCTCCGCACAAACACCGGAACTGCTTCATATCCCAGATAAGCTTGCAAAGCCGCCACAATAACCGCCTTACGTTTGGGATCCAGCGATTGGAAAGGTACCGCTTGTGGAGCAAGCTGTGCTTGGTGAGAAGGTGATGCAGGCTGGGCAACTGAAGTTGTTGAGACTGCAGCATGTTCACCGGCCGTGTCTTTTGTTCCATTTGACACCAACTTGCGAATAAGGTTGATTACTAATGCAATTACGATAAGTGTCGCAAACACGACCGCCATGTTAACCACAGTCAGCAGCAATCCACCTGCAAAGGTGTCAGGTATCATCTATATCCCTCCACACGTTGTGACCTGCGACCTACGATCACAACGGTATATTGCCGTGTTTCTTGCGTGATTGCTCAACCATTTTAGTAGCGGTAATCTCAAGCGCGCTTATAACCCGTGGGCGAAGCTCCTGGGGATCGATCACGTCGTCGATGTAACCCCTGCCGGCAGCAACGTACGGGTTGGCAAACACTTCGCGGAATTCCTTGATCTTCTCGGCGCGCTTAGCTGCAGGATCTTCCGCCTCGCTGATTTCCTTCCTGAAAACCACATTGGCGGCACCTTCAGGGCCCATTACCGCAATCTCTGCATGAGGGAATGCAAATACCATGTCTGCGCCGAGGTGCCTGGAACACATAGCTATGTAAGCTCCGCCGTAAGCCTTCCTCGTTATCACAGTAACCTTGGGTACAGTAGCTTCTGAGTAGGCGTACAAGAGTTTGGCACCGTGCCTGATAATCCCGCCGTACTCCTGATCCACGCCGGGCAGATAGCCAGGTACATCAACCAGGGTGACAAGGGGGATGTTGAAGGCATCGCAGAACCTTACGAACCTGGCAGCCTTGTCTGAAGCATCAATGTCAAGGCATCCTGCCTTAACCATTGGCTGGGATGCAACAATGCCCACTGCCCTACCGCCTAGCCGGGCAAATCCCGTGATAATGTTGGTTGCAAAGTGCTTGGACACCTCGAAAAACTCGCCATTGTCTACCATGGGGTAAATTACGTCGTACATGCTATATCCCTTGGTGGGATCTACGGGCACTACTTCCCGCAACTTGGGTTCGAGCCTTCCGGCTTCATCACCTGTCTCCACAAAGGGAGGATCCTCTAGGTTGTTAGCAGGGAGATACGACAAGAGGGTCCGTATCATTTCGAAGCAGGTGGGTTCATCAGGCGCCATAAATTGGGCTACGCCGCTTACCTGGTTGTGGATAAGCGCGCCTCCCAGGTCTTCAGTTGAGACTTCTTCGCCGGTAACCGCTTTTATCACCTGGGGGCCTGTGATGAACATGTTGGAAATGCCCTCGACCATGAACACAAAGTCAGTAAGGGCGGGAGAATACACGGCTCCGCCTGCACACGGGCCAAGGATGACTGATATCTGAGGGATTACGCCTGAATACTTCACGTTCCTATAAAAGATATTGCCGTAACCCTTGAGGGCGTCTACCCCTTCCTGAATCCTGGCTCCCCCTGAATCGTTTAGCGACACAAAAGGAACCCCGACTTTGGCTGCAAGGTCCATGACTTTGCAGATTTTTTCTGCGTGCATTTCACCCAGTGAACCGCCGATCACGGTAAAGTCCTGAGCTGCAACGCACACGGCCCTGCCGTTAACCAGCCCGTACCCTGTGACCACACCTTCACCGGGTGCCTCAACATCTGCCATGCCAAATTCGGTTGCCCTGTGGGTAACAAATGCATCGGTCTCAACAAACGTGCCAGGATCGAAAAAAGCAGCTATCCGTTCGCGGGCAGTCATTTTGCCGCGCTCGTGCTGCCTTTCAATTCGCTTCTGGCCACCGCCAAGTTCGATCTTGCTGCGGCGTTCCCTGAGTTCCTTAAGTTTTGCTTCAAACTGGATGGAATCTGACAACCGGCTCACCTCCGCGAGGAATTCATCAGGCCGGCACATTGGACCAGCCAATACTCAGCCCAAAGCTTACATTAAACCAAAGATAGCATAACATAAAGCCAATAAAGGTGGAAGCAGACTTTGGGCACATCAGGAAGCGGGGTCTGAGAAGGTCTGTCAGGCCTGTCTTGGACCTGCTATATAGTCCAATTGGCCTTATATGAAGCCATGCATGGCTCTGCCTACCGGCTGTCTTTATAGGTAAAAACCCAGCTCCTGAAGATCGGAAGTTACGTCGCTGTTCTGGATCCTCACATCGGACGGAACCTTGATCCTCACCGGGGCAAAATTCAAGAAACCCTTGATTCCCTTGGAGATTGCGAAATTTACCACGTCTTGGGCTGCTTGTGCCGGAACTGCAATCACGCCGATCTTTATGTCTTCGGTAGCCATCACTTGTTCCAACTCATCGAGGTGCCTGACCGGTATCCCCTCTATTTCAGTACCCACCTTATTGGGATCAACGTCAAACAGGCCTTTGACCACGAACCTGTAATTGGGGGTGGATTCCTTCCTGGAAGTCAGGTATCTGGCAAGCGCCGTACCCAGTTCGCCAACTCCGAAAATGGCGATGTTCATCTGCCTGTCGGCTCCCAGGATTTCTATGAGTTCCTTCTTGAGCCCCAGCACCGGATACCCGACCCCTTGCTTGCCAAACTCCCCGAAAAGCGCCAGGTCCTTCCGCACCTGGGCGCTGTTTACCGCAGCCAGGTCTCCGATTTCAGCTGAAGAAATATAATCATCAGGCCCTGCGTCTATATCGCTCAAGATCCTCAAGTAGGTCACCAACCTGCGGATAACTACGTCCGGAATCTTATTTCGCATCGAGCCAATACCTCCTCGCTGTTTCCGATAAGCCATCTCACACCCGTTTCGGCTGTATATCCGTAAGCGGCTATGGGCCTTTAGCCCCGGTACCTTTTAGACAGATTTTCTGTGTAAACAAGGATTCTCCCTGCCAGTATTCCCACAAAAATCCCTGTGGGTATGGCAAATAGCAGGAGATACGGCAGGTAGAACATAACCCCAATCTGGCGCAAAATCAAACTTGCTACAAGCAGCTGGGTAACGTTATGGGTGATAGACCCTGCTACGCTTATACCTACAACCGAAAGACCGTCGCCAAACAGCTTCTTGAAGGCATACATCACCGCGGTTGATACCAGTGCTCCTGAAGTGCTCAGATAATAGGCCACGTTGAGGAAAGTGCCTGATAGCAAGCTTCCCAACAGGGTCCTTAGAAAACTTATAGCCATGGCTTCGCCAAACCCCATGGTCATAACCGCATACAGAGCCACGATATTGGCAAGTCCCAATTTGGCGCCTGGAACCGTATACGGAATTGGGATCATGGATTCTACCACGTGCAAAGCCGTGGCTAGAGCGACCATTATTGCAATCCGGGTAAGGGTCGTTACTCCATTGGTTTTCAAGTCCGTTTACGCCACCATTCCAGTAGTATTTGCGTCAAAGTTTGTTCCTGGTTTAATTCAGGATCCTGCAAGACTACATCTTCCAGGTATTCGAGAGCTTCACCCACAACCCGGCCCGGCTCCACACCTAAGATCTCCATGATTTGGTTTCCGTCAAGGGCGATCTTCATAAAACCCTGTGGATCAGCTTCTGAAACCGACAAGAGCCCTGACACCAGGTACAAGTATCCCTTAGGTAACCCGCCTTTGCCTAGCCCGAGCCACACAGCCCGCTTTACTTCCACCAGGCGCTCCAGCTGCTCGCGCCCCCAATGATAGATGATCCGTCGTGCAATGTACCCCGGATCGTTATTGTATCCTCCTGATTGTTTCCACAACCCAAAATGGCCCTTGGGAAGGGTGCGGTTGTCCAAAACGATCTCAGGGTCGCAATTCAGGCTGAGCCATTCTACATCCTTAACCAGTTTTCCTGGCAGACCAAACCTGAGCTTAAGGTCATGGACGCCGGCTCCGGTTATCCCCAGGAGCACCGCCAGCCTGGCAGCAAGATCAGGCCTGCACAAGGCAACGCCTGCCGCCGCCTGAGTGGGAGCCTTATCCAGTTCAGGCAAAACCACGGCACTTAAACCGTATTCGTACAGATCCATTATACCTTGATACACAGCCGGGGACATCAGGATGCGGGTGAGTTCGGCAAACACCCTCTCCCCTGACACGTGGCTCAGCAGGTGCTTGCACGTTCCTATCGCCTGGACCAGCTCGGGATCCAAGTTGAACCCCAGGCAAGTCTTGAACCTCACTGCCCTCAGGATCCTCAAGGGGTCTTCTTCAAATCGCTCTGAGGCAACCCCTACACATACCAGAGTCCGCCGCTCAATGTCGTTAAGTCCCCCGAAAGGATCGAAGATCTCGCCTGTAAAAGGATCCCATGCCATGGCGTTGATGGTAAAGTCCCGGCGTTCCAAGTCTTTCTCCATGGGCACCCCAAACGTCACCTGGCTGGGATGCCGCTTGTCCAAGTAATCCTCTTCTGCCCGGAGCGACACTACGTCAACATCGCCCACTGAAACCCTGCCGTACTCGATTCCTACGGTACAAGCCCCTGGAAACACCTGCAATACCTCATAAGGATCCATATTGACTGCAATATCCCAGTCCAAGGGTGGCCTTCCGAGCAGGACGTCCCTGACCGAGCCGCCTACGATCAGGGGAGTGCCGCCCTTGTCCCTGAGCGCCGAAGCTATGGCCAAGACTTTGAAAGGTATTTTCCCGGGGTCAACGTATGTTTTCATAGGCCTTGGCTTTTGCTGCCAGAAGCTTGTTGTCAGCTGCTGCCACAAGCAACCGCGACTCCGCCCCGTCAACGGGGTAGCACGCTATGCCGAACGAAGCGCTGGGCACCGGAATCTGCCTGCCCGCCGGATCCGTGAGGGTTGCATCAAGCCAGTCGGATATAATCTGCTGTATACGCTCACCTGCCAGCTCAGGGCGGACTCCGGGCAGCAAAACTATGAACTCGTCACCTCCGAACCTGCCTACTATATCATCGGCCCTGAACCCCCTGGTGAGGCTTTGGGCGATGTGCACCAGCACCCGGTCGCCTGCCAGGTGTCCATAGTTGTCGTTGATATACTTCAACCTGTCTACATCCAGCAAGATGATTGAGATGCACTCAGGGCCTTTGTGCTGCTTGGCACTTTCTATGAACCGGTCCAGGGCACACACTGTGCTGCTTCTATTATATAGCCCGGTTAGGCTATCAGTCTCGGCCGCTTTCTTGACCTGGCTGTGCAGTTGTGCCACCTCCAAGGCCGACGCAATGTGCCCGGCAACTGCCATGAGCAGCTTCACGTCAGTGGGAGTAAAACCGTACTTCTCAGGTTTTTGCACAACCAGTACCCCAAGGCGCTTGCCCCGCACCTCAAGGGGTACATACACTTCTGAAGCCACCTCCGGAGCCCCTGGATAATACCTGTGGTCCACTTTGACATCAGGCACGTTCTGGGGCTGGCCGTGTTCCATAACCCACCAGGAAATTCCTATGCCGCGAGGGATTCTGATCCCGATCAGCTCTTGGGACATGCCTAACCCCGCGGACATCACAAGGTTCTGTCCGTCTTCGTCAGGGAGCAAAATGGAACAGTCAGTGTAGCGCATCTCAGTCGACACTATGGACAAGATGTGTTTGAGCAAGTCGTCCAAATCTAGGAGTTTCCTCATCTCCTGGGTGATGCGGAATATCACCCTCATTTCCTTTGACGCGATGATGTCCCTGTCGATATCCGCCCGATCGATAAAAGGTGTATAGGGTCCGTATGAAAACCCGTTCCAACCGGAGCCAAGCATGTCTGACTCCAGTACATCTTGAAGAGAACCATCGCCGTGAGACATGAGGCTGATGGTAATAACGGTTTTCAGGCTGCTTTGCCCAGGCCTTTGGACGGGAATCGCCACAAGCTTGAGGATCCGCTTTTGCCCCTTGCTTTCGTACTCAACCTGGCAATCAAACTTGAGATCTTCCCCTGAAAACGGCAAAGCGCAGTCGACTATGTCAACCCAACCGGTAAAGCCGTCGGAGCTCATGATATTAGGTGCAACAACACGGCGCATAAACTCACCGAACCTGTTCCCTACCATCTCGTATCCGGCGCAGCCCAGGAGCAAACCTGCCTTGTGATTGGCAAACACAATGCGGCCCGCGGAATCAACCAGCATTATCCCTACGTCAATCCCGTTGAGTGTGATTTCCAGTTCCTCTTGTGAGATAGCAAGTTTGCCCATCACCTTGTCACCCCCTTTGTGCTTACTCTCACAACCGTCCTTACAGTATTTCGGATTTTGGGGAATACGGTTAATATTGTCAGGACAAAGTGCGGTTCTTGATGCCGGCTTTATGCTTTAGATATGCAAAACAGGCCAAACCGGAGCCAATAAGCAAGACCGAGACCCATTGAGCCTGGCTCAGCCCCAACACAAAACTGTAGTTGTCCCTGAAAAACTCAAGCACAAAGCGAATGGTCCCGTATCCGGCGAGGTAGATTGCAAACAAGCCACCGTCAAACTCTAGCCTTCGAGACAACCTTATAAGCAACGCAAACAACACAAGATCAGCAATGCTCTCGTAGATAGGGTAAGGATGCCTGAGCCCCGGAGCGTATCTGGTGAGCACGCCCCAGTCGCCGCCCGTAAGCTTACCGTAACAGCAACCATTAAACAGGCAGCCCCACCTGCCAATCGATTGTCCCAAAGCAACCCCAGGCACCACTACATCAAGCAGCAACCCAAGGCGGACTTTTTTCACCCGGCAATACAAGATTACGGCGAGAAGCCCTCCCAAGAGCACACCGTGGATAGACAGCCCGCCGTCCCTGAGATCGAAAACCGCCCGCAAATCCTGATACACGGCGGGATTGAGTGCCACGTGAAGCAACCGGCCACCCAAGACTCCGGCCACGAACAAAAGCAGAAAGAAATCGAACAGGGAGTCGGGATTGATTCCCTTTTTCCTGGCCATGCTAACAGCTATCCTCGCGCCAAGCACGTATCCCAGACCAACCATAAGGCCGTATGAGTAGAACTTTATCCCGCCTATGGTAAAGAGCACAGGCTTCATAGTTATCACCTCTACCAATCATACCACCATGGAATAATAACATACTATTCCACGCATGCTATCATCATAAAACACAACCCGCCGGGAGGGCAAACACAAGTGTCTGGGAGACAGCAGATGGCATACATACTTCTGGGAGTTGCTATCGGCGCATGTTTATCCATGGGGGCGCTCGCCGGCTTGGCCTACTATGCACCCCATGTGATCTTGAGTTGGCAGCAGACAATTGCCGGGACAGGTTCTGAAGATGACTCAGCCCAAGCTGTACTGGACCAGTCTATCCTCAAGTCCCTTATCCAGGACATCCTGTGCTCCGAGCAAGGGAAAGCCCTGGTAAACGACATCATGCGCAGCCAGGCACCCCTTACTCTAAGGCAAATGCTCGAGGAAGCCATGGATTCGCCTGAGTTCCGGGAAGCGCTGGGCGAAGCGTTGGCCTCATTCCTCAGCTCTCCGGAAGGAGCCGAACTTATGAGGCGCTTGGCTGAACAGATAATGAGCCAGTAAGCAGCAGGGCGCTCTCTACTAGGAGCGCCCTTAGTCCACACTCAACCCTCGCTAAAGGCTCTGCTAATCTGCTAAGCTGACACGTCTGGCTGGGGCATGGCAGCTAGCAGTTCCCTGGCGTCCAGGGGGTCCTGGACCATCTCATCTGAAAGGATCCTGCCGTCTTTTAGCGAGATTATCCTCTCAGAATGCCTTGCGATGTCAGGGTCGTGGGTTACCAGCACGATGGTTATGCCCTGTCTGTGGAGTTCTTGGAAAATCACCATAATCTCTTCTCCAGACCTGGAGTCCAGGTTGCCTGTAGGCTCGTCTGCCAGGATCACCTTGGGCCCGCCTACAATAGCCCTGGCAATAGCCACCCGCTGCTGCTCTCCTCCTGACATCTCGTTGGGCTTGTGCCCGGCTCGCCTTGCTAGCCCCACAGCTTCCAAAGCCTTAATGGCCCTGTCGCGCCGTTCCCGGGGAGGCACGCCCCTGTATATCAGGGGTAACTCCACGTTGGACGTGGCATCAATCCTCGACAGCAGGTTGTAGGATTGGAAAATGAAACCGATGCATTGGTTGCGTATCTCGGCCAATTGGTTATCAGATTTCTTGCTGACGTCGTCACCGTCAAGGTAATACTCCCCGGAAGTGGGCCTGTCGAGGCATCCCAGGATGTTCATGAGGGTTGACTTCCCTGACCCGGAGGGCCCCATTATCGCAACAAACTGGCCTTTTGGTATATCCAAGTCAACTTCCCTGAGGGCGGGCACTTCAACCTTGCCCATACGATAGATTTTTGTGAGTTTGCGTACCTTTATCATTTGCTTGCACCTCCGGCTCAGGCTTGCCTTTGTAGTCTTGACGCAACAGCTGCCATCAAGTTCCACAGGTATCCTCCGGTCACTGGGTAATCCCCGGGGTAAACACATCCACCTGTGTTTGCGTAAGATAGGTATTCTTTACCCTGATTACCCTGTCCTCTAGTTCATAGTCTATGGTGAGTCTAACCGCCCAGAGCACCGTAAACTCTCCTGAGCGCTCCCAGAGCACGTGAAAATTCTCTCCGGGATCGCACTCAGCGGCCACCACACGTGCCCCGGCTGGCAATTTCCACTGCGCCTTGCCTAAGAACAACGCATGCTTACCGGTGACCCACTTCTTGGGCCCGGTCAGTTCTAATTCTACCTCGGGCGGGATAATACTGGAACACTGGAATTGCCTAAGTTCCGGCTGATCTCCCGTCAATACATGCCAGCTTTTCTCAAACAGCATCTGGTTATGATTATCGTACGAAACCGCCCGCACCAGGTAACGGCCTGAGGGGCTAAATGTGTGGCTTATCTCCAGATTAGGCTGCCCTTGCACCACAATGGTTTCCCCATCCCCGAAATCGATCTCCCAATATGCATGATACGTCTCCTGGGGTTTCCACAAGGTAGTGTGTTTGGACCTGTAGACCACTCTCACGCTAGGGATATCCCCTTCACCTGTCCAAGCCCCAGGAGAATCGGGGTTCCCTTGTTCCCCCGCTCCGGGAATATCGGTAGCTTGACCCATGCCGGGAGGGACAATTCCTGGCTCGTAGCCTTGGCCGTGACGTGGGTCCTGGGAAACGTTCCCCGGCTCACCACCGCCGGCACCAGGAACTTGGGGATTTCCGGCACCGCCGGCTTGACCGGTGCCAGATCCGGCCAAACCTTGCACGCTGACCCAGATCTTGCCCACTACCTCACGTTCAAACGCAGACTCAACTTTGCCACCGGGGGTATAAGGGTTCAGCGTTCCTGTCCTGACCAGACGCACGCCAACCCTGTACGAGCCGTCCTTGAGCAGCAACTCTGTTTTGGTTCCTCCGGAAAGCACTTGGTACCAACCGGGCACACGCAGCCACCGCCCTCCGTCATAGCCCTCGATCCACACGGCACACTCCCATCCTTCAGGCAACGAAGGTAGGTTCACTGAAACCTCGAACACCTGTCCTTGGCTGTCATCCCAGACAGGGGACACATAGGCCGGTTGCCAGCTAGACGCAGGAATCTGCTCCGGACCGCCGGCCCCAGGCGTAAACCGCTTTACTTCATCCGAACCCAGCAGCATCGCCACTATGCTATCCTGAACCCTTTGGTCTTTGAGCAGGTTAAGGTACGACGGAGACAGGAATCCTGAGAACACCCGGATTACGTCCCTAGGCCCCTGGGGCGGCACTGCAGCATCCACTTCGCAGAACAGGTTATTGGGGCCCAGCTGGGGCCACACCAAGCCCAGGAGGTTGGTAACCCGGCCTGTTATGGTCACAAAACGGGTGTTGCGGGTAGAAGCAGCTGAGGACGACTTCCGGTTGAGCTGGCCCAGATAGTAGTTGGCAGGTACCCTGTAGAACCTCTGGCCTGACGAAGTGCCTAAATTGACCAGGACTTCTTCTTTGACCAGCCTCCTCAAGAACTTGCTATCCGGGCCGTCCAGGTATCCTACCGAGCCCACGATGGTGTCTGCTATGATCCTCTGGATTTCCGCCTTGACGGTCACCAGCGCTTTCTTGGCGTAGTGCACCAGCGCTTTGAGCCCGTACTGTATGATGGCGTCCTTGAGGCTACCTGGCATAGGGCCTCCCGGGGATGACAACAAGCTCTGGACCAGGCTGCCCGCAGCAGCCATCCTTAGGACGTATTGGTTCCTGCCGACTGCCATGGCAAGGAGCTCGTAATATGCTGTAGTGAAATCCTGCCCCGCTTGAGGCGGTCCACTCAGGGCAGTATCCGGCATGGCCCCAAACGGCGGCTCGCCCGCCCCTGCGATGCAGTTTTCCCATATAAGGGGACGGTTTTGCTTTATCCACCCGGCAAAGGTCTGGCTAGGCGAATCCACCGGCACGTACGGAAGCGACAGGAACCTCTCCTGCACGTACTGGCTGTACAGAGGCTCGTAGAGTTCCCGGGCCCTTTGCGCCACCCACCATGCTTCTCCCTCCCAGGAAAACATGGCGGTACCTATAGAGCCAGGCAGCCCGCCCGTGCTCTTGGCGGTCACCGCCTTGGGATCCAAAGCAGCCCCCACATCTCCGAAAGGGGAAAACCTTTGATACCTAGTTTCCCGTTCAAACATACACTCGTGCTCCACCACAGTACACGCCTGATGCAATAGGTCAGCCAGGAAAGAACCTCGTTGGGGCGAACTTAACATGATCGCAGTATCTACCAAGCCATCTTGGATGATCCCCGTTTCCAGCCCAAACCTCAGCACCAGCCCCGACACTCCGTAGGCGGCCACATCCAAAAGTTTGCATCCAGTGGCGCTTACTACCTCATCCAACAGCTGGCGTAAAATACGGGCGCCTGAATCCAAGTCCCCGTAAGGTTCCTCCGGGGTGTACACAAACAAACTCTCACCTGGCTTGTAACCTGCGGCTTTCAGCCTGGAGACAAGCCCCGCTTTATCCCATATACTTCCACCTTCTTTTTGGGCCGGCTCCCCGATGAGCACCAGAGGTTTCCACGGAGCATCACTTACTTGGGCGGTCCTGGAAGAAGCAGCTGCACCGGAGGCCACCGTGATGTTTGCCAGTATACACAGAATCACCGTAAACGCAGCGGCACGGCCATGTAAGTTCCTGACACTGCCGGTCAAGCTCCCGGCACGGCCCGTCAAGTTCTTGGCCTTCGCCGGCAGACTCCTTCCCCCATGTGGATGCTTGCGGGCTCTGACCCGGCGCCTCTTACTCATAGCCTATCCCTGCCTTAACCCCGGATTTGGGCCAGAGCCCCCTGTTGGCTATCGCCAGCCGTGTGGCTGGGTATCCCAAGCTCACGCACCTGTCCAACTCTTCCTGCCAATTGTCTGCCGACACCGCCCTGGGCCCGCCGGGCTCTAGCACCAAGAGCTCGGCCCAGGATTCACCGGGGCTTAGGGTAATGCGCCTTGAGCCGTACTCTATTTCAACCGTACCGTCCCGTTTGGTAGCCAGCACTTTGAGGTCCCCGGCAACCACCCTAGCCAGGTTGTTCACAAGTTCCACTTCACCGCCGCCTATCCCCGGAACCACCAAAGACGCAGGTGCGGTAAGATCCAAGCCGGCTTTGCCTGTTATGGAAAAGATCAGGCGCTCGTCAAATCCAACACCTTGGGAGGTGGCACTGTAGTACACTCCCAGGCACACACCCAAGAGGTTCCGTTTCTCAGGGATCACCAACGTCCTTTCCCGGGCGTCAATGAACACCCGGGGTCCCTGAGGCATGCTCAGCGGCCATCCGGTGATGGCATTCAGAGAGGATTCTTCTACGGTCAAGAACACAAACGAATCGCCAAACCAGATCAGACGCATCACCAAGGTGCCAATTAGCCCATAAACACACACAAGCAAAAACAGTCTAAGTACAAAGCGAATGCGGTTTTCCATAGGAACTCCCCCACACCGTATTGATCTATGGTTTTGTGTGAGGGCCGGACCAAACGCAGAAACGGCCCGGCCCCAGGGAACACGCTTACAGGCGCGCTCCGTCTGGTCACCGGGCCCTTCGCAGCACTATGAATTATATCACATCCATGCCGTTTTATGGCAATAGCTCTGCAGCTTTTTCGATGAGCGGCTTGGTATCGGGATATGACCTAATGCGGCTTAGATCATCCAGGCCGACCCACATCACCCGGGTAGTTTCCCCTGGCTGGGGTGTAAGTGCTCCCCCTGTGTGGTTCATGGCATAATAATGAACAGTCTTCTCAACCACCGAACATCCGGCATTCCCTGCATCTCCGCTGCCGAAAAACCTGTATGTACACGGCCCTGCATAAGCCAGAATCTCGCAGTCAAGCCCTGTTTCCTCCTTGACTTCCCTTAGTGCGGCTTGTTCAAGGGTCTCTCCCTGATCCACATGGCCTTTGGGCAGGGCCAGGTAGCCGAACCTGTCTTCAATCAAGAGCACCTCTCGCCTGCCGTTACGTTTTCTGAACACCACTCCCCCGGCACACACCTCCCGCCTGGGCACCGGGCCCTTGAGCACCACCGCCCTGGTGAGCTGTGCAAGCTGCCTTGCAACAAAAGGCAAGCTAAGTTCCGCCATTTCAATAGCTTGGCACACCGTGCCAGGGCCGGTTGTACTGTCAAATACCGCTGAAAACTCAGGGGGGTAGCCGGTAAGCACATCCCCGTCCAAACTGCCGCCGAGGGCTATCACGGGCACTCCCCGCTCAAATCCGGCCTTGGCTACGGCATATGGCACCTTCCCTTTCTGAGTCTGGGAATCTATCCTGCCTTCGCCTGTAATCACAAGGGCCGCACCTTCTATTTCATCCAGGAAGCCTGTCTCTTCCAATATGAAACCTGCTCCGTCCACAAGGCTCGCACCGAAAAACGCCCACAGGGCCGCAGCCAGTCCGCCGCCGGCCCCTGCCCTGGGTAGTCCCCTGGGATCCCGCCCCAGGTCCCTGGCCAGCACCTGGCCGTACCGGTCCATGTAACCATCCACTTCATGGAGTTCCTGCCCTTTGAGCCCCTTCTGGGGCCCATACACCCAGGTCGCGCCCTGAGGTCCTGTAAGAGGGCTGTCAACATCGCAAATCCCTATTACCTCAATACCTTTGAACCTTTCCGGGATATCGCCGGGTTCAACCCGGGACACCTGCCTCAGCCCGTAGATGCCTCGCGGAACCTGGCGGCCTTCTCCGTCAAGCACCCTGCCTCCGGCTGCTTGCACCATACCTATGCCGCCGTCATTCATGGCAGTGCCGCCTATCCCCACGATTACACGGCGGGCGCCTCTGTCAGCGGCCAGGGCCATTAGCTGTCCTACTCCGTAACTTGTAGCAGAAAACACATCCCGCTCCTCAGGCGCAGCCAGGGCAAGTCCTGAGCATGCTGCACTTTCTATGACGGCCGTGCCCCCTGGAAGCCAACCCAGCTTGCACTTTACCGGCTGGTTGTAAGGCCCGGTTACTTCCATATATTGGCTCGTCCCCGATCTTGCACCTACCAGCACATCCAGGGTACCGTCGCCGCCGTCGGCAAGGGGGATTTCAACCACACGGGCTTCGGGAAAACCCCGCCTGAACCCGGCTGCAACCAGGGCGCACGCCTTTTGAGCCGGCAAACTCCCCTTAAATGCATTCATCCCTACGAGCACTTTCACAGCCAAGACTTGGGGCCTCCCATTGCTTATCCCATCACGGCTCTTAAGACGCGCATCCAGTTCCGGCCTAAGAGCGATTCTATCTGCTGTCCGGTTACACCCCGCTTGAGAAGTTCCAATGTAAGCAGGGGTAGTTTGCCTATGTGGGTTACAGGATCCGGCCCAGGTTCTCCAAAACTGTCAAAGTCCGTGCCCAAACCCACGCTGTCTTCGCCGGCCACCTCCATGGCGTGGATGATGTGATCCGCAACCTGGGAAATGGTGGCTTTTTCGTCAGTGCCGGTAATGTATTCGTGGTTGAATGAAATTCCAACCAGCCCTCCGGCTTCACCGATCGCCTTAAGCTGGGCATCTGTAAGGTTCCTTGGATGGGCAAGCAAAGCGTGACAGTTGGCGTGGCTTACCACAAAGGGGGCCTGGGCCACATCCAACACATCCCAGAACCCGGCTTCAGACAGGTGGGCTACGTCTATAACCATGCCTAACCTGGCTGCTTCTTTCACCACCTTGAACCCGAACGGGGTAAGCCCGCCCCTGGAAACGGAAAACGCGGCACCGTCACCCAGCTGATTCCTCTCGTTCCAGGTTAGCGTCAGCATCCTCACCCCCAGTTTGTGATACATCCTGAGGGCCTCAAGGCTGCCTTCAAGCATAGCGCCATCGCCCAGGCTGAGCATGATACCGACCTCGCCGGCTTCTCTGGCATCTTCAATGTCTGAGGTCCGCAGTACTTGCCTTAGCCCAGGCACTTTGGCCAACCGGTGAAACACGTCTATGTACTCAAGAGCCTGCCGTACTCCACGTATGGGATGTAACCTGTCATAGGGAAATGCACTGAGGATTACGCAATCCACTTGTGCCTGCTTTAGCCGCGGCAAATCAGAATGCCCCGCTGAAGATTCCTCTTCAAACTTCCTGACTCCCTTAAACACATCCAGCAGCGTTCCCTGGTGTCCGTCAATGACCAAGCACTCAGAATGCAGCTCCTCAGCCCGTTCCATCCGGATCTCGTCCATGGCAGGATCATCTTCGGCCTTCTTCCTAAACACAGAAGCTATATCCATGTGCTACGCCCTCCTCTTTCAGCTGCCTTTGGCATAATGTTCTCTTTTGGGCGCAAATTTACCTTTTTAGGTTCTCCCCAAGGATATCTCAAGAAGGCCAACATCAAACACCTGCACCTCTGATTTGCTCCTGCCGGTGTAAACATAAGATCCGCGTCCCTCATATTATGTGATGATCCATCGCTAACTTGACCATTTCTCGAAAAGGAGGGCTTACAGTGGCCAACAGTCTTTCCAAGGAAACGCTGGACCTGGTCTCGGCGCTAAGGCCGTTTACCGGAGAGAGGGGCCGGGATGTGATAGATACCCTGATCAGCCTTGCAGAGAGTTCGGCTTCATTGGCTGACGGCGTCGAACTCGCGGCTTTGGCGGAACAAGCCAAGAACCTCCTGGCTTCCAGGGTTGATTCTGCGTTTTCCTTGTTCATCATCCTGGTAGTTTTGTGGTTAGTGCAGGCATTCACCATGTCAAGCGGAAGTGACCCGGTATCTCATTCATAAGGAGGAATTAAGATGCGGATCTTCGGAGTTGACGTCAACCCGTATGAACTGTTTCTGATTTTGATCTTGCTTCTGGCAGCCACAGGCTCTTTTAGTACGAGCGCAGCCCGTACAGGCAAAAACGACCCAAGAGCCCATGACAGCCCGGTGGGGCTGCTGAGCTCAAAGCGGCGGGCCCCGGAGAAATCCTAGCGGTACACGGTGAAGAAAACCAACCTTAACCTGGTGGTTTCAGAAGTTGTTCCCAAATTGCTGATGGCTGGCACCATCACGGGCAAGATGTGCATAAGATGCTGAAACAAGGGGAACTGGAGGGAACTTAAGTGCACAACCTCGCGAGTTTACTCATGCAGATGGAAAAAATCGAGTCCGAGGTAAACACAAGATTGTCAAACCTGCAAGATATGACGGTGGAAGGCACTGCCAACGATGGGCTGGTCAAGGTAACCGGAGATATCTGGTTCAACATCAAACACATAACCATCGACCGGAACAAACTGGCTGAGCGGCCTTTTGATTTGGCCACGCTGGAAGAGGCAATAGCCCTGGCGGTCAACGACGCCATCAGAAAGGCCCGGGCCTTGCTGAGGACCGAAATTGGAGGCGTGTTGGGTGGAAAAGTACCTCCGGAGTTTGCTGGCTTCTTTGGACGGAGTGGAGCAAACGGTGAGTAACGGCAGCCTTAGCCGGCTTGCCCAGGTTTGCTTGACTAGTGAAGGTGCCGGTGATCCTGCTTGGGTCCGGGAAAAAGCAGGACTGCTTGCACTGCTTAACCTCATGGGGATTTTGGAAGTGTTTTACGCCGCCGGCGAGCTGCAAGAGGTTTCGGCCCCTCGCAGAACCGGCTTGGACGAAGCCGGGCTAGACGCAGGCAGGCCTGATACCACCGGAGATGACCGGCCGGCTACACAGGCTGCCCCGAGCGACACCGGCCCGGAAACATCAGCCGGCAGCTCCGGTTCACCAAAAGACAGTCCCGTTGCAGAGGCTATAGCACAGCCGGCCGCCACACAAGGCAGCATCCAAACACAAGCGCAGCCGGCCGGACTGCCAGGTACCCAAGGCGGGGCAGCTAAACCTGATGCTCTGGCGCCCTTGCTTTCTGCGTTACCGTTGCTCCTTGGCAGCAAACAAGGGGGAATCGACCCTAACCTGATTTCGGCTATCCTGAAACTGATCCCATCCTTGACCAGGAGTAAACCCGCTTCAGCTCCTGAAGCCTCCGGCGACGCAGCCGCGGTATCTAAGAAGGAGCCAACTGCTTCCTCCCAAGGCAGCTTTGGATTAGACCCCAAGCTCATAGTTTCTTTGGTCAACTTTTTGGCTGGGCTGGAAAAGTCCAGGTCAAAGCCGGCTAGCACCCCAGTCGGACCGCCTCCGCCTGAGGCTCCCGGCAAACACGGACAGGAAGTCCAGATAAGCTTGTCGCCTGACGGCGAGTCGGTAATAGCAAAACCTGTCTCAAAGCAGCCATCTCAGTGTATCAAGACGCCGGTACAACCGCCGGCACAAAGACACAAGCCAGGCGTGGGAATACGTAGGGGGTGGCTCAAGCAACGCCGCCTGGAGCCTGATGAAATCCAGGACGGCACGAGGCGTGTTTTAGCCCGCCACAGGTAATATCTTTCTCCCGCTAAAACTATCTTTTTATATGGACCAAACACAACCGGAGCCGGGGATAGGGTCCCCGGCTCAGCCTCCCGGAGGGAATTTCCATGTTCATCATAAGGGCATTAAAGAGGGTCTTGTCATTCGTCAAGCAAAGGTTAGCATTTGCAGCGGTGGCAGCATTGCTTGTAGCAGGGGGCATATACTACGGCTTGCGGCCGCCCGCAGTAAAACCCGTGTTCGAGGAGTACGACCCGAGGCTTGCAATGGGCACTGAAATGCCTGTATTTTACGTGCAGACCGACAGAAAGGCAGTGGCGCTTACATTTGACATATCATGGGGCGACAAAACCCCTGACAAAGTGCTTGACGTGCTGTCGGAATACAATCAAAAGGCTACCTTCTTTCTCTCTGGGCCCTGGGCTAGCCACTATAAATCGATAGTTTCGCGCATAGTCCAAGACGGCCATGAGATCGCCAGCCACGGGCAAGAACACGTAAACCTCAGCCAGGAAAGCAAAGAGGCTATCAAGCAAAACATCCAGTCAGCCCACGACATACTGGTGAACCTGACCGGCACCATCCCCCAATTTTTCAGGCCTCCCAACGGGGACTACGATGACCTGGTGGTGCTTACTGCCAGGGAACTCGGCTACGAGACGGTGATCTGGGCGGTTGACAGCCTGGATTGGAAAAACCCCGGTGCGTCGTACATCGTTGAGAGGGTGTCAAAGCTCACTTTTCCAGGAGCCATCTTGCTGTTCCACGCATCAGATTCAGCGAAGCAAACCCACGAAGCCTTGCCCATGGTACTGGAAAATCTCAAGGCAGCCGGATACGAAATCATAACTTTAGGCGAATTGATGGCAATAGGTAAGCCGGCCAGAGACGATCCCAGAGGCAGGCCCTTAAGCGAGCTGCCTGGCAACTGATCGCAGGTTGGCAGGGCTTATCTGGGATGGAGCAATACCAGGGCAAAGCCCGAGGTAATCGCTATGCTCGCGGTGCTATCAAGCATCTCGTTGGAAACGCCGAGGGTGCTTCCCCTGTAAAGCACATCATCTTTGAGGGGGAACTTGAGGTTAGACGAAACAGCACCGGTAACCCGGGAAGTTATGGGCATTATGGTCACCCAGTCACCCGGGTTGCCTGCAAACACCCGCCGCCGTATCGCCGGGCCGCCTTCATCTCCGGATACCCCAAAAATCACAGAGTCTTGGGAATGGATTATCACATCCATGCCTTTTCTGGCATAGTGCTCGATCAAGAATACGTTGGCCAGTTCATGGTCCAGTCGCCTTCCCCTGGTCCCGCCGATTATGATTGCGGTGTCGAATCCTTTACCCGCAATCAAATCCAGTGCGACCTCGGTGTCGGTCTTGTCTTTATCCCGCTCAAGGCAGACCACCGGCACCCCCAGGTCCCTGAAGCGAGCAACGGTATCAGGATGGCAAGAGTCGAAATCCCCCACTACTATGTCGGGAACCAGCTTGTGCTGCCTCAAAAACTCAGCCCCTGAATCTGCTGCAACCACCAGAGAGGCGCGTTCCACCACCCTGAGGTCTGATTCGGTCTTAGAGCCACCTGCCACAACCACGGCATATGCGGGATTGTGCTTCACCCGTGTTGCATATTCCCAGGACATGCTAGGCCCCTCACTTGGCTTGCTTCCGCAGCCACCGCACCCCATGGCTTTCAACCCACACCCACCTTTTTGCAACCACACCTTTGCACTTGACTTGATTCTACAATATAAAAGGGCCCTTCAAAAGGGCCCTCTTACGCTAGGCTGCGGTATAGTTCCGTCGTGTTGTGTGAAGCACGGTTCATACATTGGTGCATATAAGCTCCGTTCCCTGTTCCGGTTACTCTTTCGTCGGATGCTGCATCGACCAGAACCTTGAATCGTACCCAGTGCGGTTTCAAAACCCCTGTGTCGTGAATCTCATCACTGAATTCCGGTTCGTCTTGGCCGAATCCTATGCTGCGTCCCTGCTACAACTCCTGCTTCTTTTCCTGGTTTGTGTCTACTGCGTACTTGCTGCAGCCAGTGCGTCGTGTGTAGGCGGTGTTGGCTCGGTTGCTTGCCGCGTCTCTTGCTACGTCCTATCCTGGTACAATGCTTGCTCCGTTTATAGCTTCATGAGTGCCGCAATGTTGTTCAACTAGTGCTTTATCGGTTGTGCATCTTTGCTCCGTTCCTGGCTGCAACTTGTGCTTGCTTGGTACTGCAAACTCTGGCGCAACCACTTCTGCATACTTGCTCAGACTATTGCTGCAGACCTGACTCCGCAACCTATCTGTTGGGAATGCTCCTTCCGGAGGTCCCAACAGAAACCTATAAACTTATGGGAAAATTCCCCTAATCTTCTGAGTAGCAATCAACCGCTTAAGCGCCACGATGTAAGCAGCTATCCTCATGGGAACCTTAAGCTGTTCTGCGGTCTCGTATACTTCGTTGAACGCTTTGACCATGATCCGCTCAAGGTTGGTGTTGACTGTCTCAAGGTCCCAGTAATGGTGCTGCAGGTTCTGGACCCACTCGAAGTAAGAGCATGTGACTCCGCCTGCGTTGGTGAGAATGTCAGGGGAGACTATGATGCCTCTTTCTTCAAGTACCTTGTCTCCTGCAAAGGTTGTGGGCCCGTTGGCACCTTCAACAATAACCTTGGCCTGAACTTCTTTTGCGACTTCTTCTGTAATCTGGTTCTCCAAAGCCGCCAGGACCAGGAAGTCACACTTGCAGGTTAGGATTCCATGATTGTCTGTAGCCTTAACTCCATCCTGTTTATATCCTTCGATGACTCTCTTAGGATTGTTTTCAACGTACTCGATTAGGGCAGGGATGTCCAACCCGTCTTCGCAATAAATCCCGCCTGATACGTCGCTTACGGCGACGATCTTGGCACCGGCTTCATAGAGGAACTTGGCTGCATTGCTGCCTACGTTGCCGAATCCCTGAACCGCAACGGTGGAGGTGGCCAGATCTATATCGAGCTTCTTTGCAAGTTCCCTGGTGACGAAGAAGACTCCCAATCCTGTAGCTTCTTTGCGGCCGAGAGATCCACCTGCTTCCACCGGTTTGCTGGTCACCACTCCTGGGGAATACACGCCGGTGAGGGTGCTGTAAGTGTCCATGATCCAGCCCATCATCTGCTGGGTGGTGTTAACGTCTGTAGCAGGAATGTCTTTCTCGGGTCCTATGAAATCTGCAATAGCTGCTGTGTAAGCTCTGGTAATCCGCTCAAGTTCCCCTTGGGACATTCCGGTAGGATCTACTGTCACCCCACCTTTAGCCCCTCCGTAGGGGATATCAACCACTGCACACTTGAAGGTCATCCACGCTGCCAAAGCCCTGGTTTCGTCCATGTCTACGTCAGGGTGAAACCGGATTCCGCCTTTGGCAGGGCCTCTGAGAGTGCTGTGCTGGACGCGGTAGCCGGTAAACACGCGGATGCTCCCATCGTCCATCTTGACAGGGAAGTTAACCGTAAGTTCCCGTTCAGGATAACGTAGGGTTATGTACTCTTGTTTGTCTAATCCCGCGATCTCTGCGGCCGCGTCTAGCTGTTCGAGCATGTTCTCGAATGGATTGGTTTTCTGAGCCATATAATCACCCTTCTATAATTTCAGTAATCCCCATCGGCACATCCGGTATCCCGGTGGTAAGGTATTCATGTCTCATGCATCACTGATACCCTACCACTCTACACTATATAGTTTGGCAGTCAATAAATCAACCATTATTTTCGACAAGGACGCACAAAATCAGAATTTCAAGATAGGCAAATTGGCTCAGCCATTTGTGCGGCCACACCTGCCTGCCTGTTAGAGGCACTGTTCAGGCCGTATGCAAGACCTGCTTCATATCAAAACCAGTGCAAGTTCCTATTGGTCTCAAGAATATGTGGCGGCATTTTTCCGCATCCTTAACAAGAGGTGATAGCCATGACACATCAGCTCACTCAAAAAGAACGATCGCTGATTCAAGATCAATTAGCCCATGAGGAAATCTGCATCAAGAAGTACAGAGGGTATGCCAACCTGACCCAGTGCCAGGAACTGCGCAACCTTTTCAACGAACTGGCCCAAGAAGAGCAAAACCACTACGACACCTTAAACAGGTACCTGGAAGGCCAAAGCGGGATGCAACAGGGCCAGGCACAAGGACAAGGGCAGATGGCTCAAGCTGACGCCCAAACCTATGCCTGGAACCAGCAGTCCCAGGGTCAAACCCAGGCAGGCCAGGGGGGGCAAGCGGGCCAGCCTGATGACGCGGCCATGTGCCAAGATATGCTCATGACCGAGAAGTTCATTTCAGGCGCCTACGATACTTCGGTGTTTGAGTCAGCCAACCCCCAGCTTAGAAGAGACCTCCAGAAGATTCAGGACGACGAGCAAAAGCACGGTGAAAAAATCTTCAATTACATGCAAAAACACGGCTACTACAACCCGCAGTAGCTCGCTTTGACCCTCGTACAGCAAGCACCGTCCCAGATGCCGGCAAAACCCGGCCGGGAAAGGGTTGCACCGGAGACAGGGTAAACCCGGCTCCGGTGCAACCTGCAAAACTCCCCCGAGACTGTAGCAACTTTTCCTGATTTACATAATATGAATTGAGTTTACCGGAGAGGAGGCTCAGACATGGGAGGCAGGCACGGACGGTGCTTTGATGACGAACTTGCGTTCATCGTATTCCTGATTCTCATCCTACTCATACTAGGACTCGACTAATACATGAAGGACAAAAGGCCGCACACTCCCCGGTGCGGCCGGCGTCTTTTTCCTGGATGGCTTAGAGGCCCAGGAGCTCGTCGATTTTATTCTTATCAAATCCGACCACGACATTACCGTCAATGCTAAGTACCGGTACGCCCATCTGGCCCGATATCTTAACCATTTCACGTGCAGCCTGGATGTCTACTGACACATCTTTTTCCTCAAACTCGATTCCGTTGTCCCTCAAGTAATCTTTGGCCCTTACGCACCACGGACAGGTGGGAGTAGAGTATACTACCACTTTGTGTTCAGCAGCCATGTTAGCACCTCCGCATTTATCACTGATTAAGCCTGTGGCAACTGCTTGAGTATATGGTCTCCAACTTGCAACATAATTTCAACGTTTGCAGCCAATTTACACAATCGAGCACAACTGCTATCCTCCTGTAATTTCGGACATACTAGGAAGGATACGGGGGTTACGTCGCCCTCAAAATCCGCCATGGCCACAGTAAGCAGCAGGCCTGTAGCTTGTATGCGAGGTGAATCCATTGCACAAAACGTCCCTTTCTACAAGAGGCCAGATAGTCATCCCGGCACATATAAGAAATAAGCTGGGCCTTAAGCCCGGAACCAAGTTTGCCGTATACGACCTTGACGGCAAGGTGGTACTGGTGCCTGAAGTAGACGACCCGGTAGGATACGGGCTGGGTTTTTTCAGCAGGAAACACACCGGTCAAGGAGAGCATACTGATGAAGCCAGCCAGTCATGATAGCCCGTCAGTGTGCGGTGACTCAGCTTGCATAATCGACGCTCCGGCGCTGATGGCGTATCTGGAGGGCACGCCGAAAGGGCAGGTAGTTCAGAGGCTCCTGGAACAAGCCCACGCCAGCGGGGCGAAAGTGAGCATCACGGCGCTGGACATGGTCCACGTATACCACAAAGGGCTTGCCCAGCACCCTGACTGCTTTGCGGAACTGCTTGCATTGCTTGACCAGCTCCCCCTCCAGGTGGAACCTGTCACCCAGGAAGGCGCCCTGGAAGCCGCAAGGCTCATGTCGGAACATCAAGGGCTTGAGCCGGGCACAAGCTTGTGTGTGTACCTTGCCAAGGTTTCCGGCGGGACCCTTATCACCGCAGATCCTTCAGTAGATAACCTAGGACTCTTACCGTCAGGCCAGATCGTATATGTCGGCAACGGTGGCCAGGAGTAGCTTATCTTCGGATCTGGATGGGTCCCAGGTACAGGCAGGACAAGCTGATTAGCTTGTAGAATTCTGGAACACCTGACCATTGTTTAGGAGGAGATAGAATGGGAGTTAAGTTCGAAATAGTAACCATCCAAAATCCCGACAATCTGAATATGATACTCGGGCAGTCCCATTTCATAAAATCCGTGGAAGATCTATATGAAGCCATGGCAAACGCCGGCGGCGGGATCAAGTTCGGTATTGCGTTCTTAGAAGCAAGCGGGCCCCGGCTGGTGCGCTCAGCCGGCAACGACGACAAGCTGGTGGAACTTGCGGTGAACAACGCCTTAGCCTTGGGCACGGGCCACGCCTTTATCATTTTCATGGAAAACGGCTTCCCCATAAACGTACTCAACAATATTAAGATGGTGCCTGAGGTGGTCAACATCTTCTGCGCCACCGCCAACCCGGTACAGGTCATCGTGGCTGATACAGAGCAAGGCCGCGGGATAATGGGGGTCATAGACGGAGGTTCACCTCTGGGCGTGGAAGGGCCTGAGGACATCCAGGCACGCAAAGATTTCTTGAGAAAAATAGGTTACAAACTCTAGGGTCAACCCAGGTCTAACCCTATTTGGAACAGCTAGGCCGCCAGATCCTGCCTGGGCTGGCTGCTGGCAAGACCTTACCTCATCTTGCCTCAGAACACGTAGGCCGCTGCCTGATGCATGGCAGCGGCGTTATCAATTATCGATCATCTAACAATACCCAGGCTTAGTACTTAAAGAACCCCTGGCCGGTCTTCCGCCCAAGGTGTCCCTTGTCGATCATCTCTTTTAGCAAAGGACATGGCTTGTACTTGTCGTCGCCAAAGGCTTTGTGCAGCGTGTCCATGATAGCGTAGAGCACATCTATCCCGATAAGGTCTGCCAGGGACAGGGGCCCCATTGGGTGATTTGCTCCCAGTTTCATAGCAGTGTCAATATCTTCAGCCGAGGCCACACCTTCCATCAGGAGATAGGCCGCTTCGTTGAGCATAGGACACAATAAACGGTTTACTACGAATCCAGGCGATTCGTTTACCACCACAGGAGTTTTGCCCAGTTTGAGGCATAAATCCTTGGCTTGGTCCACGGTTGCCTCAGAGGTGTCCCGGCCTTTTATGAGTTCCACAAGTTTCATCACAGGCACGGGGTTGAAAAAGTGTATCCCCATGAATCTTGACGGGTTATCAACTGAGCCTGACATCTCGGTTATGCTCAGGGACGATGTGTTTGACCCTATGAGCACATGTTTGTCTACCACTTCAGAAATTTTGGCCAGCACTTCCCGCTTGACTTCCATGTCTTCGTAAACCGCTTCCAGTACTACCTGGACATCCTTGAGGTCACCGTAGTTATCTGAATAGCTGAGCCTGGCCAACATCTCACCTTTGGCCTGGGCGGTTATCCGTCCCCGCTCTGCACCCCTGTTAAGGCTTTTCTCGACGCCCTGATAGCCTTTGGACGCCAGCTCCGTGGTCGCATCGAGCAAAACCACCTCGAAACCTGCCACAAGGCATGATTCAGCAATCCCCCGGCCCATGGTCCCGGCACCTACTACGCCAATCTTTCCGGCCATGCGATACCCTCCTCTCTATCGGAAGTTTCTACAACCTGCAGTATATTCCTGCCAAATCCGTTTCACCCTGCAGAAAAGTCTTACAGTTTTTCGGAAACCCGTAGATAAATCAGGCAGACTGAAAAAAGCCCTCATTGTTGAGGGGTTTTGTGCTTGAGGACGGTCCTGAGAAACCTTAGGAACACCCTGAAGATCCCGGCCAGGGGCACCGCCAGGAAAATCCCCCAAAACCCCAGGAGTTCGCCTCCTGCAAAGATGGCAAATATCACCCACAGCGGATGGAGCCCGACCCGCTCACCGGTTACCCTGGGGACCAAGACCGTAGAATCAAACCATTGTATGAAACCTACCAGTACCAGGGCCCAAAGTCCGGTGATAGGCGAGCTGAGGAATGCCACTACCAGGATGGGGATGCTGCCGATTACCGGCCCGAAATACGGTATGAACTCCCCTAGCCCGCTTATCACACCCAACACTGCCCCGTACCTTAGTTTGAGCAGTATCGATGCAGCCCACACCATTATCGTGACAAACAGGGCAACCAAGGATTGGCCCCTGATGAAACCTGCAAACACCCGGTCTATGTCCCGCACTAGGTCCATGTAGTAGAGGGGATACCTTGACATCCTGAGGAGGGTATTGTGCCGCCATTTGTTAATGTCCCTGAGGATGTAATAGGCGATTACCGGCGCAAGCAAGATGTGCGGCACAAGACTTACAGAGGACAAAATCGCCTGAACCAGCCCCTCGCCTGCGCCTACAAGCCGGGTTTCCAGGCGGGAAAGGGCACCGGCAATCCCTTGGACGAAGCCCTCGGGCACGTTGTACTCCTTGCCTACTTGATAAGCCCTTTCGGAAAGCTGCGCCAGCGCCTTGGCGTACTTGGGGATTGCCATGGAAATCTCCCTGAGATCCTGGAAAAACCGGGGGATAAAATAGACCCCAAGCAGCACGGCGGCGGTGAAGATAGCCAGGTACACCAAGGCAATAGCCCCGGCCCTCGACATGCCCCGCCGGTTGAGAAACCCTACCGGCGGCTCAAGCATGTAACTTAGAAAAGCTGCCAAAATAAACGGAATCAGTACTTTGCGCAAGAGCACAAGCGCAAGTACTGACGCCAGGCCTAGCCCCAACCGAAATATATGTCTGTACCTATTGCTGCCCGCCCGAGAACCTTCCTGCAATACGCCCTATGCTACCCTGTGCCCTCCTCCATGCTCTCCTTGCCCTCCGCTCTACAGCCATCCTGGCCCGTTCAGAAGGAGCCATTGGCTCTCTTGCCATCATCATAGAACCTAGGATTATACCTGCTATGGCACCCAGAGCCAGCCCATCCCAAAAATTCCTCTGTTTCATACCCAGATACAACTCCTTTTTGCCAATAAGTGTTCCTAACCCAAAGGCCCATTTGACTGCCTTAAGGCACAGCCTCTTGAAGTTCACCGGGATTCACGCCGCAATCCAGTGTTTGCCTGGGATCGGCTTGTGAGGGTAGAACCGGACACGGGGCTGCCATCGATGGACTCGGGTATGGCAATTCCGTCCGGCTCCAGCCTGTAAACCCTGACTCCCGCCGGTGTAGGCTCAAACTCGATGCTGCAATCCCAGCAATAGTATTGGCCCTGCCCAATCCGCCCTGTAGCCCTGCTCTTGCATTTTGGGCAGTTCATACCCATGCCCCCTGACCGCTTGGATTATTTCGATTTTCTGTCCTGACAAAAATTCTTCCCAGGCAGGATAGGGATTATCCATCAAGGCAGGAAGGGGATTATTCATCGCCGCCGGCAGGGCCCGAAAGCAGTACGAGGGCTCTGTAACGTCAGCGCCCGGTTTTCAGCCGGGGGCAGCCGGGGTTTACATCATGTTCACCTGGCTGGTAATACTTGATTCCCTTGAGCTGTGGAGGAAGGTATTCCTGCTCAACGTAGTGTCCAGGGTAGTCGTGAGGATAGAGGTAACCGTCACCGTGGCCAAGTTCTCTGGCTCCGTGGTACCCTGTGCCCCTTAAGTGCACCGGCACAGGGTAAGCAGGTTTTTGCTTAACATCTTCCAAGGCCTTATCGATGGCGAGGTAGACCGAGTTTGATTTGGGCGCCAGGGCGACATACACCGTCGCCTGGGCCAGAGGTATCCTGGCTTCGGGCATCCCAAGGTGTTCCGCGGCCCTAAAAGCCGCCTCTGCCACCACCAGTGCCATGGGATCCGCCATGCCCACATCTTCGGATGCGCAAATCACCAGCCGCCTGGCGATATACCTGGGATCCTCACCTGCGTGAAGCATCCGGGCAAGCCAGTACAGAGCTGCATCAGGGTCGCTCCCCCTCATGCTCTTGATGTAGGCGGAGATTATATCGTAATGCCAATCCCCTGCCTTATCGTACAAGCCCACAGGGCTCTGGGTAAGTTCAATTAGCTTATCGAGGGCGAGCACCTTCTTGCCGCCTGACTCCTCTCCCGCATAATAAAGGGCTTCAAGCACGTTAAGGGCTGTACGGGCATCACCTTTTGAGTACGCCACAATGTGATCCAGCACCCCGTCTTCAATTATCAGCTTGGAAGCAGCAAGCTGAGGCTCATCTCCGTCCTCAGCAACTTGAGCACCTTGCTTAGCCGCTTGGGGTTTTCCCCGCCTTTCCCCTGCCAAAAGCCCCCTATCCGGGTCATCTATTGCCCTTTGCAACAAGATCCTGATGTGTTCGGGGGAAAGGTGCTCAAACCGGAAAATCCTCATCCTGGACAAGAGGGCAGAGTTAACTGAGAAATAGGGGTTTTCAGTGGTGGCACCGATAAGTATCAGGGTGCCGTTTTCTACATAGGGCAACAGCACATCTTGCTGGGCTTTTGAAAAGCGGTGGATCTCGTCTAGAAAAAGGATTGTCTTCCTGCCGGCTTTCCCGGCTTCACGTGCAAAGTCCACTATCTTGCGGACATCCTGCACCCCTGAAGATACTGCCGACAGTTCCTTAAAATAAGCGCGGCTCTTTGAGGCAATCAGCCTTGCCAGGGCGGTTTTCCCGGTACCGGGAGGCCCCCAGAATATCATGGAGATAAGCTTATCCTCTTCCACCATACGCCTTAAGGGCTTACCAGGGCCCATTATTTCCTCCTGGCCCAGGTACTCGTCGAAATCCCGGGGCGTCATCCTGAGGGCCAGGGGAGCCCCTGGCGGCACATAGCTTATGCTACCAGGCTCCGGCCGCATACCATAACCAGGCCGGCCGCCCGGCCCCGTTCGGGCAGGTTCCTTACCGGCCGCACCTGGCTTCAGATCATCAGGCTGATTGTCCCATAGCCCTTTCTGGCTCATGCACCTAACGCTTCCTTTACGCGTCTTATTGCCTCGTCTATATCATCAAACCCCACGTCATTGTGGGTGACCATCCTAACCTTGTACCGGGTAGACCAATTGAACAGCACCCCATGGCGTTTCATGAGGGCGGCAAACTCAGCAGCATCTATCCCGGCACCCTTGGTGCCCACCATCACCATGTTGGTCTGGACAGTATCCATGTCAATCTCCAGTCCCGGGATAGCTGCCAGCCCTTGGGCAAGCTTCCGGGCCTTCTCATGGTCTTCACCAAGGCGTTTGGTCATTTTCTCCAGGGCAACTATACCCGCTGCTGCCAGCACTCCGGCTTGGCGCATCCCGCCTCCAAGGATTTTCCTGGCTTTCCGGGCCCTGTCGACGAACTCTTTAGGCCCCGCGACCAGGGATCCCACAGGTGCGCACAATCCCTTGGACAAGCAAAATTGAACCGAGTCGGCATAACGGGTGATCTGTTTTACGTCCACGCCCAGGGCTGTGGCAGCGTTAAACACCCTGGCGCCATCGAGGTGTACGTTAATCCCGTGCTGCTTGGCCAGTTCATATATGGCTTTCATGTTATCAAGCGGAATCACACACCCGCCGGACCTGTTGTGGGTGTTTTCCAGGCAGATGAGCGACGTACGCGGACAATGTAGATCTTTTGGCCTGATGGCCGCTTCCACGTCTTCAGGATCCATGGCGCCCCTGAAGCCTGGCACGGTTCTTATCTGGACCCCTGACAGCACCGCAGGGCCGCCGGCTTCAAACATGAAAATATGGGCGTTGGATTCTACGATGATCTCATCGCCCCGCTGGGTCCAAGCCATGATGGATACCTGGTTGCCCATGGTACCCGTGGGCACGAACACGGCCGCCTCCTTGCCTGTCATTTCGGCACCTAAAGCTTCAAGCCGGTTTACCGTAGGATCTTCCCCGTAGACGTCATCGCCCACTTCTGCCCTAGCCATGGCTTCACGCATCTCAGAAGTCGGTTTTGTCACAGTGTCAGAACGCAAGTCTATAACCTTGTTCAATTGGTGCCCCTCCGTTCCTTGTTCAAGAATGCCTAAACCCGGCACCGGCACAGCGCCCAAGTCTACTCGGCAATACCCGCCCTTTGGGCAACCCTGTGCACCCACTTGACGAATTCCTCTTCAGTACGCCCGGAGAACCTCTCGATGGGGTTGGTACCGCTAAACCCAATTACCGTGGGCAAAGTCATGACTCCGAACCTCTGTGCCAATTCAGCTTCTTCATCCACGTTGACTTGCAGGAAGCTTATCTGGTCTTGGTACGTATTTCGGATATCGGGCAACACCTTACTTATGACGCCTGCCAGCCGCTTGCACGGCATGCACCATGGCGCCCAGAACTTCACCACTGAGGCCCTGGCCCCCGATATTTCCTTGTCGAAGGTCTTGCTTGTAACGTCTTTCATCCCGATGCTCTTTTCAGCTTGATCCATACAGCCTTCCTCCCGGTTGTTCCAGTTGTGTTTTTTCAAAACTCCCACATTCGAGCCTATCCCTGTAATCTCCTGTTCAGCTCATGCCACAGGCCCCTCACCAGTTGTTGGGTGTCATCGAGGCTGCCCGAATTATCTATTACAACGTCGGCACGGGCGATCTTGTCCTCCAAAGGCATCTGCGCCCTGATCCGGCTCAATGCTTCTTCCCTGGAATAGCCGTCCCTTTCCATCAACCGCCTTATCTGAGGCTCCAAACCCACAGCCACAACCCAGATTTCGTCGCAAATCCCGTCTATGCCGGCTTCAAACAGAAGGGGCACATCCAGCACCACACATATCCGGGAACCGCGGGCAGCCGAAGCCTGCTCCAAATCATCAAGCATATTGTGTATTTCATCTATCACCAGGGGGTGCACAATCGAATTGAGGCCGGCAAGGGCTTCCCTGTCGCTAAACACTATCCGGCCCAGGGCCTTGCGGTCCAGGGTTCCTTCAGGGGTAACTACTTCATCACCGAATCTTTCAACCACTTTCAAGAACCCTGGCGTACCGGGTTCAGTCACCTGGTGGGCCACCCTGTCGGCATCGATCACGTAAGCCCCCAGCTGTCGCAAGATGCGGGACACGGTGCTCTTGCCTGTAGCAATGCCTCCGGTAAGTCCGAGGACATATAAATGACGCCACCTTCTGGAGTCAGACATGGGCCCAACTTTCCCCAACGTCGATATCTACCTTAAGCGGCACTTTTAGTTCCATGACCCCTTCCATCTCCTGTTTAACCATCTCAATCATGTAGTCCTTCTCTTCAGGGGGGATTTCAAATACCAGTTCGTCGTGGACCTGGAGGATAATCCGGGAACCGAGCCCTTCTTTCTCAATCCTCCTGTGAAGGCGGACCATGGCCAGCTTAATCAGGTCAGCGGCGCTTCCCTGGATTGGGGTATTTATGGCCGTGCGCTCGGCAAACCCCCGCCTCACCCTGTTCCTGGAGTTGATGTCAGGTATAGGCCGTCTCCTGCCCAGGATGGTAGTCACATAGCCGGTTTGCCTGGCCTGAGCCACCATGTGATCCATATACTGCTTTACCATGGGGTATCTCCGGAAGTAGGCCTCAATGAACTCCCTGGCCTCTTCCCGTGTGACGCCTGTATTCCTTGCCAGCCCGAAGTCGGATATGCCGTAAATCACCCCGAAGTTGACCGCCTTGGCTTTGTCCCTGAGATCAGGGGTAACCTGGTCCATGGGCACCCCGAACATCTCGGAAGCAGTGGCCCTGTGGATGTCCTGGTTCTGCCTAAATGCCTCAATCATTGACTCGTCCCCTGACATATGGGCCATCACCCTGAGTTCTATTTGGGAATAGTCAGATGCCAGAAACAATTTGCCCGGCTCAGGCACAAAGATTTCCCTGATGGCCCTGCCCGATTCAGTCCTCACCGGTATGTTCTGCAAGTTAGGCTCAGAGCTGGAAAGCCTGCCTGTGGCGGTGACGGTCTGGTGAAACGTTGTATGGATGCGGCCTGTCACCGGGTTTACCACGCTTTCCAAGGGATCCAAGTAGGTGGACTTTAGCTTGGCATAATGCCTGTGATCGAGAATCTTGTCTGGCAGCGGATGGATGGCACTCAGGGTCATAAGCACCTCGGCATCGGTGGAATATCCGGTCTTGGTCTTCTTTACCGGCGGCAGGTTGAGTTTGTCGAAGAGTATGTAGCTTAGCTGCTTGGGTGAACTCAGGTTGAACTCCTGTCCGGCCATTTCATATATTTCCCGCTCCAGGGCACGGAGTTTCCCGGCAAACTCCTCCCTGAGCGCCCGGCCTTTTTCCAGATCCACCTTGATTCCCAAAGCCTCCATGGCAGCCAGCACTTGGATCATGGGGAACTCTACGTCCTTGGCTAAAGCCCAAAGCCCGTTTTGCTCCAAGTCTCCTTTCAGCTTGTCAGCAAGCTTTACGGCGAAGTAAGCGCCTTGGGCCAGGTGGGCCATATGGCCTTTTTTGGCCTGTTCCCCTTTTCTTTGATCCTTGGGCAAACTCTCAATGCTCGGGGGCATGTCCTCGCCCAAGTAGGTGTTGGCCAAGGCTTCAAGCTTGTAAGTGGTACGGGTGGGATCGAGCAAGTACGCAGCCACCATGACGTCAAACTCAAACCCTTTGAGCGTGATGCCTTTATGGAAACCCAGGGTGTAGAGCCACTTGAGGTCAAAGCCAAACTTCTTGATCTGGGGTTCCTGCAGCACAGGCCCGAGATATTTCCACATCAGCCCCTGGTAATCCTCTGAAGCGGCGGAATCGGCTCTGCGGAAATCGAGGAGATACGCCTTGCCGCCTGTAGCAACCCCGAACAAGCCGGGCCATTCAAAGTCCCGGGTCACCTGGGTGTCTATGTCGCTAAGGCCTGCATACACCGACATATACCCCGATTCGGTAATCCGGCTTACAAGGGCTTTGAGTTTCTCTTCTGAATCTATAATTTCATATGCCTCAGGCCGGCCCCCAACCGACAGCCGGGAGCTCCCAGCTTCAAACCTGTCGAGCCTCCTTAGCAGGCTTTGAAACTCCATGTTGACAAAATACTCCCGGGCCTTTTCAAGGTCGGGCCCCTCCCACCTTGCGTCTTCTACATCAACGTGGCACGGGGCATCGCAAGCTATGGTAGCCAGTCGCTTGGAAAGCAGAGCCGTCTGCTCATGCTCTCTCAGCAGGCTTTGAACCCTGGCAGGCGAAATCTCATCGATATGGTCAAAGATCTCCTCTATGTCCCGGTATTGGTCAAGCAGCTTGATTGCAGTCTTGGCGCCTATCCCTTTCACACCTGGGATGTTGTCAGACTGGTCACCTGCAAGCCCCTTGAAATCGGGGATTTGCTCAGGCCATACTCCCATATCCTGCTTGACCGCTTCCCGGTCATATTGCCTGCTCTGGCTGATTCCCCTCACAAACAGCACGGCTTCACGCCCCTCGCCTACCAGCTGCAGGCAGTCTTTGTCACCTGACAGGATGAGCACCTCAAAACCTGCCTGGCTATATCTGCATGCAAGGGTGCCCATTATATCGTCAGCCTCAAACCCCGGAAGTTCCACAAAAGCCATGTCAAGTGCGGAAAGGGCTTCTTTGATCATGGGGACCTGCACTTTGAATTCATCCGGGCTGGGCTTCCGGGTAGCTTTGTAATCTTCGAACTCAACGTGCCTGAACGTGGGCGACGGATGGTCAAACGCACAGATGATATATTCCGGTTGTCTGTCTTCAATCAATTTGAACAGCATTGTGAGAAAGCCATACACTGCATTTGTAGGAACACCTTTGCTTGTAGACAGCGGGGGAAGTGCGTAGAACGCCCGGTTAGCAAGGGAATTGGCATCTACCAGCAGAAGTCGTCCGGCAGCCATGTCCTCACCCCCAAGTAGTATTTACAGTATCAGTATATTTGTCCACACACACCTTGACAATTTGAAGGCAGGAACCGGCAAAAAACTACAGCTTTTCGGAAAGCTCGCCTGAACTTCAGGCAGATTTCCGAAAAGCTGTATGCTTCCTCGGGCTTGTGCAAATGTACAAGCTGGCAGCTAGTCCTTCTTGCGGAGAGCTCTTCTAACCAAAAAATACACTACTGCCAGCAAGATAGCTACAGGAGCTATCTTTGCCAGGAATATAGCCAGGTCTTGCCACGCTCTGACAAAAGCCTCCCAAATGTCTGACCACGGTGATGGCGAAGGCTTCCGCGAACCTTCCTCTACGATGTTCACAGACAAGAACGACATGGCGGAGGACCTCTCCAGTAGATTCTGCCTGCCTTGGAGACTCTCTATCTCAGTCCTTACCCGCACCAGCTCGCCCTCCACCTGCAGCAGCTCTCCCACTGTGTTGGCATTCCCCATTATCTGCAAAAGCCTTTGCTCCTGCTGTATCTTGTTCTTGATCCTGGCGTCCAGATCCACGTACTGCTCAGTCACGTCCCGCTCTGCGATATCCGACTGGGTAACCACGCCAAGGGCCGACATCTCATCAATTGCCGTATCCAGGTGCTCAGACGGCACCCTGGCGGTCATGTAAAACACTGTAGACCGCTTGCTGTCTTGGCCAACAGACGTGGAAGATGATTCTATATATCCTTGATAAGCGCGGACAATGTGGATGGCTTCCCGGGACGCGGCATCCACTGCGCCTTTCGGCACCTCCACGGTAAGCTTTGCCCGCCTTATGAGCTTCCTTTCAATGCCGGCAGTATCAGGAGATGCTACAAAGTTTTCCCCGCTAAACTCGGTAGCCAAGTCTCCTGATTGCTCAGGGGAAACCGCCCGGAGTTGGCTGCCTGAGGGGGTTTCAGCCGTCTTAGAAAACTCTACGCCTGTTTCAGGCTCGGAAAAACTGCTGAACCCGAACTCCCTGGAAATATCCTGCAATTCTTCTTTAGCCGCCAAGGGAGCAAAATAACGCCGGGCAAAGTACAACGTACCTGCCGACGACAATATCACGATCACAAGGCATGCCGCCAAAGCCATGGCAACCGTTCCCAGCCCGCCCCGGCCCCAGGATGGCAGCTTCCAGCGGAAGCGGCCCTTCTGAGACGGGGTTTCCTCAGCAGGTCCAGGCCGGAGAGCCGGTGCCTGGGATACAGCTTCCATGATCCTGGAATGGAGCTCAGGGGGAGGCTCAACTACTGGGAGGGACTGAAGCGCAGACTTAACCTGCCGTAGTTCCTCCAACGCAGCCCTGCAGTGCCCGCATGTGTCCAGGTGCGCTTCCACAAGGCCGTGGGAGTCGCGATCAAGTTCGCCGTCTAAGTATGCAGACAAAAGTTCCGAAACTTCACGGCAAGTCACCTATCATCCCTCCTTGCGTCCTGTTTGACGTAAGAAGGAAAGATTTGTTCCGCATCCATCAATTTTCTTAAGATATTCCTAGCCCTGTGAATCCGTGACTTAACCGTACCCAGAGACATATCCAGGATCTCCGCGATTTCCTGGTACGAGTAGCCCTGCACATCGCACAGGATCAGCACTGCACGGTAATGGGGCTCAAGATCGCTCAGGATTTCCAGCAGCTTTTCGCCGAGGAACCTGGCCTCTACGATTTCCTCAGTGCTCTCGGCTGTGTCTTCTACCTGCCTTTGGGCTTCTGAATCAGGGAATTCTATCGGTGCATCCAGCGAGTATACTTGGGATTTCTTGCGTCTCCTTAAATGGTCCAAAGAAGCGTTCATGCAAATCCTGTATATCCAGGTGGAGAACTTGCTGTCTCCCCTGAAGTTGGGCAAAGCTTGGTATGCTTTGAGGAACACTTCCTGCACTATGTCCATGGCGTCCTCGCTGTCAGATACCATGCGTAAAGCCACGTTATACAGTTTGGTTTCATATGCCTTGACAAGAGCCTCAAAAGCTTGCAGGTCACCCTTTGAAGCCCTTTGGACAAGGACTTGCTCGTTTGGTAAAGCCACCGACTTCCCCTCCGGTATCAATGTGCGACTAGCACAAAATGTCGAAGCCCAAACTTATCTGCAACTACTTGCAGGCCTTCTCCTCCTGCTTAAGTTTGAGGCACAAACCAAGTTCCTCGAGTTGTTCAGCTGACACTTGCGACGGCGCCCCTGTAAGCAGACAGGTCGCCTTGGTGGTCTTGGGAAATGCTATCACATCCCTTATAGTGCCGGCTCCCGCCATCAGCATGACCAGCCTGTCGAGCCCAAATGCGATCCCGCAATGGGGAGGCGCCCCGTATTCAAATGCTTCCAACAAGAACCCAAACTTCTCGTCGGCTTCTTCAGGCGAAAGATTGAGCAGCCTGAACATCTTGTCCTGGAGTTCCCTTTCATGTATACGTACAGAGCCTGACGCCAGTTCCACCCCATTTAATACTAAATCGTAAGCCCGTGCCCGAATCTGGGCTCTCACCGAGTCGTCCTCTGATTCCAAGAGATCTACGTGCCTGGCCACAGGGCTGGTAAATGGATGGTGGACCGCTTGCCAGCGCCCGTCTTCCTCGTTCTTCTCAAGCAGCGGGAACTCAGTGACCCACAAGAACTCATACTTATCTTCTGGTATGAGCCCTAGCTTCTCCCCAAGGCTCAACCGGAGCCTGCCCAACACTGTAACAGCTGTTTCAAACGGGCCCGCCACTACCAACACCAAATCGCCCTCTCTGGCCCCTGTAGCTCTTGCAATACCTTCGATCTCTTCCTCTGAGAGGTGCTTTCTTACAGGGGACTTTACCTCTCCCCCAGGCAGATATGCCAGGTGTATCAAGCCTGAAGCTCCAAACTCTTTGGCTTGGGCCACCAGGGCATCAAGTTGCTGCCTGGAAAAGCCGGCGCATCCCGGTGCGCATAAGGCTCTGACCGTGCCCTGGGAGTTTACAGTATTCCTAAATACCATAAAGCCTGAATCCTTAACTACCCCGGTAATATCGTGGATTTCCATCCCAAAGCGGATATCAGGTTTGTCAGTGCCGTAGCGCTCCATGGCCTCCTGCCACGTCATCTTGGGGAAAGGCAGGGTAACGTCTATATCCAGGACTTGTTTCCACAAGTATTTCATCATGCCTTCGATCAAGGCAAACAGTTGCTCTTCATCTGAAAACGATACTTCAATATCGATCTGGGTAAATTCAGGCTGCCTGTCTGCCCTCAGGTCTTCGTCCCTGTAGCAACGGGCGATCTGGAAGTACTTATCTACGCCTGACACCATCAGGAGCTGCTTGAAGAGCTGAGGCGATTGAGCTAAGGCGTAAAAATTGCCCGGGTCCAGCCTTGATGGAACCAGGTAGTCCCTGGCGCCCTCGGGCGTGCTCTTGGTCATGGTGGGGGTCTCCACTTCCCAGAAGCCGTTTTGGGACAAATAGTTCCTCACTGCCAGGGTGGCCTTGTGTCTGAGTTCAAGGTTCCTGAGCATAGGCAACCGCCTGAGGTCGAGATACCGGTACCTCATCCTCAGCCCCTCGTCAGGTTCGGCTTCATCCCGGATCACGAAAGGAGGCGTCTTTGCCCTGTTGTAAACCTTGATCGCGTCGGCCATCACTTCTATGGTGCCGGTGGGGGAATTGGGGTTTTCAGTACCCGGCGCCCGCTTAACCACCGTGCCCGACACGCACAGCACATATTCTGAACGTACTTTCTTTGCCACTTTGAAACTCTCAGGAGATCTTTTATGATCCGTGACCACCTGGACCATGCCGGTACGGTCACGCAAATCGATGAAGATGAGCTCACCCAGGTCCCTCTGGCGGTTGACCCAACCCATCAGCACCACTTTGGAACCCACATCTTTTTCTCCAAGTTCCCCGCAATAGCAAGTCCGTTTTTCCCCCTGATACCTGCTTAAGGCCACAGGAGACGTCCCGTTTGTGAGTTTTTCTCCGTCATTTGCTGCCACCTGAGACTTCCTCCTTCATGAAATCTAACACTTGTCCGGCGGGAACCTGCTTCTGCCACCCGTGTTCCATGGACCTTATTGTCACAAGGCCTTGTTCGAATTCGGCTTCCCCGAGTATTGCAACGTACCTGGCGTTGAGCCTGTCCGCATGCTTCATCTGAGCCTTCATGCTTCTGCCTAATGGGTCGAAGTCGCTTGAAAGCCCCGAGCCCCGCAAGTCGTTGACCAGTTTAAAGCCTGCCTGTGCAAGACGCCTGTCTCCGCCCCCGGGGAAAACCACAAAGCAATCGATGGATACATCAGGGTTCAAGGGTTTCTGGCCCTTCTCCGCCGCCAGAAGCAGCCTCTCAACCCCCACGGCAAACCCCACTCCAGGGCATGGCTTGCCGCCCAGTTCTTCAATGAGCCCGTCGTAGCGGCCCCCGCCAATGATGGCGTCCTGGGCACCAAGGGGAGGCCATTTGAGCTCAAACACTGTCTTAGTATAGTAGTCAAGCCCCCTTACCAGGGTAGGGTCAACAGTATACTCAAGCCCAAGAGACTCTAGAAGCTGTTGAAGGGTATCCCAATGCTCCTGGCAGTCATCACACAGGTAATCCTTGACCAAGGGCACATCTGCAACAGCTTCCCGGCACGCCGGGTTCTTGCAGTCGAGAATCCTCATGGGGTTGGTCTCGAGCCTTTCCAGGCAGTCCTTGCAAAGCTGTTTTGCCCTGCTTGAAATGTGCTTCACGAAATCCTCCCTGTGGGCCTGGCGGCATTTGGGGCAACCGATAGTATTTATATAAAGCACAGTGCCGGTAAGCCCCAATTCCTCGGCGATCCTCACCGCAAGCAAGATCACTTCCACGTCTGAGTATGCAGAGGGTGAACCTAGGATTTCTACCCCGTACTGTACAAACTCCCTGTACCGGCCCGCCTGGGGTTTCTCATAGCGGAACATGGGGCCCAGATAGAACAACTTCTTTGGCAAAGCGCCCTGGGCGAGCCCCCGCTCCAGGAACGCCCGGGCTACAGGCGCCGTGCCCTCAGGCCTGAGGGTCAGGTCCCTGCCGCCTTTGTCCTGGAAGGTGTACATTTCTTTCCTGACAATATCGGTGGACTCCCCTACGGTCCTGGAAAACAGTTCAGTGTACTCAAATATGGGGGTCCTGATCTCTTCAAAATTGTAGAGCTTAGAGAGCCGCCTAAGGAGCGATTCAAGATAAGCCCATTTATGCGACTCGGGAGGCAAGATGTCTTTGGTGCCCCGAGGTGCTCTCAGCATAACTACCCCTCCACTCTAGCACACAAAGGGATTCTGCGTACGTTCTCTCCCCACTGTGGTTTGTTCGTCGTGGCCTGGATATATGATTGTATCGTCAGGCAGGGTAAACACCTTATTACGGATGCTTTCCACAAGCTTGTAGGCATCCCCTCCTGGAAAATCCGTCCTGCCCACACTTAGTCTGAAAATAAGGTCACCGGAAAACAGCACTCCCGGCCCGCCCTGGGAGTCTTGGGTATCCTGGTTGCCCGGCCAGTACAAGCAAACCGAACCAGGGCTGTGCCCAGGTGTCTCGATTACGCGGAGGCAGGTATTACCGAAGCTTATCACATCGCCTTCCTTTACAAAGGTGATCTGTGCCGGCCGGATCATTTGGTGAGTGCCGGCAAAAGCCCGCATCCAGCCGGGATCTTCCAGGAACTTGCTGTCAGCCTCGGCGATTAGCACAGGCACCGATGTCTTAGCCTGGATATAGCCTGCATCAAGGAAATGGTCGATATGTCCATGGGTGATCACGATGCTGTGGAGCTCCAGCCCCTGGCTGTCGATGAAATCAAGGATGCCCTGGCCGTCCCCACCGGGGTCTATGACTATGCATTTCTTGGATGCTTCGTCTTCTACGATATAGCAGTTTGTCTGCAGCCGGCCTACGACACGCCTGTGAACCTTCACCCGCAACCCGCCTTTCGCCGAAAGGTAGATTCAAAACTCTTTCTTGCTGGAAATCAATATGGTAACCGGCCCGTCGTTTACCAGTTCCACCTGCATATTGGCTCCGAAAACCCCGGTTTGCACAGCCAGCCCCAGTTGGCGCAATTCCTCTACAACTCTTAGGTATAGCTCCTCACCCTTATCTGGAGGTGCTGCCCCATCGAACCCGGGGCGTTTACCCTTCTTTACATCTCCATACAGCGTAAACTGGGATACTACCAGCACTTCGCCTGATACGTCCTGAAGGGAAAGGTTCATCTTGCCTTCATTGTCAGAGAACACCCTCAAACCGGCAATTTTCCCGGCCATGTAGGTTACATCCTTTTCAGTGTCGTCCTTCCCCACGCCTAAAAGCACCAGGGCTCCCGGGCCGATGGCTGACACTTGTTCGCCGTCTACTACGACTCTTGCCCTTTTTACCCGTTGGAATACAGCCCGCAAATCTTATCTCCCCTTACCGAAAACACGCTTTACTGCTGCAATCCCTTCTACTTGCCTGATACCGGCTACCACTTTCCTGAGTTCGTTAAGGTCATGGGTTTCAAACTGGATGGTGATCCTGGCCGTCCCGTCAGGACACCCCCTAGCGGTAGCGTTGGTTATGTTTGAACCCATGCTGGCTATTACAGAGGTGACCTCAGCAAACAGCCCCGGCCTGTCCTCGCCTTCCACCAGTATCTCCACAGGGTAAGACGCCCTTACCTCAGCCTTCCACGTCGCTTCGATAAACCGCTCAGTATCGGTAAGCGACAACAAAGTGGGACAATCCAGCCTATGGATGGTGACACCCCGGCCTCTGGTGATATACCCGATTATCTGGTCTCCGGGCAAAGGCGAGCAGCACTGTGCCAGCCGCACCAGGATCCCGTCCATCCCTTTGACAATAACCGCCTCTTCCGGCCCCCTGGGCTTCTTAGGGGCGGCCTTTGGCGTCTCTTCCCGCTTAGGCAAAAGGTCAGGTGCGGCCTTGAGAGCCTCTTCCCGCAGCCTGGTGGTTACGTGGACGGCGCTGATTCCCCCGTAGGAGATAGCCGCGTACAGGCTCTGGAAGTCATGATAGTTGAGCTTCTTGAGCACGTTGGAGGCTACGCCTGCCTCAATCAGGTCCGCTAACTTCACGCCCAGTTTCTGTTGGACTTCGTTCTCAAGGGCAGCCTTACCCCGGGCGATGTCTTCTTCTCTGAGCAGTTTCCTGAAGTACGCCCGGATCTTCGAACGCGCCGTGGATGTCTTCACAATGTCCAGCCAGTCCCGGCTGGGCCCCGATGACTGGCGTGAAGTAAGGATCTCCACTATGTCGCCTGTATTGAGTTTGTATGATAAAGGCACCAGCCTGCCGTTGACTTTTGCCCCGACGCACTGGTGGCCTACGTCTGTGTGGATCCTGTAAGCAAAATCCAGAGGCGTAGACCCGACAGGCAGATCGATCACGTCGCCTTTGGGGGTAAACACGAACACCTCGTCATTGAACAGGTCCAGTTTGAGAGCCTCCATGAACTCGCCGGCGTCGGTCATCTCCCGTTGCCAATCCAGGAGCTGGCGCAACCATGACATCTTCTGGTCAAAGGACTGGTCGGCCTTTCCCTCTTTGTATTTCCAATGGGCCGCACTGCCGTATTCTGCAGTCCGGTCCATGTCTCTGGTCCGTATCTGTATTTCAAAAGGCTTCCCCAAAGGCCCTAGCACAGTTGTGTGGAGTGACTGGTAGCCGTTGGGCTTGGGCATGGCAATGTAGTCCTTGAACCTTCCGGGCATGGGTTTCCAGAGGGTATGGGCCAGCCCCAACACTTCATAACAATCGCTCACGGTAGCCACGATCACCCTCACTGCCAACAGGTCGTATATCTGAGAAATATCAATGGCCTGGCGCTTCATCTTCCTGTAAATACTGTAAAGGTTCTTGGCCCTCCCCTGAACTTCCGCTTGTATCCCGTGTTCCTGGAGTGAAGCCTGCAGACGGCTGATCACCATAGCTACCTCGGCTTCGCGCTCGCCGCGTTTGGCAGAGATCTGCTCTGCCAGGGACCGGTAGTCTTCAGGGTAGAGGTACCTGAAACTCAAATCCTCAAGTTCCCACTTAAACCGCCAAATCCCCAGCCTGTGGGCCAGGGGGGCGTAAATGTCCAGGGTTTCCTCGGCAGTCTGCTTTTGTTTCTCAACAGGAAGCGCACCTAGGGTCCTGAGGTTGTGCAGCCTGTCGGCAAGCCGGATTACCACTACCCGCCAGTCTTCCGCCATGGCCAGAAACATCTTTCTCAAGTTTGATACCTGCTCTTCCACCCGGGAGTGAAACTGGATCCGGCTTAGCTTGGTCACTCCGTCGACCAGCCTGGCGATTTCAGGCCCGAATTCCTGGCGGATTTCTTCGAGGGTAACGTCAGTATCTTCCACCACATCGTGGAGCAGGGCAGCTGCGAGGGTGTCGGCATCACCCTCAAGTTCAGACAGTATCCGGGCTACAGCCACGGGATGGTGGATATATTCCTCGCCCGACAGCCTATACTGACCCTCGTGAGCCTTGGCAGCAAAAACATAGGCCCTTTGGACCAGTTCCCTCTCCTGGTCCTGCAAGTATGCACCTATGTCGTCTTGCAGTTTAGTTACTGCCATGGCTCCCACCTTAAATTTTCAAAAAGCGACATTCCTGGTTTGTGTATTAGCCCGAATGTCGCTTTTTTCCCTAAGCATCATATCTTATTGATTACACTTAGACTTTGCCTGCTTTAGCAAGCGTGCTCAACTGTCGAGCTTAACCACGGAATGAACTTGATACCCCATTTTACTTAGATTAGCCCTACCCGGAATGTAAGTCAACTCAATCAAGAACACCAGGCCGGCGATTTGGCCGCCAAGTTTCTCCACCATATCGATGGTAGCGGCAATGGTGCCTCCTGTGGCAAGCAGGTCGTCTACAACCAGTACCTTTTGCCCCGGCGCTACCGCATCTTTATGTATCTCAAGAGTATCAGTTCCATATTCCAGCTGGTACTCACCCTGAAGGGTTTCCCAGGGCAACTTGCCTTTTTTCCTGACAGGTGCAAACCCTTTGCCCATGGCGTAGGCAAGGGCGCTACCTATGATGAATCCCCGGGCTTCAGGCGCCACGATCAGGTCGAAGTCTATCTGCTCGCACACATCCTTGAGGCTGTTGATGCAAAGCCTGAACAGTCCAGGATCTTTCAAAAGCGGAGTAATGTCTTTGAAGCTGACCCCTTTCTGGGGAAAATCGGGAATCACCCTAATATTCGACGCTATCTCTTTTTCGATGCTTTCCCCCATGCTTTATCCCTCCCTCAAATGTTCCATTAACCCCCGGGCAGCCCTCCTAAGGTTGCGCCCTTTCACGTACAGGGGTGAGCCTGAAAGGCTGACTTGTCCCTTGGGTCTGTGTAAGACAAACATGGGTATCCGGTTGACAACATCGAAAGATATCATACCCAGTTCCATCATAATGGAAATACACGTTTCCAGGAGCACCAATTGCTGCTCATAAGCGGCGCCCTCAAATTCTACAAACCTCTGCGCATACAAAGGGCCGGCTTCCCACACAGGGATGTACCCCCTGCGAGATCTGCCAATGAGAAACTTCCACACTTGCTCTATGTATTCCTTTGAAGGATGGCGGGCAAGCAGCCAGGTGATTGAATCATCAGCATAACCATCCAGGCACACACACTCAATCCCATTTGCTCCTCGCAAATCTGAAAGCTTGTCCCTGGCTTGTGTGGAAACAGGCGGGTGAACCACCAACACTGCTACATCCCGCACCAGATCCGCATTAATCAGATCCCAGGGAGCGGTAGACACAACTATCCCGCTGCCTCTCTTGAGGATAACCTTGGCATTGTGGGCCAGGGCACCGCCATGGTTGCTCAGGTGCAAACCTGCCTCAACCCCGAGGCGCTTCAACCCAACCCATATGGCAGCTGCCGCATCAGGGCTCCATGTGTAGACAATCACGGGCCTTCCGTCTGGGATATACCCGGCCAGCCCGGTATATTTTTGGCCCAACATGCTCCAAGCAAGCCGGAAATCCTCAACAAACAAAGACACCGTATCCCTGCCAAGGTATGTGTTGCGGTTGGGGGTAAATACCAGGTCGCAAGCTCCTGCGAGGCATACCTGAACCGCTTTATGCCCTCCGCCGAACCACACCAGCCTCACCTGGTGTTGAGCGTCACCTACGGTGAGTTCGAGATGATCTTGGTCCTTGCCCAGCAGTCTTGCCCCGGTTATCCTGCCTCCCAAAAGCCCCAAGGCAGGCCGGGGATTGCCAGTACCAAAAGGCTCCAGGGATACCAGAGTCATCAGCGCATCATCCCGGCAATCCCCGGGATTTAAGAGTGCGTCCAGCTGCAGCGCCGGTTCAATCAATTTGTCTTCTAAGAGTTCCTGCACTACAGCTTCAAACTTGTCTGCAAATGCAGGGATGTTTTCACTCGCGACTGAAAATCCTCCCGCAGCCTTATGTCCGCCGTAATTGATCAACAGGTCCTTGCACTCTGACAACACCCGGTGTATGTTAAGCCCGGGTATTCCGCGTACCGACCCCTTAAGCACAGGGCCTTCTCCTGCAATCAAGGCACATGGCCGCCAGTACCTGTCCCTCACCTTTGACGCCGCGATGCCCACCACTCCCTGGTGCCATGAGGGCCCCGCTTCACAGATGGAATACCGGGGGTATCCCAGGTAAACTGCCCCGGCCGCCTGGGGTGCCTGGGATTCACCGGACTCCCCTCCCGCTACGCTGGTCGCAGCCTGCCGGTCCAGCCTTTCGTAACATTCCTGGAGCATGGCCAGCTCGATCCTGCGCCTTTCCCGGTTGAGCCGGTCAAGTTGCTTTGCCATCTGGAACGCTCTAGGCAAATCCTCCTCGCACAGCAGGTCAAATGCGTCCTTGGCGTGGCTGAGCCTTGCGGCTGCATTGATCCTGGGCACCAAGGCAAACACAACATCCCGCTCAAACTCAAGATCCCTTATTTCAACCGCGCCCTCAAGCGCGCCCGCTTCCAGACCGTCAAGGGTAAAAGGCTCGTCCAGGCCGTTTTCCGGCAATAGAGTGGCCATACACTCGTCAAGGCCAAAACCCTGTCCTAACTTAAAGATCCCCGAAACACACAGCAGGGCAAAGATACCGGGACGGCACGTGTATTGCAACACCTGCATGCCCTGCTTTATCCACAGGCGGTTGAGCCCGGTCACAGGATGGCCGTCTCCTCCGATGGACAGGGCGAGCATGTCGGTGCCCCAATCAGGGGGCATCTCATCCCCCAGGCCCCCGGCTTCCAAGAGCGCCCTTATGAGCAAATACGCAACTCCGGCGCCTGTGAGAAACTTGAGCCCAAACTCCTCCCACGAGGGCAATTGGGGGTTTAGGATTGAAAAAGCCTCAGGCAAGCACGGGCCGAGCCTGTGGTGATCGGTGATGATCACATCGATACCCAGGGACCGTGCCTTCCTGCATGCATCCCAGCCGGTAATCCCGCAGTCTGCGGTGATTATGAGGCTTACTCCTTGGGAATGGAAGGTGTCTATCAAGTCTGCATGGAACCCGTAGCCATGCTTGAACCTGCACGGGAAGAAAACATCTACATTATGTATCCCCGCAAGTCCAAGCCCTTCCTTGAGGATCACCCCGGCTGCCACGCCGTCGGCGTCAAAATCCGAATACACCAGCACCTTTTCCCCGGAGCCGGCAGCCTGCATAAGCCTGTGAACCGCTTGCTCAATCCCTGGGAGGGCCCTAAAATCCGGCAAGGGTGCTTTAGCTTCCCAAAGCTCCAGGGCAGTTTGGATACATCCTCCGGCCCGCCTCAAGAGCACTGAGGCGGTTTCGGCAGGCACATCCAGCATCCGCGATAGCGCTTTTGCTTGTTCCGGGTCGATGGCTGCAGGCTGCTCCCATCTGGCATAATATCCTGTTATGTTTGTGGTAAGCGATCTAGCAAATATATCCTGTTTCATCTTGTCTAAAGCACGTCTTTCTCTACTGCACGTCTGTCAAGCCTTGTGCCCTTAGCGCTTCCAGCTCCGCCGCCAGCCTGTCAGCTTCAGCGGCCAATTTATCAGACTTGTGTTTTTCTTCTTTCAAGGCTTGCTCGAGTTCCTTGACCCGCCTGGTGGACTCTTCCAGGGACTTAGTAAGCTGTTTCACCTGGCCCCTGATCCTAGCTCCTTTGAACCAAGTCCAAACAGTCCCCACAATCATACCGATTAGCAAACAACCCATCACCACGATGGCCATATTGAGGGACAAACTCCAACTCAAAAAATTGATAGCAACCACTTGGGCATTTTGGACGGCAAATATCACCACCGGAATGAGCAGCAACACCGCCAGTATGAGCATCGCCTCCACCCCCGATGCATTATGGTTGAACCAAGCCTACACGTAAGGTTTACTTATGTCTACGCCTATGTGTACGACGCCCGCGGGCATTTTGCCTCTCTTCAGGCTCATCTTCGTGTTTGACAGGAGCTTTGCTCCAGTCATACTGCTCTAATAGTTTCCCGAAATCCTCAGCCTCAGGGCCGAAGTAGTCGTGCATGCTTTCCTCTGTGTGCGTCCGGTTCCGTGAACCCACGGTACGTCCATCAGCCCAAACGCGGCTGGCCTCACGTTTTTGCTCTTGAACCTTTTGCCCTGTTTTCCTCGCCTGTTCCACAAGCTCCCGCCGGACACGTTCAACTGCTTGCTTAAGGTGGATATTTTCAAAACCGGTTTGGTTCAGGCCTGGCGGGCCCTGCTTGGACAGTTTTACGATTTTGTTGACCCACTGTTTTAGGCCCGCTCGGTGGGAAATTTCCATGGCAGGGATACGTATCACCGAAAACCCCCACGATTCCAGCTCAGATTGGCGCTTTGTGTCCTCCAGCTGGCGGGAGGCGGTGAGGTGGCTCCATCCGTCCACCTCCACAACAAGCCAGCCGTCCACCAGGAAATCTACGATAAACCGGTTTATCGGGACTTCCCTTTCAAAGCAAACCCCTGCCTTCTTAAGCGCCCTTGCAAGCTTTAGTTCGCTGGCTGTGTCTTCATGATAGCCCCATATTTCCTTGGATGTGTATCGCCTACCGGACCTCTGCTTCACTGCCGGGTTCACCTTCTTCCAGCGCCGGCTGTTTAGGCAGTTTAAGAGCTACGTTTGCCGGCTTGGCAAGGGGAACTGAATAATCCTTCTCTTCCGGGCCCATGTATCTGTCAAACCAAGCCACCATGTACTCCAGCCGTTCGACCCTGTGGAGCGGTTTGCCCGTCCGGGATAGGTTGTGGCTCTCTCCCGGGAACCTGACCATCACAACGGGCTTCCTAAGTTTCTTAAGCGCGACGAACATCTCATCAGCCTGGCTTATGGGGCACCTCAAATCCCCTTCGCTGTGGATAAGGAGCAGGGGAGTCTCAACATTCCTCACATACATGATGGGAGATCTGGACAAATAGGCCTCAGGGTTATCCCACGGGTCGCCGTCGAATTCAAACTGCCCGTTCATGTACGCAGCATCACTTGTGCCGAACTGGCTGAAACGGTTGCAGGTGCTCCTGCAGGAAACCGCAGCCTTGAACCGGTTGGTATGCCCGATTACCCAATTGGTCATGTAGCCTCCGTAGCTTCCCCCGGTAACACCCATCCTCTGGTTGTCGACCCAGGGGAGCTTGGCTGCAAAATCTGCAATGGCCATTACGTCTTGGTAGTCGGTGCCTCCCCAATCATGCCGTGTAGCCGCCACGAATTCTTGCCCATAGCCGGTGCTGCCCCTAGGGTTACCGAAAATCACGCCGTATCCCCGGGAGGCTAATAGCTGGAACTCATGGAAAAAGGCGTAACCGTAGGCCGAATGGGGCCCGCCGTGTATGTGCACCACCAGCGGATACTTGCCTTCATCTTGCATCCCTATGGGTTTCATCACCCACGCCTGAAGTTTCTGCCCGTCGTACGCTTCTACCTCTACTTCCTCAGGGCGGCTTAGATACAGGGACTCAAGGAGTTCCCTGTTTACCTGGGTTATCCGCCTCACTTGCCCCCTACCGCCGGTGACTTCTAACACCGTGTCTTCCAGCTTGGGAGCCTCAACGCTTAAATCAACGCACCAGATGTCGCAGATTATCTCAGGCGAAGTGACCGCCGCAGCAAACCTGTCCCTGGATGCAGCTTTGCTCCAACCGTAGATCACACACTTTCCATCAACGATGTGATCCACGGCCATGGTATCCACATCCACACTGTAGAGGCCGGTTGCCCCCCGGTGCAAGGCACTGAAATATATCTTCTTGCCGTCAGCAGACCAAGCCGGCTTGGAACGGGTAGGAGACACCATGTCTGACGTGGCAGTCTGGCCTGCTCCAAGATGGGCCGGCCTTGTAAGGAACCTGACAGTGCCATCCTCCGGGTCCACCAGGCATATCCCTGGGACGGTAGCGCCTTTGTACCCGTTGTCGTGGCCATAGCAAGCGATGGCCCTGCCATCGGGAGACCATGAAGGCGAAGACAGTACCGCGTCGCTTGAAGTAAGCCGCTTCATCTCCCCGCCCTGTGACGGCACCACCCAGATATCTTTCACATAGGAAAGCTCGTAGTCCGGGAACCTGGCGGATACAAAAGCTATGTGCTCGCCGTCAGGAGACCATTCAGGCTCAAGACAGTCATAGGGGCCCGTAGTAAGCTGGGTGATTTCCCCCGACTCTACATCCAATACATATATCTGGTAACTGCTTTCTGGAAGGAAGCCCACGGAATCCAGCTTGTGCCTCAGCCGGGTAACCACCCTCACCCCTGAGCTATTGCCTGAGTTAGGTTCGTCCTGCTGCGCCTGCCGGTCAAGGGCACAGAACGCGATTCTCTTTCCGTCGGGGGACCAGCTGGGGTTCCGTACCCCGCCCTCTACAGATGTAACCTTGGTTGCTTCGCCTCCCTCAAGGGACAGGATATATAGCTGGTTCTTGTCCTTGTCCCTGTCAGACAGAAAAGCCACCTTTGTCCCGCAAGGGGACCACCTAGGCGAGGTGTCGTTGCCCATGCCCGACGTAAACCTTATGGGGCCGGTTTGAGGTTTATCCAGACAGGCCATGTATATTTGGGTCTTATATGATTTCAACGTACCTTCGTGTTCAACTGTCTTAACTTCAAACAAAACCTTTGTACCGTCAGGAGATATCTGGGGATCTCTCACCCACTTCATGAGGTACAAGTCTTCTGAGCTTACAGGTCTCATCAAGAGCTCTCCTTTCCTGAATTGCCCAACCTGCGCCTTACGATATTTGTTATGAGCACAAGCTCCTCACACTTAAGGATAAAGGCACACGCCAGATATACCAACACTGAAACCCCTACGGCAATAAACGTCAATATGATGTCCTGCGTCAGGCTGCCCGTGCCGGCAATCACGCCGGAATACGTTCCGAGGGCCCACGCGCATATGCCCATTACCGCGGATGAAAGCAATATCTTCAAGCCCGATCCGATGAGTGGTCTGAAGTTAACCCCGGCGATATGCTTGGTGTACAAGATAAGGCCGGCTGCCGCGCCTAGCCACGACGCCAGCACATTGGCAAGTGCCAGGCCGATATGGCCCAAAGGGCCAACCAGCACAAGATCATATACAATATTCACACACGAAACCCCTAAAGCCAGCAATACCGGATACCAGGTGTTCTGGCTGGAGTAAAAACCTACGTCGACGATCCTGCAAAGGGCCAGCCCTACGATCCCGAGGGAGTAAACTGACAAGGCGCCTGCGGTAAGCAAGGTGGCCGTGCCGGTAAATGCCCCTCTTTCAAACGCAATCCTGACAACCGGCTTAGCCAGCACCGCCAGCCCGACTGCAGAAGGCACGCACACAAACAAGGCAAAACGGGCACCGGTAATGAGGGTCTCTCCCATGGCTTGCTCATCCTTCCGCGCCCACATCTCAGACAAGGCAGGGAATACCACAGTGATCACCGCGGTGACAAACAGATCGATGGGCAAATACCTTATCCTGCCGGCGAAATTTAGCGCGGCTATCGAACCCTGGGCAAGCCTCGACGCAAGGTTCTTGTCCACAAGGGTGTAGAGCTGGGTAGCCAGCCCGCCTACCATGAGGGGAAGCGCGAGGTTTGCAACTTGCTTTGTGCCAGGGCTTACCTCCGGCATGAAGCTGAGTCCCAACCGCAGCCGGCGCACCCATGGTACCTGAATCAAGTTAAACGCCAGATAGCCCGCTACCGTAGCGATGGCCAGGCCACGTACACCCAGCGCCGGAGCCAACAGAGCCGTCAAACCGACTATACACAGATTTTGAACGAAGGGAGCTATGCCGGGTACCGTAAACTCCTTGTAGGTGTTAAGTATTCCCTTGTACAGAGCGCCCAAGAGGGGCAGCGCAAAAGCTGGAAAAAACAGCCTGGTAAGCCCCACCGCACTGTCAAACACATGCCCTGAAAACCCAGGTGCATACAATCTGACCAGGGCCGGCGCAAAGGGGATAGCTGCCAGGCCTGCCAACAGGAAGGCGCCTACAGACAATGTAATCACCGATGACGCCAGCCTGGTCGCACCCTTTGTGTCATCCCGCGCTACATACGATGCAAATACAGGCAAAAAAGCCGTCGACACAGGATTGGAAATCACTCCGGTAAGCACAGTAGGTATGGCAAGTGCTACCACATAGGCATCGGTGAGCCCCGATGCCCCAAACAGCCAAGCTACCAGCTGTTCCCGTACAAAACCCATTATTTTAGAAAGCACGCTCAGGACGGAAACGATGACTGTCGCCCTGGCGAAACCCTTGTTTGACACAATCTCATCCCTTTTTCAGAAAAATCAGCATCACAACCATGGTACCTTACGAAATGATAACATCAAACCCAAAAAAAGAGGATTATCTCCATCGTTGTAGAATCAAGACCTGATGGGAGGCAAAGACTAAACAGTTCCACAACACGGTGCTTTTGCCGAACCAGCTGACCGGATTACATACGCAGCCATGCTTCCCCAAAATTTAAAGGAGGTCATTGCACATGCAATTTCAAGGTCTTGTCTTCGGAATTCCCAAAGAGATCATGCCTGGTGAAAGACGCGTAGCCGGTATTCCTGAAACAGTGAAAAAACTTACAGCCGGCGGCGCCAAAGTGCTGGTCGAAAAGGGAGCAGGCGTAGGTTCATTCTTCCCCGATGAAGAATATGTCAAGGCCGGCGCAGAAATCGTTGACGATGTCGAAAAACTTTTCGCAGAAGCTGACATCATCCTCAAAGTAAAAGAACCGCTTTTCAATTCCGAAAAGAACAAGCATGAAGTTGATATGATGCATGAAGGCCAGGTGCTTATTACCTTCTTGCACCCTGCTGCACCGGCAAACCATGAGATGGTCAAGCAGCTGACTGCAAAAGGCGTTACCGCGCTTACCCTTGACGGCATTCCCAGGATTTCGAGGGCCCAGGCCATGGACGCTTTGACTTCCATGAGCACAGTAGCCGGTTACAAGGCCGTACTCATGGCTGCCAACAGGCTGCCTAAGTTCATGCCCATGATTGGCTCTGCAGTAGGTATGATCCCCCCTGCCACCGTAACAGTAATCGGAACCGGAGTTGCAGGACTCCAGGCAGTGGCAACTGCAAAGAGGCTTGGCGCCGTGGTTAACGCGATAGATATCAGGCCCGACGCAGTGGAGCATGCCAAGAGCTTGGGAGCAAAGCCGGTTGAAACAGGGGTCCCGGCTGAGATCGCAATAGGTGAAGGTGGTTACGCCAAGGCCCTTCCGGAAGAATGGCTGATCAAAGAACGTGAAGCTATCAAGGACACCATCATTAAGTCCGACGTTGTGGTAGCTACCGCCCTTGTGCCTGGACGGCTGGCACCGGTCCTCATTACCGAAGAGATGGTCAAAGCAATGAAGCCCGGTTCCGCCATCGTAGACGTTGCCATTGACCAAGGCGGGAACTGCGAACTTACCGTTGGCGGCGAAGTAATCGAAAAATACGGAGTTAGCATCGACGGAACCAAGAACATCCCCGGAATGGTTCCCGAAAGCTCAACCACGATGTTTGCACGGAACGTGCTGAACTACGCTTCACACCTGGTCAAAGACGGCAAAGTCGTAATCGACCTTGATGACGAGATCACTGCATCCTCACTTGTGTGCAAAGACGGCGAACTGGTTCACGCCGGAGCAAGGGAAGCAATGGGACTGGACTAATCTATAAGGAGTGGCATTCATGGATCTACTGATTCAGGTCGTGGTTTTTGCAGTTGCAACCTGGCTTGGGTACAAGGTGATAAGTGAAGTGCCTTCTTTGCTTCACACACCTCTCATGTCGGGTTCCAACGCCATCTCTGGCGTGACCATACTGGGTTCCCTGGTTGCCACTGCATTCGCCTTGACTTATAAGAGCATGGCTATTGGGTTTGTAGCCATAGCCTTGGCTACCATCAACCTAGTAGGCGGGTTTGTGGTTACAGACCGGATGCTTAAGATGTTCAAGAAACAAGAATAGATTAACGGGGTGTCGAGATGGATCGCTTATATGTTGTAGTTTCGATCGTGCTTTCAGGGTTGGTCCTCCTTGGCATTAAGATGATGAGCTCTCCCCGGACCGCTGTGAATGGCAACCGACTAAGCGCCCTGGCCATGTTTACCGCCATACTGTTGACCCTTTGGAACAATGGCATACTGACTGTGCCTTTGCTGTGGGCGGCAATGGCAGTTGGTGCAGCCTTTGGCCTGACCCTTGGCCTGAGGGTCAAGATGATTCAGATGCCACAGATGGTAGCCTTGCTCAACGGGTTCGGCGGCGCAGCCTCGGCCCTGGTATCCATGATGGAAGTCATGGATAAATACCATCAGATGGCTACGTTCAACAAGCTCAGCGGCCAGCTGGGGCTCATCGTCGGGGGCGTGACGTTCAGTGGCAGTATGATAGCTGCGGCAAAGCTCGACAGGCGCATGACCCAGATGCCTGTACACCTTCCAAACCATAATTTCTGGGCCAACCTGAGTATCGTAGCCATGTTCGGCTTGGGGATTGCCACCCTGTTCTTCGATACAGCAGTGGTGCCCTTGTCAGTGCTCGTGCTCATCCTGTCCAACATCTACGGCGTGCTGTTCGCCATAAGGGTGGGTGGGGCTGACATGCCCATCACCATCTCGCTCCTCAACTCTTTCTCAGGGTTGGCGGGGTCTATCGTAGGTTTCACCATTTCAGACCCGCTGCTCATCGCGGTAGGAGCGATCGTCGGGGCATCAGGGCTTATCCTCACCCAGATAATGTGCAGGGCAATGAACAGGTCGCTCGCCCACGTGCTCAGCGGCGCCATCGCTAAACCATCATCCAAACCTAAGACTCAGGACGAAGCACCGGAAGCCCCTGCAGAACCAGCTGCACCCGTACCGGCGGCTGAAGCACTTCAGGCACCCGAAGAACAAGCAGAGGATCCTTTCCCTGCCGGACGTATGCTGAGGGAAGCCAAACGGGTTATCATCGTGCCCGGCTACGGCATGGCAATCGCCCAGGCGCAACAGCACGTAAAGCGGCTCATGGATGCCCTCGAGGCCAAAGGCACTGAGGTCAAGTTCGCCATCCACCCTGTAGCCGGCAGGATGCCCGGACACATGAACGTACTCCTTGCCGAAGTGGACGTGCCCTACGACAAGCTGTGCGAGATGGACGACATCAACCCTGAATTCCCGGAAACCGATGTTGTCATAGTAGTAGGAGCTTGCGACGTGGTTAACCCTGCGGCAAACACCGCAGAGGATACTCCCATCTACGGCATGCCCGTGCTTGATGTAGATAAGGCGAAAAACGTCATCGTGTGCAACCTGGATACCAAACCTGGCTATTCAGGGGTAGACAACCCGCTTTACGAAATGCCCCACGTGGTACTTCTCTTGGGTGACGCCAAAGAGTCCTTGACTAAACTGTTGCAAGCGATTGAAGGCCAAGCTGCACAACAAGAAGCACCGGCCATGACACAAGAAGCCGATACACCCGAACAGCCTCAACCAGACAGCAAACAGGCTTTGGGCAAGGCATTGGCCACCGCCAAGAAGGTGATCATCGTACCCGGTTATGGCATGGCGATCGCCCAGGCACAGCAGCACGTAAAGCGGCTCATGGACACCTTGGAAGCCAGAGGCGTGGAAGTTAAGTTCGCCATCCACCCTGTAGCCGGCAGGATGCCCGGACACATGAACGTGCTCCTTGCCGAAGTGGACGTGCCCTACGACAAGCTATGCGAGATGGACGACATTAACCCTGAGTTCCCCGACACCGACGTGGCTATAGTGGTGGGTGCCTGCGACGTGGTCAACCCTGCGGCAAACACCGCAGAGGATACTCCCATCTACGGCATGCCTGTGCTTGACGTTGACAAGGCCAAGCAGGTGATCGTGTGCAACTTGGACACCAAACCTGGCTATTCAGGGGTAGACAACCCGCTTTACGAAATGCCCCACGTGGTGCTTCTCTTGGGTGATGCCAAAGAGTCCTTGAGCAAGCTCTTGGAAGCGGTTGAAGGCTATGCTTCAGAAGGAACACTGCCTAAAGCAGACGCTGAGGAAGACGTTGCAACCACACAGCCTCAGCCGGAAAGCAAAGAGTCATTGGGAGAAGCGTTAGCCAAAGCCAAGAAGGTCATCATCGTGCCTGGCTACGGCATGGCAATCGCCCAGGCGCAGCAGCACGTAAAACGGCTCATGGATGCCCTCGAGGCCAGAGGGGTGGAAGTCAAGTTCGCCATCCACCCAGTGGCCGGAAGGATGCCTGGCCATATGAACGTGCTCTTGGCTGAAGTTGACGTCCCATATGACAAGCTTTGCGAAATGGACGACATCAATCCTGAATTCCCTGAAACCGACGTTGCCATAGTAGTGGGTGCCTGCGACGTGGTCAACCCTGCCGCCAACACCGCAGAAGACACACCCATCTATGGCATGCCCATACTCGATGTAGACAAAGCCAAGAAAGTGATCGTGTGCAACCTAGACACCAAGCCCGGCTATTCAGGAGTAGACAACCCGCTCTACGAGATGCCCCATGTGGTGCTTCTCCTAGGCGATGCCAAAGAGTCCCTGCAGAAGCTCTTGGCAGAAGTAGAAGGCCAGGGTTAAGCGGGCGCACACGTCTATGCCCAGGCCTCCGGCGGGCTGCCGGAGGCCTTTTGAACCTTCAGCATTCACTATATTGCGCCGCTTGGTGAATTGTGGTATATGTTTGTGGGCTTATAATTAACCGGTTACAGGCCAAGACGTGTACGAGGAGTTGAAGCCGTGCCCATCCTCTAGCCCCATGAGATCGCTTCGGAAAAGTCCGGGTTCAGGCCGGGCAGCGCCCGGCAAATCGCTAATTCCCAGCCAGATACCAACACGCAAACAAGCTGTTTGCGTTGTAGTTACTACAAAAAGCTGGTAGCATTAGGGACATCCTAAAACAAGCAGGCAAACTAAGAGGGGTAAGACTTATGTCAGATCTAAAAAGGCTTCTCGGGTACCTAAAACCACACTGGATAGGCGTAGTAATTGTGATCTTAGCCATGACAGCTGCCACAGTGCTGGAGATGTCTCCTGCCATGTTGCTCAGGCAGATAGTGGACGTAGCTTTGCCCCAAAAGGATCTGCCGCTGCTGGCGAAGCTATGCCTGGGCTTTGTGGGTGTGGCGGTGCTCAAAGGAATCGTACTATACATCCAATGGTACACATCGGAACTCATCGGGCAAGAAGTGATCTTTCAAATGAGGCAACAGATCCACGATCACCTCCAAACCCTGCCCCCGTCGTATTTCTCAACCATGGGCACGGGGCAGGTCATGGCAAGGCTCACCAGCGACATTCACTCAGTTCAGGATTTCATTGGCTGGGGCGCCCTGTTCCTGGTGAGCATGGTGCTCATGACAGTCGGGGTGAGCTCATACCTGGCCTACCTCAACTGGCGGCTTATGCTCGCTACGGTAGTGACCTTTCCGTTCCTGTTCCGCACTGTGTTCTGGTTCGACCGGAACGTGAGGCCGGCATGGAAAAACGTAAGGGAGAAGATGGGCAAGCTAACCGAAACCCTCCAGGAAAATATCACTGGGATCAGGGTGGTAAAGGCGTTTGCCAGGGAACCTGAGGAGATCAGGAAGTTTGCCCGAAGAAACCTAGAGCATTACGAGGCCAACCTGGAGCGGGCGGACATAGAAGCCAGGGCCCAGCCTTTCCTCGAACTGCTCACCGGCCTTTCGGCAGTAAGTATGATAGGTTACGGCGGATACCTTGTACTGTCAGGACAGATGACGGTAGGCACGTTGTTTGCGTTCTATTCCCTGCTGTGGAGCCTTATATGGCCGGTTAGAATGCTGGGCTGGCTTGTAAACATGGCGGAACAATCCTTGGCTGCAGCGCCCCGGTTGTTTGAACTCTTGGACACTGAGCCTGAGATCAAGGATTGCCCGGACCCTGTGGAACTGGAACAAGTAAAGGGGCACATAGTATTTGAAAACGTGGACTTCTGCTTCCCAGGGGATGACCGCAAGACTCTGGAAAACATAAACCTTGAAATATTACCCGGGGAGACGGTGGCCATCGTAGGCGGGACAGGTTCGGGCAAGTCAACCTTGGTTAACCTCATCCCGCGCTTTCTGGATCCAACTTCAGGCCGGATCACCCTTGACGGCCATGACTTAAGGGAAATATCGCTGAAATCCTTGCGGAAGAACATCGGGCTTGTGCTCCAGGAAAATTTCCTGTTCTCTGCCACCGTCAGGGAAAACATCTCATTGGGAAAGCCTGACGCTTCCCTGGAGGAGATCATCCAGGCGGCAGAGCTGGCTCAGGCCCACGGATTTATATCTGAGTTCCCCAAAGGCTATGACACCCCTCTGGGTGAACGGGGCATCGGGCTTTCAGGCGGACAGAAGCAGCGGGTTGCGCTTGCCAGGGCTATCTTGACTGACCCGAAAATCTTAATACTCGATGAAGCCACATCCAGCGTAGACACGGAAACTGAATACTTGATCCAGGAAGGGCTCAGCCACGTGATGGAAAACCGGACCACCATCATCATCGCCAAACGGCTGTCTACCATTAGGGATGCAGACAAGATTGTGATCTTAAAAGACGGGAAGATCTCGCAAGTAGGCACCCATCTGGAGCTTTTGTCCCAACCTGGATTCTACAAGAAACTGTTTGAAAGCCAGTTCGCCGAACAGGATGTGGAGTTGGCACTAAGCCTCGAACTGGAAAACGCCTCAAATCCAAACCATGTAAGCCAAGATGCATGAGCTAACGAAGGGAGGAAAAAGGCAGCTTATCCCGCTGCCTGGGTTATGTCAGAATACGACCTTGATGAGCTCATTGAAGAAGCAGAAGAACGGCCGTTTAACATGGAATATTTCCTTAGGATACTGGGGTATACCCGGCCTTACAGGAAAACTGCCATAAAGGCTTCAATCCTCACCCTTACGGGGATAATCATAGGCCTTGTAGAGCCTTTGCTGTTCAGGAAAGCCATCGATGACGGGATAACGCCGGGCAACGTAAGGATACTTGTGGTTACATTGGCCGTGCTGCTTGTCCTCAGGTTCATCCAGTGGGCGGCATCGCGGGCCCAGGTAAGAACCATAAACATATTGGGCCAGCAGGTGCTGTACGACCTGCGGCAAAACTTATTCACCCACATCCAATCCCTGCCGTTTGTATTCTTCGATCGCAGGCCTGCCGGGAAAATCGTGTCAAGGATCACCAACGACGTAAACCACATAGGCAACCTGGCGGCGTCAGGGATTGTGAACCTGGTAAGCCAGCTTATATCCTTAGTAGGTATCGTAGGCATTATGCTGTATCTCCATTGGAAGATGGCGCTGCTGTCGTTTGTCACCATCCCCCTGCTTGGGTTCGTGCTGACCAAGGTAAGGTGGGCGCTTGAAGATGCCTGGGGAGACACCCGCAAGGCGGTTGCCAGCATCAACGCCCATCTTAACGAAACCATACAAGGCCTATCTGTGATACAGGCATACGGCTATGAAAAGCACAACAGCGCCAAGTTCAGGGAATTTAACAAGAAATACTTCGATGCATATATGCGCGCCATCAGGCTGGACCAGGCCTTCTGGCCGCTTACAGATATCGTGGGCGCCATGGGCACGGCAATCGTGATCTGGTATGGTGCAAATGCAGTAGTCCAAGGTACCATGACCATAGGCTTGGTGTGGGCCTTTGTGAACTACCTGGGCAAGTTCTGGGCACCTATAAGCACGTTCTCAAGGGTGTGGAGCCAAGTGCTTTCGGCCATGGCTTCGGCTGAAAGGGTGTTTACCGTGCTCGACCTCAAGCCGGAAACAGGGTCTTCAGCGCAGGAAGGGTACATTGAACTTCCACGGCTGGAAGGAGAAGTTGTATTCGAAAACGTAAGCTTTGCATACAAACCCGGCGAGCAGGTGCTCTCTGGAATAAGCTTCAAGGTGAGCCCAGGAGAAACCATCGCCCTGGTAGGGCCCACAGGGGCGGGCAAGACAACCATAATCAACCTGCTGGCCAGGTTCTACCAGCCTTCATCGGGCAAGATCACCGTAGACGGGTATGACCTTGCTGAAGTAAGCCTGCCGTCTTACAGGAGCCAGCTGGGCATTGTACTCCAAGACACGCTGATTTTCTCGGGGACAATAAAAGACAACCTGCTTTTCGGAAAACCTGATGCCACTATGGACGAAGTGGTCAGGGCAGCAAAAGCTGCATGTATCCACGATTTCATTGAAAGCCTGCCTAAAGGGTATGATTCCGAAGTCACAGAGCGGGGCACAAACCTGTCGGCAGGGCAGCGGCAACTGCTTGCGTTTGCCAGGGCGATCCTAGCTGACCCGAGGATCCTCATCCTCGACGAAGCTACTTCAAGCGTGGACCCGGAAACAGAACAGCTCATACAACAGGCACTCAAGACGCTGCTTAAAGGCAGGACTTCGTTCATCATCGCCCATAGGCTGTCTACTGTGCGGTCGGCAGACCGGATCATGGTGATCGAAGACGGGCAGATTACGGAATCAGGCACCCACGATGAACTGGTTGCCTTAGGCGGCCGGTACGCCAACCTGTACCAGGCACAGTTTAGGCGGGCTTGAAATCAGGTGCTGAAACACCCGGGGCTATCCCCTGTGTTTCAGCACCTTGTGATACACTTCCACAGTCTTGCGGGCCATGATCTTGGCGTCGAACAGTTCTTCCATCCGTTTGCGGCTTTGTGCCCCCATACGGGCAGCTAGCTCAGGATCTACAGCCAGCCTTACTATGGCCTGGGCGAGCAAACGGCTGTTTCTGGGGGGAACCAGAAAACCGTTCTCCCCGTCGATTACGGCTTCAGGCACACCGCCTACTGCGGTTGAGGCAATCGGGAGCCCTGCTGCCATGGCTTCAAGCACGGCCAGGGGTAACCCTTCGTAATCAGAAGACAAGGCATATATGTCCAACCCGGACAAAAACCCCGGGACGTCTTCAACAAACCCCACCATTTTGACGTAGGGTTCCAGCCTTAATTCGGCGATCCTCTCTTTCAACAACTGCTCCATAGGGCCGGTACCGCCTATCACGAACCTGGCCGCAGGCAAAGACGCTACCACAAGTTTAGCCGCATCCAGCATCACTTCCAGGGCCTTTTGAGGATGGAGGCGGGCAACGGTACCGATTACCACGGTATCGCTTCCGGCACGCTTCTTGGCCAAATCCACGGGCTTGTAGGGGCCAAGATCAATACCGTTCTGCACGCAGTGCACCATGGACTCGTCCAACCCAGACTCGATGAGTTCGTCGTACACACCCCGGGACACGGCTATAGCCGCATCGGCCAACATCTTGGCGGCCATCCGGTTGAGCCTCTGCTTAATAGGCCCTGCAGGCGGAGGGATCTTGCCTCCGGCCGACGGAATCCTTACCAGGTTGTGCTTGGTGTAGACGACGGGTATCCCCAATACCCGTGCGGCAATCCTGCCTGACAGGCTGGAATGGGTATGGACCAAACAAGGCCTTACCTTTCTCATCACCTTCATGAGTTCAAAGGTAAGAGGTACTGAAAAAGATGTGTCCCTGCCCGAGATGTTTATCCGCGTGAGCCCTGCATTGTCTATCCGTTCAGCCAAATCCCCGTCAGGACACGCCACCACTACGTCGATATCGTCAAACGCAGGCTGGGCCAACAGGTTCAGTAAGTACCTGCCCGCCCCGCCTATGTTGGTATCAGTGATAATATGCAAGACCCTCATGTAACCAGAACCACCATTCTTTATATCCCCTTTGCCTCCATGCTATAGGAAATGCCGGCGGCCATCCCGACCCACGCCCAGAATACCACGGTCACCTGCGGGTTGTACCAGGTATGTTCTACAAAGCCTTGGAGCATATGGCCGCCAACCGCAGCCACAACCCCTGCCAAAACCCCTACCCTCGCCCATCTCTCAAAGGTCTTTCCCTTGTGGGTAAACAAAGCCCGCAGCGCCTGCCAGCCGCAGGTTACAAGTAACCACATGAGGGCCAGGAAACCCAAAAGCCCGAGTTCAATCAGCATTTGCAGGTAGGTGCTGTGAGCATGGGGCGCGGGAGTCTGGACAATCATGTACTCAGGGTAGACTTGGGCGAAACTGTCCGCCCCAAGCCCCACCCCCCTGAAAAGATACTCCTTTAACAGCGCCAAGGAGCCGCGCCATATGAATACCCGGTAGCTATTGGAGCTGTCCTCTAAGCTAAACGAAGAAAGCAACCTCTCCACGATCACAGGAGGCGCGGCGACAACTGCCACCATGGCGGCAACAAGCCCTACCAGCAGCAAGCGCTTGTCAAACAGCACTGCCAGCATCCCAAAGGAAGCGAAAAACCCCAGCCAGGCTCCCCTGGACCATGTGAGGATCAAAGCCACCCCTTGTATCCCGGAGTAAACCAGAAGTACGCCCTTGTCCCTAAAGCTCTTGTTCCTGATGAGCAGGGCGAGGGTCAAGGGCAGCGCCAGACCTATCATCTCGGCAAAAAAGGTGGGGTTGTCGAAGGTACCTACCACCCGGGTGATCTCGTCCTGAAACCTCTCGTCAAGCCAGGACGATTTGGTAGCCTGCCAGCCGGAAAGGTACTGGTATATCCCCACCATGCTTGAAAAGGTGACTCCGGTAAGCAAGGGCCAGACGATGGTGTCTTCTTCACCCCGTCTGGCCATATCAAACGCAACTGCAAAAACCAATCCATAAAAGCACCATAAGACCAGGTTCATCAGACTCCGCCTGGGCACCACCGACGACACTGCCGCCCCGGCGATGAACAGAAACAGCAGCACCAGCGGGAGCATCACGCTAAACGGAAGGTGCAGACCATCCCCGGAAGCTGTGTGGGCCCACCGCCACCATAGCCACAGGAACAAAAAGAACGCAAAACATATTATCTGCATCTCTGTGGGCAAAAATGGGCCCAACCCAAGCACTATCCCCAAGAAAGTACCTTGGGTTACAGGGCTGCCGTGAGGCACTAGCAGCAGCTTGAGAAGCCGTATACCTAGGCTTTGAGGAGCCCAGTTTGCGAAGATCTCCCGGGCACCTAAAACTGTCCTGCCGCATGCGCTGTGTCTGAAAGCCGTATCAAACCAGGCAAAAAACATGTTTATGGCACGATGGAATCCTCTGCCTGCGGTTTGGAACAATCTATAAGTACAGCTAGCCTGCAAGCTGCCAGTTTGCATGTGATGCTCCTGTGTAACCAGAGGCCAGCTCCTCACTGGGAAGTGCCTCCCAGATCAAGATCCATCATCATGACATGCCCTTGGAACTGGGCAAATTTGGTCTTGAGGCCGATGCTTGCCCCAACCCTTATTTCAACCCCGTTCATGGTGATTACGTGCTCGCCAATCCTGGCAGTCCCGCGGATGGTCACAAAAGCATCCACCCGGTCCTGGGACTCAGCCTGCACCCACTTGCCGTCGCCTTCCACAAGCCAGAGTTTGGCAGGTTCAGTGGTTACGCCCACAACCTCGCCGATTTGCGCGCCTGTCTTGAACTCAAAAATCTTGCCACCTCTTGCAATGGCTTCTGCCGTGGTTGGGCGTATGCCGCTGACCACCACTACGATCTCTGTCTCCTGCTGCCGCTGGGCTACATCCTGGCGCAAGTTCCTGCCCAACATGGAATATCCAAACCATCCGGCCAGGGAAACCAGCACAACTATTATGAGCAGATCGATGATGCTAAGTTTTCCGAAAATCCGTCCTTTGTCATCCAACACCCGCACGCCTGTTCCTCTCCTCTCAAACGGCAAGGGATTTATGGTGCAATTCCTAAGGACAAGGATATATGATAATAATCTGCGGTGCAATCGAGGAGTTCTCAAGGGGTTGCCAAAATGAGCCTTGGCATGGCTGCGGCCGGAAAGGGGGGCAGGGGCCGCAAGATACATACAGCAAACACGCGCAAAAACCTGCGTCCTAAAGCAGTTTTACGTCGTTAATAGAAAGCTCAAAGGTGGCTCCCAAAAACTCGGCAGCCCGCTTGCACGCAACCATCCTGGTCAAGAAAATCTCAAAATACTCCATAACCGGTGCGATCTTGGTGTCGATTGTAAGCTGCAGCGAGATCACCTTTTCGGCGTTCTTGACTTCCAAGAACGACCGCGTGGCCGCGTAGTTCACCCTGTCATGGACGTCGAAGTTGTGTATGTCAGGATTCCTTACCCTGGAACGGTGGACGTCGGACTTATCTGCCAAAATCACCGCTGCAGACACGTTGGACACTGCTTGGCAGGTGTCCTCAGGATCATGGCTGCCTATGGCCCCCATGATGACGGCGATCTCAGCCGGGTCCATCCCCATATCTGACAAAATCCGCTCGGCCAATGCGGCACCCACCTGGGCATGGTAGTACCGGGACACCACGTTGCCGATATCGTGAAGGTATCCCGCTATGGCAGCCAGTTCTTGCTCCCGTTCTGAGAATCCCAGCTTGTTGAGCAGGTTCTTGGCAATGTTGGCCACAAGCCCGGAATGCCTCAATCCATGGTCTGTAAAACCAAGGGCGCCAAGATGCTCATTGCCTGCCTTGATATATGCTTCAACCACAGGGTTGGCCCTTACGTCTTCCAAAGTCACTAGCCTATTGGATTTCAATCCTCGATCATCTCCAACGAATCAATATATCCCTGGTAAACAGGGTTTAGTATGAATTTTCCTGCTGAGAGCACCTCAACGTTCCAGGGGAACTGGACATAGCCGTGGCTCTCCATGGCATACAAGGTCGGCTTCCAACTCTCAGATGATACCCAAATGGCCGCAGTCTTAACAAGCCTGGCACCCATTTTCTTGCATTCCATGGATACCACGCGCATGGTTTCCCCTGTCATCACCATCTCGTCCACAACCAGCACTCTCCGGCCTTTCACCTGTTCGCTCACGGATACAATCACCTCAGGCCGTTGGTGGACGATGCGTCCCCGCCGCTTGCGGGTGACCAGACAAGGATACAGATCTATCTGCAGGATAGACGCGATAATCGTGGCGGGAATCAGCCCGCCTGCGGCAATCCCCACCACCGCCTGTGGCCCGAAGGTAGCATCTGCTTCCTGGCAGATTGCTTTGCATGAGTCCATAATATCTTCCCAGGTAATCTGATACAGCGGTTCAACGAGGTATTTTACTTCCACGGGCCACCCCCCTTTCCGGATCGGAACCAGGCTTCACACCTATTTATACCATATATTATCCTACACGGGGGCCTTAGTTTGTAGCACACCGACGGCCCGCTTCTGCTTGCCAAACTTAGGATTCTACCACCACAAGGTAGATAGAATCAGCGTCTGAGCCTGCCAGGTATACCCTGTCGCCAACTTCGATTTGAGAATAGTGGACCCGTCCGCCGCCCTTGTACACGTCTGCACCTGACACAAGCTCCACCCTCACTGCACCGTAATCCCCGGAAAGGGTAAAGCTCCTGCCTGACGCCGCCGTTACGGTACCTTCCACCCTGAACCTGGGCGTATAGGTGCGTTCAATGAGCACCGCTTTTTCCCCGCTGGGGTCCACACCAATCTTCACTTCGTCGCCGGGGTTAAGTTCCCTTGCGTTCCCATCAACCCCGGCATCCCAATCCACGTACCACGTATCATTGGACAGTGCGTATTCCTTAAGCTCCAGCCACTTGTCGCTGGTGGCAATGGTTATCGTGTTTGTCTCGACAGATAACACCGTGCCGCTAACCCACGGGTTATACTTGGCGTATTCGGCCAGCTCCAAGACTTCAATGTAGTTGACAAACCTTCCGTCTCCGCCTACGTGTACCCTGGAACCCGGCACCAGTTCTTCGTCTTTGAACAAGCCGATAATAATCAGGTCTTCAGAAGGTTCGAACTTCTCCAAGCCTGTGAAATAGTAATACCCGTCTTTCTTTCGGAGGAAATGGCCGCTTAAGTTGATCCGGTTTGGGGCCACCATCTCTCCCCACACGGCCTGGCCGTTTGACGTCAGCCACAGCCTCACCTTGTCGCCGCTTGTAAGCTGGGTGGCCTGCATATGCTTGTTTTGCTTGACATCCACCACGGTGAAGTCCGCATCCACAACCCACTGGGTCACATACCCTTTGCGGTCGACCTCGGTGAATACCCGCTGTTTCCCGCCTGGTTTTCCGCCTATAAACCCTTCCACTATGCGGCTGTACGAAATCCTGTCTTTGACCCATATAAACCTTGTGTCCACCTCGGAAGGCCCTGCTACCAGCACCGTGTCTCCGGTCTTTACGTCGTAAAACGGCCTTCGGGTGTCCCCTACGAACACCGTGGTGTCCACGGATATGGTTACCTCATCCCAGCCCGGCAATATTGTAAGCACCGGGCCTGACATAAGGCCTACTTGTCCCTCAAGGGATACGTTGGCTTTCCAGATGTACTCTGCCCACACTATATCCCCCTGGGAATTACGGTAAAACTTAAGCCTTGAGCCTGAAGGCACTGACGACACCTTGTCAGTCACCCGGTTGTCATGGTCAACTACGTCGATGTTTCCCGGGACTGTGATAGGTAGCAGGGTGCCGTCGGAAAAAATCCTCTGGCCGCTGGCGGTCTTCACAAGATGGCCTTCTAGCACAGACTTCTCACCGAGGGAATCTTCGATTACTACGTACCTGATATCGTCTGCAGCAGATCCGTAGGCTGTAACCGTGTCGCCTATCTCCACGTTCTTGACCTGCATATTGTCGCTTCGGCGCTCAATGAGCACGTTAGGGCTAAGCTCGCACCTGGTCCAGTTATCCCCGATATTTAGCACCTGGCCGTCTTTGGCCAGCACCTTGCCGCTTGCGGTAAAACTGTGGGAGTAGGTCTTCGTGGCCCTTTCAACGTAGCCAGAAGGGCTTGTCACTACCATGAGTTCTTCTCCAGGCAACAGCTTGTCCCACGATGCCCTGCCGTAGGAAGCGGTCTCTAAGGGAACGTCTTTGGGCACTACCAAGCTCAACTGGGCACCGCCGGCATCTCTGGCTTTTAGCAGTCGGGAATCAGCATCGTAGCTTAGCACGGTCATCCTGGTGCCTTGAGGTTGAGGCTGCTGGGAAGGCAAACCCGGCGTAATGCCGCCTATGGGCGATATACCCGACGACTGTTCCACCAGGTTAAAATGGAGTGGTGTTGAAGTATCCTGGACCACCCTCAAGGTAGTCTTTCTTGAGTAGTACCCCTCTTTTTCCACCCGCACTTCATATTCCCCAGGGGGAAGCACGATGCTTGCAGGCGTAGTCCCTTTGAGCTCATGGTTGACAAACACATCGGCGCCTTGAGGGTTGGATGTGACTTCCAAAGTGCCTGCCACAAGCAGCAGATCTACCTGCACCTGTGCCACTTGTCCCGGTTGGACCAATGCCTGGGCGGTAGTTGTCTTGTAACCCGTGGCTTTTACCATTATGTCTTTTCGGCCGGGTGCAGTATCAATGGTTAGAGGCGCCTCTCCTACGTATACCCCGTCGACAAACACTTTGGCGCCTTCCACATTGGCAGCAACCTGCAAAGTGCCTGCCTTCTCTACAAGCCGGGCATATATGATCACATCCCCGGCGCCGTAGATTTCCACGATGTCCCCCTGCTCCCAGCTAAAGCCCAGTGCTTCACCTGGAGTATATGGATTGCCTGAAATATATACAGTGCCGTTTTCCCAAGCCTGGACTTCGCCTCTGATTACGAAACCTTCGGAGGTATGAGAGATCCTGGAAATCTTGCCATCAGGCCCGATAACCAGCTCCACTACAACTTTTTCTTGGGGATAGGTGTAGATCTCGTCCAGGGAGACCCGTTTGCCCGAAGCGCCGGTAATGCGCATCCTGTTCCCAAAAGGTATATAGCTCCAATTAGGGTCTTCTCCGGGGATACCACTAGGCTCATCCCCGCCGTTTTCTCCTGTATCCGGCAGATCGTCCCCGGACCCTCTAAACTTATAAACAAGCAGCCCATCTTCTGACATCATCGTAAGGCACACCATTGTCTCGCTGTTCCTCATGGTGTACAGGTACCAGCCTCCAAAGAAGGCACCTGCAGTGAGACACGTCAGAAGAACGGCCCTGCCGATAAGTTTGAGTATTCCTGCTTTGCTAATCTGTCTACGTTCGTTTGCCACTGAAAACGCCCCGTTACTTGTATCGAATCAAGGAGCTCAATCGTTAAAATGTAAGGGCGCTTTTCACCGGAACCGGGCCGGAATTATCCCTCCCTTTTGAAATCAGGCTTACGTTTTGCCAGGAAGGCATTCATGCCTTCTCTTTGATCGGGGTGCTTGAAACACCCTGAAAACATGTCTGCCTCAAGTGCCATGCCGTCATCCTTTCCGGCACTACCGGCATAAAGCACCTTCTTGGCTTGGGCTATGGCAAAGGCAGAGTTATTCATAAGGGTTTTGGCGTAGTTCAATGCTTCTTCGAGTGCTTTACCTTCGTCAACTACCTTATGAACGAGCCCGATCCTAAGTGCTTCTTGGGCGTTTATCATCCGCCCGCTCAAAATCAGGTCTAGCGCATTGGCCCTGCCCACGATCTGAGCCAGCCTTTGGGTACCCCCAAATCCGGGAATTATCCCCAGGCCTACCTCAGGCTGGCCAAACCTTGCATTGCTTGCAGCGATGCGGATATCGCAAGCCATGGCAAGCTCGTTGCCCCCGCCCAAGGCGTATCCGTTTACCGCAGCTATGGTAACTTGTGGGAACGACTCGAGTTTCGAAAAAATCCTTTGGCCAAACCGGGAAAACTCCAGCGCTTCCTCGGGGCTCATGCCGGCCATCTCGCCTATGTCGGCTCCCGCCACAAAAGCCCTGGAGCCTTCACCGGTGATGATAAGGGGCTTACTTGATCCATAATCCCTGAGCGCATCCAATACCGTATCAAGTTCCGTCAGAACTGCCTTGTTAAGGGCATTGAGGGCTTCCTGACGGGCAATTGAGATTACCGTAGCGACGTCTTCCTGGGTTACGGCTAGGGTTTCCAAGTTGCCGAATCTCTCCATAGGTTCCTCCCTCCCCACAGGCACTCAAATAGGTAAGGTTATGAATCCCCCGGGGCCGCCGTTTAGGTGTTTATTTATTCGGGGTCTTGCCTACCTGATCACCCAGGGCAAAGTACAAGCCGTTGAAATATGCCAGAGGGTTCATCTTTTCAGGGTCGATGTCACCACGGGACAAAACCTCGGGCGCGATATGTACGCACATCACTTCTCCGAGGAACAAGTCGTGGCTTCCTGAGCCAATCCTGTTCTTGATCTTGCACTCTATATTCACCGGAAACTCAGCAACAAGTGGCGCCCTGACGTTATCTGCCCTGGCAGGAGTGATCCCTGCCCCTTTGAACTTGTCTTCATTCCTGCCTGATACAGTCCCGCAGTAATTCAGGACGTCTACATGATCGGTTGTGGGCAGGTTTACCACAAAATCCCCGTACCTCTGAAGCAGCCCAAAGGAATACCTGGTTGGCCTTATCCCGATGGCGATCATGGGTGGCTCTGAAGCTACAGTTCCAACCCATGCCACGGTTATGGCGTTCATCTCACCCATGTAATCACCACAGGTGACCAGGACCACCGGCGTAGGACACAAAGCAGCTGATGGTGGATAAAGCCGTTTCTCAGTTTGATTTGCCAAGGTAACCAAAGCCCCCTTCGTGTATTATCTGCCTTCACAGGCCCTAATACACTGAGCAGTCTCCCAATTACTATTTCCTGAGAAAGGATTCTTAATCAGGTTAAGGCAAGCCGGCCCCAAACCAGCCATATGTGCCGCCTTCTTTCATTTTCTCAACTGCTGCCTCGCATACCGCTCTGGATGCGGCAATGTAAATGTCGCTTGCGCAAGCGGATTTGTGCCCTAGCTCAACTTGCTCCTTGTGCCCCATGAAATGTCTCAGGAGGTCTTGGGCTATGGTTACAAGGAAATGGGTATTGATGTTGTTCTTGGCTACAAGCCCCTTGGCCAGCTCTTTTGCACCTGTGCCGCCGTGCTGGGCAAAGGGGGCGTAATATCCTGCTTCCTTGATGATTTCCCGCTGGACGGTTTCCAGTCGCTGAGTATCGGGTTCATGCCTGCGGTCAAGGGGCGCAGCATGCTCCATGCCGATGGGGTAGGATATCCCCCTGGCTCCGGTATATTTCACAAAGCCGGCAATCTGCCTGGCAAATGCCTGGAGTGCTTCCCCTTGCAGGCTCACGTACTCTTCCGTACTCCCTGCCTGGCCTGTGGAACCGTATTCCGCCTCCAAGATAGCGTCAAACCCGCGCGCTTTGACCAAATCACATACGTGACGTGTTACTGCATAGTTGAGTCCAGGAGGCATGTCTTCTGTGTCTATCATCGCCCACGCCGGGTTGAGTTCCTCAAGGCATGTCATAAACCCGGCCACCGCGTTGGCGTAGGAAGCCGAACTCAGGTAATCCACCCAGCCATCAAATTTATCTTTCCCGGGAGCAGGCACACCGTAAGCAGAGGCGAACTCCAGCGCATCCTCCAGCATGGAAACAGCCGATTCCCTGCTCACAAGGTAAGGTTTGGCCTCTTCGAAGCAAGTTTCCCCGGGATTTTGCTTGCCCACATCTGGAATGGCAAAATGGTCCAGGGCTATGGCTACAAAAGGTGCGTTGCATGTATCTACGTACGACTCGGTAATGGCCAGGCCCATCTTTGCCCCTTGGCGGAGCGCCTTGAGATACGACACCTGGCCGGCTGAAGCTATGCCCCGGCCTGCGCGGCCCAATGCGTTTCCGCTGAACTGGATTATAATAGGCGAGCCTCCATCCTGGGCTGCTGCCATGACGAATCCGGCAATTTCCAGCCCAAAGGGAAAGTTGGCGTTGGCAGCCAGGATGGTTTTTCTTTCGTCAAGAGGTTTCAGGCTGAGGTCAGGCCCGAAAGGATTGTAAGTCTCAAACAAGCTGTACAGTTGGGTTCCGTTAACAAGTGTCTTTGTCATAGGGATATTGCACCTGCCCTTTCATACACAGGAATTGCTGTAGATTCTGGTTTCCCAAACTTGTGCCCACGGTACTTAGCATTACCCGCCGGCCAGGAATGGTATTGCAGCCGGCACCAGCTCAACCCTTAACGGGTACACTGCATCCACCACGTCTCCGTCGATATGGCAAGGGTAGTTGTCCGGGGCATCTATGGACGCCCTTTGGCCTTTGCCGATAAACACCCCCCGCCTGCCCACATGGGTACCCCTGAACACACTCAAGAGCAAGCTTATCAGCCTCCATTTCGGCGTATCAAACAGGTATCCCAGATGGAGATGGCGGTCGTCTGAGGTGGCGCCTGGGATGATCCCCAAGCCCCCGCCCAGGTTTTGGGAATTCATGATGGCACACAACCATGCCTTCTCCACGTGGCGTTCATCCCCGTCAAGGGAGATTCTCATGTCAGCAGGCTGGAACACGACAAACCCTCTTAGCACTTCCAAAGCGTAGCTCTTGCTGCCAAATCTCTTGGACTTGAGCTCAGCCACCCGTTTGCATACATACGCATCGAACCCCACACCTACGGAATTTATCGCGTAGCGCGAACGGTGAGCTGCATCTTCGACCAACATGACGTCGAACTGCTTCACCTTGGGCCGTGCCAGGGCGCGGACGGCTTCAGTCCAATCAGCAAACAGCCGGTTGCCGGTAATAAAATCGTTTCCCGTCCCTGCCGGGATGGCACCGATGGGAATTGTTGGCTTGTTACTGGCGGTAAGCACCCCGTTTACCACCTCGCCGAGGGTCCCGTCGCCTCCCATGGCTACCAGTGCCTTGTAATCGCTGTTTGCCAATTCCCTGGCTAAATCTACTGCATGCCCGGGCGCTTGGGTCGTGATGATGTCAAATTCAACACCGTAATCCTCAAGCAACGCTTCAACCTGGGGTAGGATCGCTCGAGCCTTGCCATGCCCTGCGGTCGGGTTAGCTATGATGCATATCTTTTGCGACGAATCCAAGGTTGCTCCCTTCCTTCCGAAATAGTCCCCGGACAAAGGTGTGATCTAAGGCCTGATACAGCCAATATCTGGCTTGGGACAACATCTCCCGCCATATTCCCCGCTATATTCTAACTTAGCCTGAGGCATTCCTTCAGCCACGCCTAAAGAGGCTGTTACCCGGCTACACCTGGCCTTTTAGCACGTTCCTGGTGTAATGGAACAAAATCTGCTGTGCATATCCTGCATACGCACCGAAACGTTTGCAACCTTCTTCCCTTGCCGTCTTGGGGGTGATTCCGGCCCTGTCCAGGTAAAACACTGACATACACCTGGCAATCCATACGTCCACAGGGAACACGTCCAGGCGGTGATAGCCAAACAGCAATACGCAGTCGGCGACTTTAGGGCCTACTCCTTTGATTTCCATGAGGTGCCGCCTGGCTTCAGCAGTAGGCAGGTGCCACAAGGCGCCGAGATCAACTTGATTGCTCCGGACCTTGGACGCGGCATCTATGATGTACGGCGCCCGGTATCCGCACTTAGATTGCCTGATACATTCAAGGCTTGCCTCAAGCAATGCCTGAGGCGACGGAAATGTGTATTCGCCCAGCCCTGCGGGGGTTCCTAGCGTACTTGACAGGTACTCCACTGTATTGCAAATGGCAGGTATGTTTTTGTTGGCAGAGATAATGTATGACACCAGGCATTCCCAAGGCTCCTGGCGGAGGATCCTGAGCCCCCGGGTATGCCTGAGGGCTTGCTCCATTATGGGATCATTTCCACGCCCGCCTCCGGGACGTGCTCCCTCTAAGAGGTACCGATGGATGGTTTCCAGATCATCATCAAGGGAAAAATAATGCCACACGAGGCCTGTCAAGGTATCGCGTTGTACATGGTTTGCTTCGTACAACACCAAAAGGCGCGAATCACCGAGGGTTCTTACCATGACACCCACGGGGCCGATCACGCCTTTGTACCAGGTCTGGCCACCGAGGCCTGATACCCGTTTCCACCTGAAAGCTTGGCCGCATTCCAGGGTGGATTGCAGGTCAAGGGGGCCCGGCAGCTCTATTTCCAGCAGTGCTGCATTGGGGCATGCCTGAGACACCATCGCATACCCGCCGGATCCATGGACAGCCATAGTGCGGCCATCATCCAAACAAGTGCTTGTTTGCTTCATATATTTCCGAGACCAGCTCAGGCACTTCCTCAAGTCTGCCCCTCATGTCAGGCTGAAAACTTCCTGAGCCGCTACTGTCACCTCTGTCTATGCAAAAATCCTCTACCAGTATGGTTTTCATCCCTAGCCGGGACGCCACCATGTCCTCCTGCACGTCATTCCCGATCATTATACAACGTCTGGGATCCAGCCCGAGGATGTCCACCATTTCCTGGTAGTACTGGATATGGGGCTTGCAAAAATGCATATCCTCCAATGTGGAAATGAACTTCCAAGGCAGATCATCAACCCCGCACCACCTCATCCTTTCCCTGACGGCCTTCTCAGGAAACAAGGCGTTGGTAGCCAGCACAAGCTCCCATCCCTGATCCAGGCATGCTTGGACTACCTTCCGGGCAAGCTGGGACTCAGGTACAAGCTCCCTGAGTTTGGGGAACCCTTCATCGTAAAACCGCTCGAAAATAGGCCAGAGCCGTTCCCACTTCACACCCACCCGGCGTTCAAAACACTGCCCAAACACGTCTATGTTAAGCGCGTGAGGATCGAGGTTGTTCACCATATCCCAGGTGGATTTGAAAAGGGCTTCTTTGAACGCTCCGGCTTCCATGAACTCTGCAAAGTAAGGCGCGGCTGCTTCAGGGTAGTCGTGGATAAAAAACTCAGGTTGGACAGGCAGCAAGGTTCCGTCTAAGTCGAACATAAGTACTTTACTCAATAACTTCACCTCCAGCTTTTGTCCGCCTCCTGTTACAGGCACCCTTAGGGCACAATTCGCTATTCCAGTTCAAAACTCCTCCACTCCTATTCAGGGGGAAGGTATAATGGGACGTGGTAGCAGTACCCATCTCAAACACTTAAAACCGCTGGTTCCTTACCTTAGATCTGCATAAACAGGAGGCGAAACCAATGTCTCAAAGGCGTGTGTTGGAGCACCTAAAGGGCTATCAAGAGCAAATGATTGATTTGCTTGAAGTGTTCACGAACACCGACTCCCCGAGCACCGATAAGGCTCACATGGACAAATTCGCCGGCCTCGTAGCCCGCAAATGGGAAGAGCTAGGTGCTGAGGTGACAATCCTGGAACAGGCAAAGCAAGGCAACCATGTGAAAGCCGAGTGGGGCCAAGGGGACGAGAATATCCTGCTTCTGTGTCACATGGACACTGTGTGGGATGTAGGCGAAACCAAGAAGAGGCCCTTCCGGGTAGAAGACGGAAAGGCATACGGCCCAGGCGTCTACGACATGAAAGCAGGGATAGTGCAGGCAATTTTTGCGGTAAAGACTTTACAAGATCTGGGGCTTGCCCCCGGTAAGAGAATCGTTGTGCTGCACAACTCAGATGAAGAAATCGGCTCGCCATCGTCCAGGCCTGTTATTGAAGAGGAAGCCCGCAAAGCTGCAGCCGTGCTTGTACTCGAACCTACTGCTCTAGGCGGTTCCCTCAAGACCTGGCGTAAAGGAGTAGGCAGTTTCACGGTTTCCATTAAGGGCCGTGCCGCCCACGCAGGGGCAGACTACGAAAAAGGAGTGTCTGCAATAACCGAGGCTGCCCATCAGATACTGCGGCTCCACGGCTTTACCGACCTGGATGCGGGCACCACCGTAAACGTTGGCGTGATAAATGCAGGCACCAGGCCCAACGTAATCGCAGAACAAGCCACCCTTCAGGTTGACCTGCGGGTAAAAACCATGGACGCAGCAAACCAGGTGATTCCGAAAATCTTGGGACTTGAGCCCGTCCATCCCGAGATAACCCTTGAAGTAAAAGGTGAACTCAACAGGCCTCCTATGGAAAGAACCGAAGGCAACTTGAGACTGTTCAGGCTCGCACAGGAAATCGGCAGAGAAATGGGATTGGAACTCACTGAGTCAGGTACCGGCGGAGGCAGCGACGGTAACTTCACCTCAGCCCTGGGAATTCCCACCCTTGACGGGCTGGGTGCAGTAGGTGACGGCGCCCACGCACTGACGGAGCACGTCATCCTGTCAAGCCTCCCGGAAAGGGCGGCTATTGTAGCAGGGCTGCTGCTAAGGATCTGAAACAGAAGAAAGGGTTTTGCCCTGGAGGCCTGGAGCAGGCGGCTTGACATAAGAGGATTGATTGACTATACGTAGTAATATGGGCTCACTTAGAAGGGGGTTTTGAAGAGTGCCTGTATATGAGTACAAATGTGAGACTTGCGGCAAGTTCGAATATACCCAAAAGATAACCGATGCACCTCTCACAACCTGTCCTAAGTGTAATGGGCCTGTAAAGAAATTGATAAGCCGTAACGTAGGAATCATTTTCAAAGGGCCAGGCTTCTATTGCACAGATAACAGAGCCAGTGAATACAAAGAAAGGGCAAAAGCAGAGGAAGCAGCAGACAGCTAAAGGATCTTTTTGGGATTGCACAGCCGACATGGGTTTTCAAAAAAGGCCGGAACACACTTCCGGCCTTTTTGGTTGGCTCCGGATGACGATTCACTCCGGCATATACGGCATATACGGATGAATCAGGCCCCGGAGGTCACCGCCAAGCGCTTACCTGCTAGGCACTGTGAGTTTCTTGGCATTTACCCCTTTCTGAAACGCCTTCATGAGCCGCCAACAAAATACCGCAATAACCCCGTCCATGGCGTGGTGAAGCAGCGTGCCTCCGGCTACAAGGTAGAACAGGGCCAAAGGTTGTGACTCACCGTAAAGCATTGAACTGCCAAACATCAAGAAGGGCTGCACAATGAGGCCTTCCAGCAAAGCATGGATTGGTCCTGTAATCGCCAGAACCAGCGGGTAAGATAGCTGCCGCTTTAGGAGGATCGCGCCTAGTATCGCCACAGGTATATGCATGGCCGCTCTCATCCCGACCACCGGGCCAAGTTTAACGAAGAAGCCGATGGCAGAACCCAAGGCTACAGTGCCAGCTACCCCTGGCCCAAACAACATGGAGATCATGATGGGTACGTGGGAAGCAAGAGTGGCTGAAAAAGGCCCAATAACGACTCCAAGCACTCCTCCCAAGGCTAGAGGAATAATCAGGGACAGCGCCAAGAGCAGGGCACCGATTGTCATGTTCCTTACATCGAGCCCTCTCACGTGTTTCATCTCCTGTCAAATATGTGTCTGGATGCGTATGTATCAGCTATCCACCGATACAGTATATCAGGTGTCTTGTCAGGTGTAAATACACCTGGCCTCATATCCCCCACATGGCTTGGCCCCAACAACACAACCACCGGCTAGGAAAAACCCTCCTAGCCGGTGCGACCTTACGTTATTGCAGACTTTCAGGCTCAACCTATGTCATACCGTATACCGCATGGGCATATGCCGTATCCCGTGATTGCCTGCAGTCCCTGCACCCTGCCGGCAGCAGCCGGCGTCCGGCAATTTAGTAAGTGAACAAGTGATTGCCGATTATCCTGGCGACAGGCTTCGACCACAGCCACGAATTGGTTACGATATGGTAGTTGAAGTAATAAAGAGCTCCGCCTGTGGGATCCCAGCCAGCAAGGGCATCCTTTGCTGCCCTTATGGAATCCTGGTCAGGATACGAATTGAACATCCAGTTACCTACACACGAAAACTGCCACGGTTCGTATATTACTTCGGCTATGGTGTCCGGGAACAGCGGGCTCCTAACCCTGTTAAGTACCACCGCACCCACTGCCACCTTGCCTATATACGGCTCTCCGGCTGCTTCTCCGTAAATCACCCTAGCCATAAGCATGAGCTCATCATGGGTGTAGCTGGTATCCCACGGGCTGTAAGCCAGGGCGGTTGCCGGGACAGCGGCCACCACGCTAACCGCAACCATCAATACCAGTGCTGCATACACACATCTTTTCCTCATTCAAATTTCCCCCTCTCAGGCCTCCGGAGTTAGCTTACGGGTTTGGTGAAGGGTCAGCCCTACCGCTCTGTGAGCGGATTCACCCAAATACAAGGTGGGTCCTCCGTACCTGCCTCAACAAGGCAGGATTCGGCCGTTTATACTCAGGGATTGTAACATCCATGGCAACGGGTTTCATTAGTGGTTCTGTGGAAAACAGGGAAAATAGCGGCACCCAGCAAGTATTTGGGCACGCCAAACCAGATGCGGAAACAGGGTGCCGGAAGGCAAGTATCGAGAAGGCAAGTATCAAGCCCCGGCCGGCACCTGAGGCTCAGTCTGAGAGCAAAAACCCTTTTTCTTGGAGGATTGTCTCCAAGCGGTCTAGCTGGCGTTTATCTGATGCCTTTACGGTGTGGAGGTGGATTCCGTCGGTAAGAGAAGACAAGAGCCCTGATTGTGTGGTTTCGATGGCCTCCATGAACCGCTCTACATCATCAGGGGTAGCGATGGAAAGCTGGCCTGTGAGCTGGCCGTAAACCGGATGTTCCACGATGACGTCAACCACCTCAACCCCTGCATTCACCATGGTAAGCAGTTCTTCCCGGGTCTGGCTAAAATCGTGCTTTACTGCGATAAGCTTGGTTATCCCGCCGCTTCTGGGCACGTCCCAGATGGTATAACCTCTAGGCGTGGCCAGGATAGATTCTCCCTGAGCCCTGAGAAGCGCTATGTCCTGGACTATTACCTGCCTGGTGACACCCAATCGGGCGGCCAAGGATGCCCCGGTCACAGGCTTGGGAGAAGCCGAGAGGATTTCTAGTATTCTGTTCCGCCTTTCCTGAGCCCCCATGGGTTCACCACAACAACAAAGTACTAATACCGAGGTCAAATCCAGCCATCCGATATCATCTTACATTGCTTTCCATACCCCGGCAAGCCGGCGCCTAAACACCTAGGCAGTGCTTTAACTCTTGAACTCAGGCTTGCTCACAACATCGTACATGATGATACCTGCAGCCACTGCAAGGTTCAAGGAAGTGGATGCGCCGTATATAGGGATCCGGACCTGCAGTTCCCCAAGTTGCAGTACGTCGTGGGAAAGGCCGGTAGCCTCAGAACCCAAGAGCACTGCCAGCGGCCTGGGGTAACCGCTTATCTGGGTAATGTCATCCCGGGCCTTGCTCGAGGTAGTTACAATAGATACACCGTGCTTGTGGCACCATTGCCTTAAGTTACCGGCAGTATCAAACCTGGCCACGGGGACTGTATAAAGCGCTCCCATGCAAGCTCTTATGCACTCAGGATGGTACTGATCCGTCGACTCCCCGCAAATCAGCACTCCAAAACCAAAACAGTCGGCCGTGCGGATTACTGTACCCAGATTGCCGGGGTTCTTTACGTTGTCAAGGGCAACAAACCTGCTGTAGGCAAGCAAGCTGGGCGAATCAGGTGATATGTCATGGTAGCCCACTACCGCACCGATACCCACAGGGTTATCGCGTCCGGATATGGACATGAACGCTTGGGCGCTAGTCTCATAGCACGGGATACGGGCTCTCGCCTCTGAGATGGCCTCGTAAGCAGTCTCGCTCCTAAGAAGCTCAGGGCTGTAGATCACGTACTGCACAGGGGCTTGGTTTTCCAAGGCACTGAGCACTATGGCAATCCCTTCGGCAAAATAGGCCTGCTTCTCCTGCCGGAACTTTTTATGCCTCAAACTGCGGATTTCTTTGATTATTCTCTTTGGTGCCACCGGCATATCCGTGTCTTCCCTCCGGAATGGTGTATCAGGCCCATTATACCTTCTTAGAGTACTCCCACAAAATACAAGTATGTGCCGGCCCGCAAGCCGGAGAGCCGAACCAATCGGTGTGCGGCCATGGCGAAAAAGCAAGGGCCTGGAACCGGCTCAAAACACCCGCCCAGGCCCTTGGTTTCTAAAGCCGGTCCGGACTAGGAACCGTCGCCCTCAGTCCCTGTGCATCCTGCAGCTGCCTCATCCAGGGGCCATACTTCTTGCTCTATCTTGCACACCATGGTTCCGTGGCGCGGACGCCTGGTGTAGGTGGTATGCAAGAGCTGGTGAGCCCTCTCGCTGAGAGGCTTGCCGAGGAACGTATCGTACAGTTCCTTAATGGCCGGGTTTTCGTGGGCTTTGCGCAGGGGCATGTTCCGGTCCGCTTCATATATGGCGGCTATCCGTTTTTTCCGTATCTCTGTGTCAGTGGGGATGGGCTGGCCGCCACCGCCGATGCATCCGCCAGGACACGTCATAATCTCGATGAAGTGGTATTCGGCTTCACCGGCTTTGACCGCATCGAGCACTGCCCTGGCGTTGGCCAGGCCGTGGGCCACTGCCACCTTGAGCTTGGTACCGTCGAGGTCAATCGCAGCTTCTTTGACCCCTTCAAGCCCCCTGACATCTTCGAAGTCTATTTTGTCCAAAGTCTTGCCTGTATACAGCTCATACGCAGTCCTGACTGCCGCCTCCATCACCCCGCCTGTGGCACCGAAGATGACCCCGGCACCTGTGGAGATCCCCAAGGGATCATCGTACTCGTCCTCGGGGAGATTTTCGAAATCGATACCCGCCTGTTTGATCATCCTTGCAAGTTCCCTGACGGTGAGCACGTAGTCGACGTCCTGGTACCCAGATGCGTTCATCTCAGGCCTCTGGCATTCGAATTTCTTGGCAGTGCAGGGCATGATGGAAACCACTACCATGTCAGCAGGATCTATGCCCATCTTCTTGGCGTAATATGTCTTGGCTACTGCCCCGAACATCTGCTGGGGCGACTTGCACGAAGACACGTTGTCTGCAATATCAGGGTAGAAGGTTTCCATGAACTTGATCCAGCCAGGGCTGCACGAAGTTATAAGGGGCAGAGGGCCTCCTTTTGCCAGCCGGTCGAGGAGTTCGGAACCTTCCTCCATGATGGTTAGGTCAGCTGCAAAGTCGGTGTCAAATACCCTGTCAAACCCCAGCTGCCTCAAAGCACTTACCATCTTGCCGGTGCTGATGCTGCCCGGAGGCAAGCCAAACGGTTCACCGATGGCTACCCGGGTGGCAGGCGCAGTCTGGACGATCACAAACTTATCAGGATCGCCTAAGGCCTCCCAGACCTCTTCGGTGTAATCCCGCTCGTAAAGGGCTCCTACGGGGCATACCAGCACGCACTGGCCGCACATAATGCAGGTGCTGGCACCCATGCCTTGGCCCCAGGCAGGTGCAATCGTGGTGTCAAATCCCCGACCCACGGGCCCGATGGCGTTTACAGTCTGCACTTTTTCGCACACTGCCACGCATCGCCGGCACAAGATGCACTTGTTGGGGTCACGGACTATGGCCGGGGTTGACATATCCACAGGTTCCTCTTCCTTGGGTGACTGAAACCTCACGCGCCTGATCCCCAACCGGTCTGCCAGGGTCTGGAGTTCGCAATTGAGGTTCCTGGCGCACGTGGGGCACTCATATGGATGATCCGACAAGATAAGCTCCACGGTAAGTTTGCGTGAAGCGCGCACGGCCGGGGTGTTGGTGCGTACCACCATGCCGGGACGTACAGGCGTCACGCAGGCGGCCTGCAGCGTCTTGGCACCCTCTACCTCGACCACACAAACCCTGCAAGCACCTATAACGTTAATATCTTTCAAGTAACACAGAGAAGGAATGTCGATTCCTGCTGACCTGGCAGCTTCTATAATCATAGTACCTTCTTCAACTGTTACTTGCTTTCCGTCTATGGTTAAGGTTACCAATGCCATCCCTCTCCCCCCTCACTCTTTCACGTCGCACCGCAAGCACCGCTGGGCCTCCCTCTGGGCCTCGCGGGCATCGTAGCCTAGTTCGACTTCAACGAAGGAATTGACCCTGTCCTCCACAGACAAGCACCTGGCAACTACCCTGGGCATCTTTTCTTCGATCACAGGGGCAGTGAGCTTCCGGATGTGCTTGGATCTGGGCACCACATCAGGGCTGCCTCCCAGGTATTGATTGATGGCTGCAGCAGCCTTCTTGCCGCCTTCGATAGCCTCGACCACGGTAGCCGGCCCTGTGACGCAATCACCGGCTGCAAATACTCCCGGGATACCGGTTTCCATGGTCCTGGGGTCCACGGCGAAAGTACCGTCCCTGTTGATGTTAAGCCCGGTGTCCTTAAGTACATCTGATTCGGGGTTTTGTCCGATGGCTGCGATGAACACGTCGCATTCAATGTCGAATTCGCTGCCCTCTACAGGATAGGTCCTGCGGCGGCCGGATGAGTCAAATTCACCTGAAACCATCCTGACACACCTTACCTTTTCTACCTTACCGTCTCCCAGGATCGCCACCGGGTTGACCATAGGCTCAATGGCAATACCTTCCTCGGAAGCCGCCTTGATCTCCTCAGGTTCGGCAGGCATATCCTCACGGCGGCGCCTGTAGACCACAGTCACCTTTTCCGCGCCCAACCTTCTCGCGGAACGGGCAGCGTCCATGGCCACGTTACCGCCGCCGACCACTACCACTTTCTTGCCCGTGAGGTCAACCGGCTTGCCCAGGTTGAGATCGCGCAAGAAGATTACTCCTGGCACTACGCCATCCAGGTCCTCGCCTGGAATGCCCATAGCCCTGTCTTTGTGGGCGCCTATGGCTACGAATACTGCATCGTAATCTTCCCTAATCCGCTCCCAGCTTATATCTTCGCCCACCTTGACTCCTGTGCGGATATTTACTCCCAGGCTCTTTATGACATCGATGTCGTGGTTGAGGGCTTCTTTGGGCAGCCTGTACTTGGGAATGCCCACCGCAAGCATGCCGCCGGCCACAGGAAGCGCCTCAAACACTGTAACCGCATGGCCCTGCAGAGCAAGGTAATAAGCTGCGGTTAACCCTGCAGGTCCGGCTCCCACCACAGCCACCTTCTTGCCGGTAGGCGCCTTGACCGCAAGCCTGGGCCTGGAACCGTGCCTGCTTACGGCATAATCAGAAGCAAACCGCTTAAGTTCCCTGATGGCGACAGCCTCGTCAAGCTGGGCTCTCCTGCAGCGTGACTCGCACGGATGATGACATACCCTGCCACACACTACCGGGAACGGGTTTTCCCTCAGGATTTCTTCATACGCTTCGTCGTACCGGCCTTGCCTTATGAGGTCCACGTAGATAGGTACGTCAACGTGGGCGGGACACGTGTTCTGACACGGGGCATCGAACAAGGCCGCACACACTGAAGCGGGGCATTTCTTATCCTTAATGTGGATTTCGTATTCTTCCCTGAAATACTTGATGGTGGAAAGCACAGGGTTGGGGGCGCTCTGGCCTAAGCCGCACAACGCGCTTTGTTTGATGGATTCGCCCAATTCCACCAGGAGCTCAATGTCCCCTTCTCTGCCCTCTCCGCGGGTGATACGCTGGAGGATTTCCAGCATCCGCTTGGTCCCGATACGGCACGGGGCACACTTGCCGCACGATTCAGACTGGACGAATTCCAAGAAGAACTTGGCAAGGTCAACCATACAGGTGTCTTCGTCCATAACCACGAAACCGCCGGAACCCATAATCGTGCCCAGCTCGGCCAAGGACTCATAGTCGACAGGCGTGTTGAGGTACTCCACAGGTATGCACCCGCCTGAAGGGCCACCGGTTTGGACCGCCTTGAACTTCTTGCCGTCGGGCAGCCCGCCGCCGATGTCGAACACGATCTCACCGATAGTGGTACCCATGGGTACTTCAGCAAGCCCGTTGTTGTTGATGTTTCCGGCTAGGGCAAACACTTTGGTACCCTTTGACTTCTCAGTGCCGATGCCGGCCAGCCATTCAGGCCCTTTCCGCAATATAACAGGCACATTGGCAAAGGTCTCCACGTTGTTGATCACCGTGGGCTTACCCCACAAGCCCTCATTAGCCGGGAACGGAGGCCTGGGCCTGGGTTCGCCCCTTCCCCCCATGACCGAGTTGAGCAAGGCAGTCTCTTCACCGCACACGAAGGCTCCTGCACCCAACCTTATGTCAATGTCAAAGTCGAACCCTGAATTGAGGATATTCTTCCCGAGCAGCCCCAATGCGCGGGCATCTTCTATCGCTTTATGAAGCCTTTCAACCGCAAGGGGATACTCGGCACGGACGTACACGTAGCCTTGGGAAGCACCTATAGCGTAGCCGCATATAATCATGCCTTCCAACAGTTTGTGGGGGTCGCCTTCGATAGTCGACCTGTCCATAAAGGCTCCCGGGTCCCCTTCGTCGGCGTTACACACCACGTACTTGGGTGAACCTTCGGCCTTGGCTGCAAATTCCCACTTAAGCCCTGTGGGAAACCCTGCGCCGCCGCGGCCTCGGAGCCCGGATTTCTTGATGACTTCGATCACTTCTTCCGGTTTCATCTCCAGTGCCTTGGCCAGGCCGAAATACCCATCCCGGGCAATGTACTCGTTGATGGACTCAGGGTTGATAATCCCGCAGTTTTCCAGCACCACCCTGGTCTGCTTGCTGAAAAACGGTATCTCTTCAAAGTCAACTATAGCCGCTTCGGTTTCCGGTTCCCTGTAAAGCAGCCTTTCCACTACCCGGCCTTTCACCAGGTGTTCCTCAACAAGTTCGGGAACATCGGCTTCTTGGACCTGGCAGTAGAACACGCCTTCAGGGTATACCATCATATTGGGGCCGAACCGGCAGAAACCAAAACACCCGGTTTCCACCACTTTCACTTCTTTATCTAAACCAACTCGGGCAATTTCAGATTCCAAAGCTTGTTTGAGGGAAATGCTGCCCGATGCATGGCATCCAGTTCCGGAACATACTAGGATGTGACTTCTGTAAAACTCCATCAGGCCTCTCCTCTCTCACTCAGGAATTATCTTCTACGTTGATAATCCATTGGTCGATGGGCTTGTGATTCACAATGTGGGACACAACAATCTGCCTTCCCCGGGAAGGATCCACGTTGCCGTAGAGCACCTTGGGTTGTCCGGGCATGTGGACTTCAACGATAGGCTCTTTGGCGCAAAGCCCTATACAACCGGTTTCAGTGATGGTAACGTCGAACTTCCTGCGCACTTTGAGTTCGTCGATAATTGCAAGCATGGTTTCCCTTGCGCCTGCCGCGATACCACAAGTCCCCATCCCTATTACAATCCGGGGACTGCCTGAAGAAGTACGAAGCCGTATGTCTTGCAGCGTCTCCTCCTTCAGACGCTCAAGATCTTCCAGTGACTTCATGAAACAAACCTCCCCTGTCGGGACGATAGCCTGCCGAGCTTAATCCGCCCCTGAGTTTCTCCTCGAATTTTGCAATAAAGGCTAACTGGCCTTCACCTTCCGTGCGGATTTGTCTTGTGTCCAGCCGGAACACGTCCTTAGGCCCTTGGTATTCAAAAACCAAATCTATCAGCGGATTGCCTGCCACAAACGAAACCAGGGTAGCTGCTACATCACCAAGAGGCTGCCTGTCAGGATGGCTTAGCCGGTAACTGACAGCAACCCGGGTTCCCCCTGATTCATTGGACTCTATCGATACCGACCCGCCTGCCATGGCTGCTGCCTGAGCTGCCAACGGCAGCCCTAGCCCTACTTTCTTGTGGCCTGATGAGGTGTAGAAGGGATCCAATACACGAGCTTGCTCAGCAGAACTCATACCCTTGCCGTCATCTGAAACGGTGATTTCAAGCAGGTCGTTTGCTTCGTCCTCAATTAGGATCACATGGACATTGCGTGCGCCGGCATGGGCACTGTTCTGCAGCAGATCAAGCAAGTGCAAGGACAAGTCTATAATCCTGCCCACCTCCTAAGCCAAAAATCAGGATTAGTCTCCGGCTACCTGGCTTTCAGCCTCTGCCTGCGCCCGGTAGAAGTTGAGGATGGCCGGTACCTTGTCTTCAGTCATCCGTCCATGGGTATCTTTGTTCACCGTCATTACCGGTGCCAAGCCGCAAGCACCCAAGCACCTTACCACCTCGATGGTGAACAGGCCGTCGTCGGTGGTATCCCCGGCCTTAATACCCAGCTCCTTTTCGAGCCTGGCCAGGACTTCAGGTGCCCCCCTCACGTAACAGGCAGTACCCTGGCAGATAGAGATAACGTATCTGCCCCTGGGCCTTTCCCTGAAAAGGGAATAAAAGGTAATGGCTCCGTAGACATCGGAAAGGGAGACGCCTAGAGTTTCCGCTACCCGGACTTGAACCTCTTTGGGCACGTAACCTAAGCGCTCCTGCACGTAGTGAAGCACCTGGACCAGAGCCCCGCTGTCGCCTCTGTGCTTTTCGATATGCTGCTCAATGTCCAGGTAGGCTTCGGCACAATCGCATTTGTGCTCCGTGTGTTCCGTCATTAGTTCCCCTCCTTCCGGTAATATGCAAACAGTTCTTGTTGAACTGAATTGCACAAGCTCACGTGCTTCTGCAGCAAGGGCACAGCCGTTACCGGGACCCTCCAAGGGCTTGATACAGCAATCCGGACATCTCGAAATTGCTCCTGGGAGTCCACAGGATGGTAACTCCTTCTTTTCTCGCCCTTTCGCGTGTCGCATCAGGCACCTCACGCCCGCACACTATGACGCATGCCAGATCCAACAGGCTGGCGACTGCCACTACGTTTTCGTGGGTCTGTACCGTCAGCCAAACATAGCCTGGCTTGGCGTGGGCCATAACATGGGACAACACGTCACCTGAATAGCCGCCTTCAATCACCCTGAGCCGCCCTTCTGTCGAAATGGCCAGCTCTTCCAGCCCAAATTTGGAGATCAAATCTCTTACCTGCATTGACTCTTCCTTTCTATGCCTCATGGCTTTGATGTTGGCCCTCCCATGGCAGGGGGACGTATTCCCGCCAGGTCTTTCACTTCCTGGGCAAGGGTTTCAAGACGCTGGCGCAGCTTGAATATGCAATCTGATAAGGTGCCCCGTCCGAGCACCACATCTTCAGCAAAAGCCCTGCATGTAGGAGCCCCGCACGACCCGCAATCCAGGCCGGGAAGCTCCTTTAGCACCCTTTCCAGCTCGGCCAGCTTGCTCCTGGCTTCCTGAGCATCCTCATCCAGCCGGAATGTAGGCCTGGGAAGGATCTCCACGCTCATCCAAAGCGCAGGGTCATCTGGAGAAATATCCCTGATCACAGGGTTGGGTGGTGCTTCCAGGTTTGCCTGGGCTAAGTCGCTGAGCCTGGCTTTAGCCACAAAGGGATTGGCGACTGCAAGGCAACCCCCGACACATCCCCCGGAGCATGCCTGGGCTTCCACGAAATCAACGTCGCTTAAGGCACCTTTTTCAATCTCTTCAAACACCGAGGCCACATGCATGATCCCATCTACGGCTAAGCCTTTTAGGTCAATCGCCATGAGCTCGCCGCCAGACCGACCCCACCCAAGCCCATATCCTGAAGACTCAGGAAACTCAGCTCCGGCTGTCACCTGAGACACATGCCGTTTCACCCACGCGTATGCCTGGTCCATTGAGATAGCCGCGTCCACGTTGGACCTGCCCCTGCCCACAGGCTGTCTTGCCGCCGTGATTTTGGCAGGACAAGGAGAGATGAACACGGCAGCCGGGGATCTTTCAGGGTGCTCAACCTTGGCCTTGTCCTTTGCCAGCCACGCTGCAATTTCCATGGGCGCCTCGCAAGGGATGAGATGTTTTAGGAGGGACGGGTACTCTACCTGGATGAACCTAAGCACTGCCGGACATGAAGTGGAAATCAGGGGGCGCACCGACTTCCGCGCTTTGACGTATTCCCTCATGGCCGCTGTCACAAGGTCAGCCGCAATCGCCACGTCGAACACTTCGTCGAAACCCCCGTCAACGCATAGTGCTGCTTTTGCAATCGCCGGGGGGACATCGGAAAACTGCCCGTAGAACGAAGGCGCCACCAAAGCTATCTTGTAATCGAAGGTATCTAAGATATCCCAACCGTCTGCCACCGCCACCTTGGCGTTGTTGGGGCACCGCCGGATACATTCGCCGCAATCTATGCATCTATCCTCCAGGATAAACGCTTTGCCGTCCCTTACCCTGATCGCTTCTGTGGGACAACTCTTTATGCAGTTGGTACATCCCTGGCACCTGTCAGTTTCGAGCTTCACTGAATGGAAATACGGCAAGGCGCTGGTTTCTTGCGGGCCCGGGAATATGTGGCACACCACATGGGTGCCTGTTCCCAACTGGGAAGAAATCTCCATAGAGTCGGAACAAGCTTTGGCATTGGGCAATCCCATCCCGGCTCCGTACCCCATTTCCTTTACATGGGCAGGCGCCGTTGAGTAGCCCTCGGTCATTGCCATTTCAATGTCCTCAATTCCGGGGCCACTGTCTGTCACCACTATTTCCAGGGCACCATCCTTCCAAAAGGTGCTTACGGTTCCTTGGGTGGCATGGATCACGATGTTCATGGCCAACTCGTAAGCTACAATCAGTGCGCGTCTTGAGGCATCAGGCGGAAAACCTATGCTAAGCAGAGCCCGTTTGAGTCTCGACGTTTCAGCCCCTACTTTGCTGAATTCTCCACTGCTCACTGAGTACTTGTATAGGAGCCTTTCAGGAGCGGCTACCGCCATGCCTATTGCCTCCAAACCGTTCCAAGCCACGCAACACAATGGACGCTACCACTGCCCCTGCCAGAGCGGTGATAAGTTGGGTTATGGTAAGAGATGTGTACACAGGCGCAGGGACCTGGGTGCCCTGGGCTATGAGATACTTGATCCCAAAAGTCATCACGGCAAATTTGAGTGCCGCTGCAAACGCCATGGCAAAATATCTGTTGAACCTGTGGAGGTATCCAGACACGAGAGCCAGCGTCACGTTTCCTGCCATGATGACCGGCACCGCGGGGGCAAACCTCATTATCCCAGTGAGGAGGGCAATCCACGGGGTCAAAACCCCTACTATTGCACCGCTAACAGGCCCGATATATATCGATGCCACGTATAAGATCGCATTGATGCCCGGGCCCGTAATAGGTTGGCGCAGATTGAGGGCTTGGAAGGCAATAGCGACACCTGCAATGACTGCGGTCCTAACGACAGTACGTAGATCCATGTTCAATATGGTAACTCCCTCTCCCCCATGCCTGGGATGATAATGAGATACCCCGCTATCCCTGAGGCCTATCTGTTATGTGTTTGAAAGCACTTGAACACTTTCAGGAAGAGGTATGAGCTGCGATGTGGAGTGTGTAACACAAATCCGTCTTGGTGTTACAACGTTGCTTCAGTAGTGCTACGAGAATGCCAACTTCCCGTTTGTGATGATTCTCACTATCGCGGTCCATTCTATCACAAAAAATCATGGGGCTGCAATCATGAAAGGATGAATACTGCCATAATTGGTCATACTCTGTGTGAGCTACGCCTTCCATACAAGTATCCTGCATGATACCCTGCTATAACAAGCATGAGGGCAATAAGATACAGCGACCACGAGAACACTACACTAACTTAAGTCACAGCTGCGCCGTGCCAGTCAAATCTCATCATGCCCGATCCATCAGATAGCCAATCACAAAGGGAGGCATCGCTAACAGGTAATCCTGGAGTTTTTTCACAGGAATCACTTCCTCTGCCGCTGGTTGAGGCATGCGCAACTCACAGCATAAGCTCATTTTCGCCAGGCCAAGGTGTGTGAGGTAACTCCGGCTACTTGCCTATCCTCTCCACAACCCTTCAGCCCTGGTGATGTCCATCACGAAAATGATCCCTGCGCCCGGCTTATCGATATCCAGCTTATGCTTTATCGCGTTCACAATGTCATCGGTCTTGTCTGCTCTGGATACGATTAGGATTATGTCCTTTTCCGGTTCAATCTGAATATTAAACAGGGTTTGTTTTTCCCTGCTGAGGACACCTCTCCCGTGGATTATGGTACCTCCAGTAGAGCCTGCCGCCTTGGCAGCTTCTAATACCTCATCCTTTGAACCCTTATTTACAACCACAAAAATGGCTTCGTACTCCAAATCGTTCACACCTTCCTTCTTCTCCGGAGGAGAAATAGTCTGTGAACCATCAGTCCTGGAACCTACATACTTGACCGGCATGGAAAACGCAATGCCGCGATGGGGTTTGCTCAGGTCCAATCGTCTGATCAGCTCATCATATAGAGCATCCTCCATATCTTCGTCTATCAACCCCAAGAAAATTTCCTTCCTCGTGTCCAATATGCCGAGCAAGTTCAGCATATCGCTGGATACGGTACCCCGTCCCAAGAACACAATGCCTTTGTCACCGCCTAAATCCCTGTATATATCAAACACCTTACGTCCTTTGCCGAAGTCCAATATGCACCAAAAAAGGATCTTCCGGTCTATCGGAGAGTCCATGGCTATTTGCCCTCCTCTTTAACTTGCCTTCTCAGCGCCCGTCTTTCACCTAATTTAACTAGAGCGCCCAAGGTTTGTATCGTTACCAACGGCATCATAGCTACCATAGCTATTACCCCAAATCCGTCAACCATGACACTAGCAGTGGGAATGCTGCTTGCAGCCCCCTGAGCAAACGCCAGCACAAAAGTGGCCGTCATAGGGCCTGAAGCGACGCCGCCTGCATCAAAAGCTATACCCACAAAAATAGGCGGCACTAAGTGGGACAGGAGTACCCCCAGCGCAAATCCGGGCAGCAGGAAGTGCCACAGCTTTAGCTGAGGTATCATTATCCTGAGCATCGACATACAAACTGCAAGCGCAATACCTATGGACAGGGCTATCAGGATCACTTTTCTCCGTATACGGCCCGCGGTAACCTCTTCTATCTGCTCAGTCAAGACGTACACTGCCGGTTCAGCCAAGACCACGACCATCCCCAGTACAAAACCGATTATTGGCAACAACCAGGTATGGGAGATAGCTATTCTCTCTCCCATGTACCTGCCAACTTCCATGAATCCGCCATTTACTCCGGTTAGGAATAAAGTAAGCCCTATGAACGTATACAGCAACCCTTTGAGAATTGAATCTCTGGTTCTTTTGTTGGTCTTGAATACTCTCCAATCAAATAGCAGAAACAATATTGTAAGGGGCGCTAGGGTAAAAACCGAGTCTCTCATCATTTGGGGAAGCAGGCGGACATAGGGCCCGATCACTCCAACATTTGGCACGAAGGCATCAGCCGCTCCCTCAATGTTTCTAAGACCCATAAGTGCACTCATTATCATGATGGCAAAAATAGGCCCTGCAGAAGCTTGACCTACCAAACCGAAGCTGTCTTCTTCAAAGGTATCCCCACCCTTTAATTGAGACACACCGTAACCCAAAGCGAGGATAAAGGGGGTTGTCATCGCCCCTGTGGTAGCTCCTGACGCGTCGACAGAAATGGCCAAGAATTCCTCAGATGTCTTAAGCCCAAGTAAGAAGATAAATGAATAAGCTAGTGTGAACACTATGTTTAGCGGTTTTGAATACAGTATCCTTAACAAACCTATTGCAACCATGATTCCCACACCGGCCGAAACCACTACCAAGATCAAAGTGTTAGAAACAACGCCGCCTGATGCCTGTCTCACTTGACCTGCAAGGATCTGCAGATCCGGCTCGGCAATAGTAATGAGAAAGCCCAATAAGGTGCCAAGGATACCAACTATCCAGGGACTATTGGTCCCTGCAAGGGCATGTCCCATAAGGTTGCCGATAGGCGCAACGCCCAGACTTGCACCAAACAGGAAGATTCCAAGCCCCATTACCACAACTAACGCACCTATCAGGAATCGAATAAGGAGAGTGCTTTCTATAGGCACCACAGTCAAGCTTAGTACGACAACAATAATCGTTATGGGCAGAACCGATAACGATACTTCTCTCAGCCGTTCCAGTAGGATGTTCAAGTAATCTCTCCTTTCCGCATCGTCATATTGCACTGTGTATCATGAAGCTATGTGCTGGAGTTCCTATTTTGGCGCAAAGTTACTCCACTTCATCATACTATTGAACCGAAGACAAGGCAATGATGAGCTGGGGCGCCAGGGTAGAGGACTCACCCAACTCCGTGGAGAACTTCTCAAAAAGACAAAAGCAACCAACACCTACCCGCTTCAAGCCGGAATCAACGGGAAACAAAGGAGGGAGCACCTTGTCTTCCAGGGTTCCTATAACCTTCGACAGGTACTTGCTGTATTCAGAAATCAAACAATACCTTGAAAAAGTAGCAGCCGAATATCCGGACCTATGCAGCCTAAACTCTATCGGCAAAAGCTATGAAGGACGGGACATTTGGGCACTTACCATCACCGCAGGGGGAACAGCCAAGGCCTCTGAAAAACCCGGGATTTACGTCGATGCAAACATCCATGCGGGCGAAGTCACCGGAAGCATGGCAGCCTTGTACCTCATAGACTACCTGGTGGGGAATTATGGCACTGACGACGAGGTCACAAAGCTGTTGGAACGGGTCACTTTCTACGTGCTTCCCCGGGTCAACCCTGACGGGGCGGAGCTTTACCTGACAACTCCCCACATGCTGAGAAGCAGCGTAAGGCTGTGGCCTGACGATGATACCCAAGACCTGCCAGGGCTTTATCGGGCGGACATAAACGGCGACGGCAAAATCCTACAAATGAGGGTCAGGGATGACAACAAGGGCGAATGGAAGGTTTCGTCCAAAGATCCCAGGCTGATGGTTCCCAGGCAACCAGGGGAAACCAAAGGCCCATTCTACAGAATTTACCCTGAAGGATATATCAAGGACTACGAGGGTGAACCTTTCACAGTACATAAAGTACCATGGGGCTTGGATCTCAACCGCAACTTCCCCTCCAACTGGGAACCCGGGGTACCGGGCGGCGGGGATTATCCTGCCAGGGAACCGGAGACCCGGTCCATAGTACAGTTCATAGTAGACCATCCCAACATCGGCGCAGTTCAAGCCCTCCACACCGCAGGCGGCTTCTTTTTCAGAAACCCCTGTAAATACGAAGAGAGCAAGATGGATTCCCAAGACCTTATCGCCACCAAGGCCATTGCCCGCCAGGGCACCAAGGTCACCGGGTACCCGGACGTCAAGTCGCCCAACAGTTCAACCTTGACTGAATGGGCATATGAACACAGGGGCATAATCGCCTACACCACAGAACTCTGGAACCGCTATGAACGGGCCGGCATATCCCTTGAAGACGTAAGGGACAAATCAGACCCGGATAAGTTCCCTGATAAGTTCGAGGAACTCCAGCTGAAGCTGCTTGAGTGGAACGACCGCGAGCTTTCAGGCAAAGGGTTTACAGACTGGACCCCCTTTGAACACCCCCAGCTGGGGCAAGTTGAAATCGGCGGCTGGGATAGGAAGTTCTGCGTCCAGAACCCGCCGCCTCATCTGCTGGAAGAAGAATGCCGCAAGGCCACTTTGTGGGTTCTGCAGCACGCCTCTGCCTTACCCTGGGTCAACATTACCGATATCAGGGTAAGTGACCTGAACGGCACCTTGAAGAAGGTAACCGCCGTGATTGAAAACTGGGGATACCTGCCTACAAACATCACCAACAAGGCTGTGCAGCTTAAGGTTGTTAAGAAAGACTGTGCTGAACTCAAACCAGGGCCTGGGGTAGAAGTAATAGGCAAAGCCCAACAGGAAACTGATTTCCTGGAAGGCTACATGAGCGGCACCAAAGGCCCTGCCAAGTCAGCGGTCCAGCTGTCGTGGGTGATCAAAGTACCTCCCAGGCATCCCGGGCAATCGCCTCCTCCCTGCTTCACCGTTGAATACAGGAGCCAAAGGGGCGGGGTTACCAGGAAAACCTACAGCTTGGAATGATAAAGATACCCAGGTCTTGCAAGAAATAAGAGTCGTGAGCCTGATACCTGTCTCACGACTCTTGCGTTTACTTGAACATAAGGAACCTGCTTCAACCGGAAAGCTTTAACCGGCGGTTCACCCGCCAAGCCAAACCCTATTGCTGTGCCTTGGAAACTTCCTCAGGTTCCAAATCCTCGCCGATCACGATGATTTCGGGTTCGATCACAACCCCGTAGTTCTCGTATACCTTGCGCTTTATGAAATCCATCAAGGTAAGCACGTCCTTGGCAGTGGCGCCGCCGCTGTTTACGATAAACCCTGCATGTTTTGGCGAAACCATGGCGCCCCCGCACGAGAATCCCTTGAGCCCCAGCTCTTCTATCATTGCACCGACATACCTGCCAGGAGGCCGCCTGAACGCGCTCCCGGCGGAAGGCATATTCAGCGGCTGCTTCGCTTCCCTTTGTTTGAGATGCTCCATCATAACCTGGCGGATCCTGTCCCTGTCGCCCGGCTCAAGCTCAATCTCCACATTGAGGATAAGGAGATCCTCGTTGTGCAAAAACAAAGAGTCCCTGTATGCAAACCCGATCTCATCGCTGGGAATCCATTCAGTAGTGCCGTCGGCCGTTGCCACTTCAACCCTGCTTACCAAGGAACCTACATCGCCTCCGTAAGCACCTGCGTTCATGGTAACCGCACCGCCCATACTCCCTGGGATTCCCACTGCAAACTCCAGGCCGGACAATTCATAGTCGGCGCTGGCTTCAACAATCGTCTGAAGCAGGGTTCCGGAGCTGACCATGAGGCTTTTGGAGCCGTTTCTTTCGATCCCTGTGTATCCTGAGGCCAACTTGAGTACGCAGCCCCGCACGCCTCCATCTCTCACCAGCAGATTGGTCCCGTTTCCAATGGTGTGGCAGGGTACCTTAAGCTGCTTGCACATCACCCAGGCCTTGATTGCATCTTCACGGGTACCGGGGATGATGAGGAGGTCACATGGCCCACCTATCCGGAAAGACGTATGATTTGACATGGGTTCGGAAAATAGCACCTGAGAGTTGCTCAATGAAGACGCGATGTGTTCATAGATCTCCCTGGAATCAGCGCTTCCACCGCCCATGGCCGCTCCTCCTCTCTCAATAAACTATGCTCCCTCATCATGATAGTAGTTTGTCCCTTAATATTGTATTGACCTTGGCCGGGTTAGCTTTCCCTTTGGTGCGCTTCATAACCTGTCCGACCAAAAAGCCAAGGGCTTTAGTCTTCCCTGCCTTAATTTCTTCTACTACCGATGAGTGCTGTGCTATAACCTCGTCTACGACCCGTGCAATGCTCTCCTCATCTGAAATCTGTTCCAAACCACGCCCCTTAACTATTGTACGCGGATCCTGCCCGGTCTCAATCATGAGAACCAGTACGTCTTTGGCAATCTTGCCGCTGATAACACCTTCGTTAATAAGTTCGAGCATCGATACAAGATATTCAGCACGCAAAGGGATATTTTCATATGGTATGTTATTTGCCTTCATGTAGCCCAGGAGTTCCACCATAATCCAGTTGGAGGCTGTCTTAGGATCGGCCCCCAAGGCAACGCAGGCATCGAAAAACTGCGACAACGCAGGATCAAGGGTAAGTACTTGGGCGTCGTACTCTGGAAGCCCAAGTTCATCTACATAGTAGGCCACAATTTCGTCGGGAAGCTTGGGCATTTCCCTCTTGATCTCCTCGATGAACCTGTGGCTTAGCTCCAGCTTTGGCAAATCAGCGTCAGGGAAGTACCTGTAGTCGTCGCTGGACTCTTTGGAACGCAATGGCTTGGTAACCTGTTCGGTTTCATCCCAGTGCCTGGTCTCGCGTACTATTTTCCCGCCCTGGCTGAGCACTTTGACTTGCCGCTCAAACTCATACGCCAGGGCCCTAGCCACCGCTCTGAACGAGCTCAGGTTCTTCATCTCCACGACTACCCCGGGCGCTTTGCTGCCTTCCGGCCTCACCGAAATGTTGCAATCAACCCGCATGGAGCCTTCTTCCATCTTCACGTCAGAAACCCCGGCAAATTTGAGCACCCGCTGGAGCTTCTCCAGGTATTGCCTGGCTTCTTCAGGGGATGACATATCCGGTTCGCTGACAATTTCAATCAAAGGCACTCCTGCCCGGTTGCAGTCCACGAGCGAGTACTCAGCGGTGGTGATCTCGTCGCCGGCGTGTAGGGATTTGCCTGCGTCTTCTTCAATGTGGACCCTGTTTATTCTTATCTTCTTCTGCGGGTCGTCTATCCAGATGTGCCCATTCTGGGCAAGAGGTTCATAGTACTGGGTAATCTGATATCCCTTGGGCAGATCGGGGTAGAAGTAGTTCTTGCGGTCAAACCTGCTTACAGGATTGATGGTGCAGTTAAGGGCCAGGGCCGCTCTGGTAGCCAGCCGCACCGCTTCCATGTTGGCCTGGGGCAACGCACCGGGCATCCCGAGGCACACAGGACATATATTTGTATTGGGCGGATCTCCGAACCGGGATGAACACCGGCAGAACATCTTGGTGGCGGTAGCCAACTCTACGTGGACTTCCAACCCAATGGTCATTTCATACCGATCAGTCAACTAACTCACACTCCCTGACAGGGCCGAGGTTTTGCCGCATATGGCGGACCTTCTCGCGGATCCCTGCCCCGATTTCTTGCTCCAAACAGTAGCCTGCCCTGAGCACAGTTTGCTCGTCAAAGGGCTTGCCGATTATCTGCAAGCCGCAAGGTAGGCTCACGCCATCACACTCTGCGAATCCCATCGGCATGGAAAGGGCACATACCCCAGCCATGTTGACAGGTATTGTAATCAGGTCAGCAAGGTACATGGTCAGGGGATCCTGGATCTTTTCTCCTATCTTGAACGCCACATCAGGCGCGGCAGGGGAAACGATTAGGTCAAACCTTTCAAATGCCTTCTGGAATTCATCTTTGATGAGGGTCCTTACCTGGGCCGCCCGCCTGTAATACCTGTCTTTGTTGCCGGTATCCAGCACAAAAGTACCCAAGATGATCCGCTTGATTACTTCCTTGCCAAACCCCTCCCCCCTGGACCTGGTGTACATCTCGTCCAGGGTGCCGGCGTCAGCCCTCCGGCCGAACCTGACCCCGTCAAACCTGGCTAGGTTGGATGAGGCTTCGGCAGCAGCAATCACATAGTAGGCTTCAACTGCATGGGCTAGCGAAGGCAGGCTCATTTCTTCAACGATCATACCCATGTCTTCCATAGTGCTGAGGGTGCTCTCGAATACCGCTTTGACCGGAGCGGACACTCCCCTTAGCAATTCCTGCGGTACGCCCACCCTGAGCCCGGCCACGTTACCATCGAGTGCCTTGGTATACGTCACAGGCTCCTTGGCGTGCGATGTGGCATCCAGGGGATCGTGCCCGGCGATAACCTCCAAGAGCAGGGCACAATCCCAAACACCTTCCCCAAAAGGCCCTACTGTATCCAAAGACGAGGCATACGCCGTCACGCCATACCGGGACACCAGCCCGTAGGTAGGCTTGAGCCCGCAGATTCCGGTAAAGCTTGCAGGCTGCCTGATGGAACCTCCCGTATCAGTCCCCAACGCCAAAGGCGCCATCCCGGCCGCAACCGCAACCGCTGATCCCCCGCTTGAGCCGCCTGGAACCCGGCTCAAGTCCCAGGGGTTCCTTGTGACTCCGTAGGCCGAGGTCTCGGTGGAAGAACCCATGGCAAACTCATCCATGTTGGTCTTCCCGATGATGACTGCGCCTTGTTCCCGCAGCCGTCTTGCCGCGGTAGCGTCATAGGGGGCGATCCAGTTTTCCAAAATCTTAGAACCACAGGTACAGCCGGCGCCTTTTACGCAAATATTGTCCTTGATCGCCACAGGCAGCCCCGCCAAGATCCCCGGAGAGCCGCCATCCCGCAGCTCCTTGTCTATCCTGGATGCATCCGCCCTTGCCGCAGGCTCCAGCACTTCGATAAACGCATTGGTTTGAGGGTCTATTTCCCTGATTGCGTCAAGGTAAGTTTCCACTACCTCAGCGGCGGAAACCTCCCCTGATGATATGTACCTCAAAATATCCCTTGCGGGCATACCCCGTATCTCCATCTACCAGACACCTCTTTTGTCTAAACGCCCTGAGATTCTCTAGGCACTTTGAAATAACCGTCATGTACTGAAGGGGCGCACTCCATCACCAATTCCCGGCAAAGGCTCTCATGGGGAAGGTCTTCAGCCGGTTCCATAGATTCTGCTCCCATGACAAAGGTAGGCGGCACGCCTTCCACATCTACCTCAAACAATCTACTTATGCGCGCCAAGATAATCTCAAGTTCCGTAGCTATGGTACTTTCATCTTGGGGGTCCAGGTCTATCCTGGCAAGATGAGCCATTCGTTTGATATCAATTTCCATCTACAGAACTCCTTCCATGGATAAGATCAAGAAATTCTTGTTCCGTCATCACCCGCACTCCCAAGGCTCTTGCCCTGTCTAACTTGGAGCCGGGAGAACTACCTACCACCAGCGCAAAGGTGTTGCGGGATAACGAAGACGACACCTTCCCGCCCAGGCGTTCTATATGTTCCTGAGCTTCATGACGGGTCATACTGCTAAGGGTTCCTGTAAGCACCAGAGTCTTGCCTGACAGAGGCCCTGTTTGTTCCGTGTTAGCTTGACACCCGATAGCGGCTTCCACCCCTGCGCTTCTTAGTTTGTCTATCAATTTTCTCACAGAGTCTTGCCTGAAAAACATCACAACCGCTTTGGCGGTTTCAGGGCCCACATCTTCAACCTGCATCAGGCGTTCCTCTGTAGCATCCATGATCTCATCGAGGCTGCTGAAGTGCCTGCTCAATACGGCTGCAGTACGCACCCCCACATGCCTTATGCCAAAGGCGTAGATAAGCTTGTGGAGAGGCCTGGATTTGGACGCCTCTATGCTCCTTACAAGGTTGCTTGCAGACTTCTGCCCCATCCCTGGAAGCTTTGCTATGTCTTCCTGGGTGAGGTTGTATAAGTCCCCGGCATCGTTAATCAGCCCCGCTTGAAGCAGCGATTCGATAATCGCAGGCCCCAATCCTCTTATATCCATAGCATCCCTGGAACAAAAATGGATCAAGCTTTCTTTGAGCTGGGCAGGACATGAAATATTGATGCACCTATGGGCCACCTCGCCGGCAGGCCTTACCACCGGGGAACCGCATGACGGGCACGCTTCCGGCATGGAAAACTCTACTTCTTCACCTGTGCGCTTATCCTTCACCACTGCCACTACCTCGGGTATTATGTCTCCGGCCTTTTGAAGTATCACAGTGTCCCCTATCCGTATATCCTTCTCTCTGATAAGGTCCTCATTGTGCAGCGACGCCCGGGACACCACCGACCCTGACACAGTGACCGGCTGGAGAATGGCGATGGGGGTAAGCACACCTGTCCGCCCCACCTGGACTATGATGTCGTTGATCTTGGTCTCAACCTGTTCAGCAGGGAACTTGAACGCTATCTGGGACCGGGGGGAATGGCCTGTTGCTCCAAGGGATTGGGCGAGGGCAAGATCTTGGACCTTTACCACCATGCCGTCTATGTCGTAGGGCAGTGTATGCCGCTTCTCCTGCCACTCTGAAATTATATCTATAACTTCGCCGATGGACTCGCAGTAGTAGTACACAGGCACCGGAAATCCCAAAGCCTTTAACAGCTCAAGACAACCGGTCTCAGTGCCAGGCATGGGGACATTGCCCCTAAGCTCCCTCAGTTCGTAAAACAAGGCCCTAAGCGGCCTGGAAGCGGTCACTTTCGGGTCGAGCTGTCTTAAAGATCCTGCCGCGGCGTTGCGGGAATTGGCAAACACGGCCAACCCCTGTTGCTCCCTCTCTTCATTGAGCTTTCTGAAGTCTTCTTTGGGCAAGAACACTTCCCCGCGTACTTCCAGATACTCAGGCACGCCTTGAGGCACGGGCCTCAAGGCCAGCGGCACCGACCCTATGGTCCTCACATTGGCAGTAACATCCTCACCAGATAACCCGTCCCCTCTTGTGAGGGCTAGGGTGAACCTGCCATTGGCGTACCTTAGGATTACCGAGAGCCCGTCAATCTTAGGTTCCACCACGTAATCAAGCTCCCGGGCTCTCGAGAGTTCCTTAGCCCTCCGGTCAAACGCCCGGAGCTCGGATTCTGAAAACGCGTTACCAAGGCTGAGCACCGCCCTTGTATGGGGCACCGCCCTAAATGCAGATGACACCTGTCCTCCTACACGCTGGGTCGGTGAATCGGGAGTGATAAGTTCAGGATACTGCGCTTCCAGCTGCTGGAGCCTCCTGAACAGCTTGTCAAACTCAGCGTCGCTTATGACAGGGTCATCAAGCACGTAGTACCGGTACTCATGTTCGGCTATGACCTGCCTGAGTTCGGCGATTTCCCTGGCAGCTTGCTCTCTGGACACGGCATCGCCCATTTCGCTTGGCCTACCCCCTTCTATATAAGATCATCTCAATCGAAAGCCCGGACCTCCAGAAGGTGTTGGGGAATTTCCTTGATAAACCTGGAGATCACTGTTGGATAAGGCTCGTTGTACGCTTCCCTGAAAGCAGCCATGGTAAAGTACAGGAGTTCTCTTGCCCGGGTCATGCCCACGTAACATAGGCGGCGTTCTTCTTCAATCTGATGCTCATCGCCTACAGACCTGGCATGGGGCAGCAATCCTTCCTCCATCCCCACCATGAACACTACATCAAACTCGAGTCCTTTGGCTGCGTGGAGTGACATCATCACACACGCGTCCTTGTCCTCGTCGTACATATCCTGATCGCTGGCAAGCACTTGATTTTCGAGGTAATCGTAGAGGGTTTCGCCCTTGGACGCAGACAGCCTCATGGAAACCAAGAGCTCTTCTAGGTTCTCAAGCCTTGCTTCACTCTCTCTGGTGTCCATATTGGCCAAATGGGACTTATACCCGGTATGTTCCAATACATAGGCCATAATCTCGTGGGTTGAGATGTTTTCCACGTCTGAGACAGCTTTCAAGACGGTGCCCAACTCCTGTGACGCCGCCTTTTGAGGCCGGGTGAGCCTGGGGATCTCTGAGGCATTGCACAAAGCATCAATTATGCTCAAGCCGTTTTGCCGGGCATGCTCGATTATCCTGCGCACGCTGGCAGGCCCAAGCCCCCTGGGCGGCTCGTTGATTATCCTTTCCAGGGAGATGTAGTCGTTAGGATAAGCGATCAGCCGGAGATAAGCGATGGCATCCTTGATCTCTTTTCGTTCGTAGAACCTGAGCCCGCCTACGATACTGTACGGGATGCCTGCACGCATAAACGCGTCTTCAAAGTTCCTGGACTGGGCATGGGTGCGGTACAGCACGGCCATGGATCCCAGAGGCCTTGTAGCAGACAGCCTCAGCACCTCTTCAGCTACAAACCTGGCTTCCTCGTTCTGGTTTGGCGTGATCACCATATAAATCGGGGCCCCGCCTTTCTTCGACGTCCATAACCGCTTGTCTTTCCTGAAGAAGTTGTTGGACACCACGTGATATGCCCCGTCGAGGATTACCTGGGTAGACCGGTAATTCTGTTCAAGCTTTATCACCTTGCATGAAGGGTAATCCTTTTCGAAATCCAGGATATTCCGGAGATCGGCGCCCCGGAAGTTGTATATGCTCTGGTCGTCATCGCCCACCACTGTCAGGTTCTTGTGGGCGGCTGCAAGGATCTTGGTGAGCTCGTACTGAGCCCTGTTGGTGTCCTGGTACTCGTCCACCAGGATATACTTGAACTTGGCCTGGTACTTTTCGCGGATGTGCTTGTGCTCCCTAAGCAGCAAAACCGTTTGCATGATCAGGTCGTCAAAATCCATGCCATTAAGTTCAGCAAGTTTTTTCTGGTACAACGCATATGCCTGGGCCGCTTTAGTCTCGTAGAATGATACCGCTTGCTTGGCAAGGGTGTCAGGGTCCCACAGCTTGTCTTTTGCACCGGATATAATCCTAAGCATGCCTGAAGGGCTGTATTGCCTTTCAGATAGGTTCATTTCCTTGAGTACCTGGCGCATAATGCGCAGCTGGTCGTGAGTATCCATTATGGCAAACCGGGCGTCTTTGCCGATTGCCGGATATTCTGTCCGCAGTATCCTCAAACACGCCGCATGAAAGGTCATGGCCCAGACCCCTTCGGCCTTGTTCCCCAGCAGGGCGCGGATACGGCTCTTAAGCTCATTGGCCGCCTTGTTGGTGAAAGTAATCGCCAAGATGGACCACGGCTCAACCCCTCGGGAAATGAGGTAAGCCACACGCCTGGTAAGTACCGTGGTCTTCCCGCTGCCCGCACCGGCAAGGATGAGAAGAGGCCCGTCCATATGGGTTACAGCTTGCCTCTGTGGTTGATTGAGGCCTTTAAGGATTTCGTCTGCATCCGAGTATGTAGCCGGTTGTGATTTGGTCAAAATCCATACACCGCCATCAGGAATACTTGAACACCTAGATTATAACGGATACCCTCACCGGCGGGCAAAAGCTTGAAAGCCCCAGTTGCAGGAACTCAGACTTCCGACGTAGAATAAAGATCTTGGGTTATTGCCTATTTTGCAGGTATCATTACAGATTCAGGAGGAACACACTTTTGTCAAGAAATCTGCCAGCTACGGTATTAAGCGACGGCACAATATTGCTGGAAGTGGACAATCCCGAATATGAAAACGCCCGCGATGCCATCATGCGGTTTGCCGATTTGGTGAAGAGCCCCGAGTACATCCATACTTACCGGCTGTCTGTGCTATCCTTGTGGAACGCTGCTTCGTGCGGCTTCACCCCCGAACAGGTCATTGACGAACTAAGCAGGTATTCCAGATACCCGGTGCCGGAAAATATCGTGGTGCACATAAGAGACACCATGGAAAAATTCGGCATCGTAAAGCTCACCCATGAGGACGGGAACCTGATCCTCACCTGCTCTGACGAGTTCATCATGGAAGAAATAAAGCGGTCTGACAAAATGAAGCCACACATTGAAAGACCCTTAAGCAAACACTCGCTGATAATTAAGCCGTACTCGCGGGGCTTGGTGAAGCAGATCCTCATAAAGATGGGCTATCCTTGCGAAGACCTGGCAGGTTACACTGAAGGTGATCCTCTCGACATATTCCTCTTGGACGTAACCGGGGAAGGCAAACCCTTCAGCCTGAGGCCATATCAAGAGGCAGCCAGGGACGCGTTTTGGGCCGGTGGCAGCGTGCGGGGCGGAAGCGGTGTGATTGTGCTTCCATGCGGGGCAGGCAAGACAATCGTGGGCATGGCAGTCATGGAACTTGTGGGAGCCCAGACGCTTATCCTCACCACCAACGTGGTGGCCCTCAGGCAATGGATAAACGAGCTTTTGGACAAGACCAATCTCACCGAAGATATGGTGAAAGAATACAGCGGGGAAAAAAAGGAAGTAGGCCCGGTGACCGTCACCACATACCAAATCCTGACTTACAGGAAGCGGGGCACTTCCGAAGAGATCTACCCCCACTTCGATTTGTTCAACAAGAGAAACTGGGGACTTATAATCTACGACGAAGTCCACCTTCTGCCTGCGCCGGTATTTAGGATCACCGCAGATCTCCAGGCCAGGAGAAGGTTGGGGCTTACGGCCACCCTGGTCAGGGAAGACGGCCGGGAAGATGACGTATTCAGCTTGATAGGACCCAAGAAGTTCGATAAGCCTTGGAAGGAGCTCGAGGCCCAAAACTGGATCGCTACCGCCCATTGCCATGAAATCAGAGTGGATTTTCCTCAGGACAAACGGCTTGAATACCATACAGCCGGGGAAAGGGAGAAGTACAGGATAGCGGCTACCAATCCTGAAAAGCTCCCCTTGGTAAAGGCAATCGTAGAGCACCACACAGACGACCAGATACTTGTGTTGGGGCAGTATATCGATCAACTCGAAGAAATATCGGACCTCCTGGATGCGCCCATGATTTACGGCCAGACGCCAAACAATGTCAGGGAGGAGCTTTATGCCAAATTCAGGGAAGGCGAAATCCGGGTGCTGGTGGTGTCCAAAGTGGCCAATTTCGCAGTGGACCTGCCTGATGCAAGTGTGGCGATACAGGTGTCAGGCACTTTTGGTTCCCGCCAAGAAGAGGCACAGCGCCTCGGCAGGATTCTGCGCCCCAAGCCCCAGGGCGAAAGCGCCACATTTTACACCTTAGTCACGCGGAATACCAAGGATCAGGAGTTTAGCCAAAAGCGGCAATTGTTTTTGACGGAGCAAGGATATAAGTATACCATTTGGGAAAGCGAAAATTTCCTTGCACGGTGGAAAAGGAGTAACAGTCCATGAACCTGAGGGAAGCTCTGGCTGCACTACCCACTGAACGCCTGAATTCTATGGCTTACTTCTATGGGATCTCCTTGCCTGAGGTCCCTGAAGATGACTACGGGCCTAAGTTGGCCGAGCTCATCGCAAGCCACCTGCTTATCCCTGCCAATGCGTTGGTCGCCATGAACGGGCTCAACGACGAAGAAATCCTGGCACTCCGCATGATCACCATTTCAGGCGGAGGAAGCGGCGTAATCGTGGAACAATGCCACCAGAAGCTTAACCAGCTCTCGCGCAAATGGCGCAGGAACGGGTTCAAGGTAATAGAAGGCTTGATCTCCAGGGGCCTTGTGTTTACCAGGAGAGAAGGGTACAGGCAGAAGTATTTCGTGCCCACTGACTTGCGCAAAGTGCTTTCAGACTTTTTCCTGTCTGAAATCTTTCAAAGGGCGAGCATTGACCCTGGCCGTTTCACCCCCCGTTACCGGTTCGACTTTGCGGCTCCCCTCAGGCACATATGCTTGCTCCTATCATATGTGAGGAAAAACGAGGTCAGGATCACCCAATCAGGCTCTTTGTTCAAGAAATGCCAGGATGACTTGGTGGTCATCATAGAGGAAGACGAACGGAGCCTCGAAGAGTCCTTCTTCCCTGTAAGGTATCCACCGCGCCTGGCGTTCCTGCTGTTTTTCGCCAAATCTCATAGTCTGTGCGAAGAGCGGAATAACACCCTGAGGCTTGGTTCTGAAACCGCCAAGTGGCTGGATGTCCCGTATTCACAATGGCGCCAGGAGCTTTACAAGTACTGGAGACAAACATTTATCGAACAAGACTCAGATCTCCAGACGCTTTTATGGCTGATTGAAAGATGCCCTCAAGATACCGTCCTGTCAGTATCTGCGCTGATGGAAGAAATGGAAGCCTTGTCCACCAGCCACTCGTCCCACGGCCTAAACCTCAGGGTCGAGAAAAACCTGGTAGACATGCTGGAATACCTTGGGGTACTTGAAGTGTGCGAGGCACGGAATGATACCATGATCAAGGTGACGCCCACAGGCAAGGCCCTGTTCGGACTGGCCCCATGGCCTGAAGAGAGATTTGACACCGACATCTACGTCCAGCCCAACTTTGAGATACTGGTACCGTGCACCGTGGAGCCCAAGATTCTATGGACAATCGACGGTTTTGCAGACATAGTCAAAGTCGACCAGATGCTGGTGTACAAGCTGTCCAAAGACTCAGTATACCGTGCGATGCTCCATGGGTATCACCCTCAGACCATTGAAGAGTTTCTCGGGGAGCATTCCAGGATCCCCATCCCCCAGAACGTGAGTTACTCAATATCCCAATGGGGTACTTCTTACGGACGGATAGAGTTTGAAGACGTGATCCTCCTAAAATGCGACTCCAAGGAGCTTGCCGACGAGCTCATGATGTCGCCCAGGATCAAACCGTATCTCAAGAAGAAAGTAGGCCCGCGATACATCGTGGTAGACAGGGAGTCTTATCAGACTCTGGTCGAAGCGCTGTCGGAAGAAGGATACATGCCAAAAGTCAAATCCGGCACCAAGGCTGCCGTCAGGCATACTGAATCAGCCGTCTAGCGGCCTGGCTACAGGCATATACTTACCTGTCTTCCTGGAAGCAGCATCGTAACTCCTGAGCCAAGCGAAACAAGCTACCATGCCGCCTGCGGCAAACACAGCTCCCCATACTGAAGGGTTACCCAAGAACCTGCCCAGCAACCATCCTAGCGCATAGCCCAATCCTAAACACAGCAGGGGTAACATATATACCAAGAACGAAAGCCTCAAGTAGTCTTCATCCGGGAGTTCTAAGACAACCAAATCGCCGGGTTTCGGATTGCCGGTCTTCACGGCTTCCACGACCATCACATCCCGGCCTGGGGCCAAATGGCCGCCGCACCGCCCACACGTGGAACAGGCGTCTTTCCTTTTCACCTCTACCGTAACCGAGCGGTCCTGGACTGAGACCACCATCCCTATCTCCTGCACTCCGCTACCCCCAAATTCGTCAGAATAAGATCTTGTGCCGTTTCCAGCCTACATTGAGCACGAGCCCAATTGCAAACGCATTCACTACCGACGCGGTACCACCGTAGCTTAGAAACGGCAGAGGGATACCTGTAACCGGCATGATACCCATGGTCATCCCGATGTTGACCATGCTTTGGAACAAGAGCATGCTCAGCACCCCGCCGGCTATTAGCGTTCCCTCTTTGTCGGCAGACGTAACCGCAACTATCAAACACCTAATCAAGATGAGCACATACACGCCCAACACTATGGTTGTGCGCACAAATCCCAGTTCCTCGCCGACCACTGAGAAGATAAAGTCTGTCTCCTGGTGGGGTATGAAATCCAGCCGGTTCTGGGTACCTTTCCCCAGGCCTTTACCCCACACCGAGCCCGAACCTATGGCTATCTTGGATTGGAGCACCTGATAGCCCTTGCCCAAGGGATCCTTTTCCGGGTTGAACCCAGTCACCAGCCGGTCGATCCAGTGCTCTTCTATGGGCAAGGGTACACCCACGTACAGATAAAGCCACAACAGGAGCCCCACTATGATTATGCCCACCAGGACCAAGCTGAATATTGATTTGGCGGGAGTGCCTGCAAAATACAGCATACCTGTGACGATGGCGATAATCACCAAGGTGGTACCAAGGTCAGGTTGTTTGAGGATCAAGAACGCCGGAACTGCCAGCCACGAGTAAAATGCCACTATCGAAAAGATGGAATCAACCGGCCTGTCCAGGGAACACAACACCCTGGTGGCGAACAATATGGCTGTAAGCTTGAACAACTCTGAAGGTTGCAGGTCAAAAAACCCTAGTGAAATCCAGCGGGTGGAACCACCTGCGGTTCTGCCGACAAACAGCACGGCCACCAGGAGCAATGTGTTGACACCTAGTATCCACGGAGACAACCATACCAGATCGCGGTAGTCGATGAAGGTAGCCACTCCCATCATCAACAAAGACAATACTACCAAAAGCAGCTGCCGCTTGAGGTAATAATGTCCGCCGGTTGAATGGGTAGCACTGTCTATAAGTGGAAGCGACAGGATTTCAAGAAACAGTACCGCGCCTAAGAGCCAGAAGTCTATGCGCCGTACCGCTCTGGTTTCAATCCTGATGTTGGGCAGCTCAATCGTTGGTCTTAACCCTCCTTCTTACGGATCTCACAGGTATGTTGGCAACCAAGGCTTTGCTCCTCTCATTGCCTTTCCACTCAAATTCAAGCCCTTTTTCGTCTATCTCAACAAATTGGGAGATCGCCATTATCACGGCATCTTTCATCTGTTCCATCGTATGGGGGGCAAGGGCCATCCTGTCTTGCATGAGCACCAGCTTGAGCCTGTCTCTGGCTACATCCTTAGACTGCTCTTTCCTGCCAAACCATCCAAACAAGCCTATACCCCCTTCGTCAAGCCCTGATTAGCCTGATCAATTTTTCCCAAAAGGTTTCCTGTTCGTTAAGGTCCAGGAAAGGCACTTCCTCTCCCAGGATACGCCGGGCTATGTTCCTAAACGCTTGCCCGGCTTTTGATTTCTCAGCCGCCAACGCCGCCGGTTCACCCCGGTTGGTAGATACAACTATGTACTCATCATCAGGGACTACTCCCATAAGGCGGATGGCCAGTATATCTATAATATCAGGTATGTCCATCATATCGCCTTTGGCCACCATTTTAGGCTTTAGCCTGTTGACTATCAATCCTGGATCGTCAAACCCCGATGACTCTAGCAGGCCGATTATCCTGTCAGCATCCCTTACTGCAGCTACTTCAGGAGTGGTCACAATCAGAGCCCTGTCGGCCCCGGCAATGGCATTCTTGAAACCTTGTTCAATTCCCGCCGGGCAATCCACCAGTATGTAATCGTGATCTTCCTTTAACTGGTCAACCAGCTGCTTCATCTGGTCGGGAGTTACCGACGTTTTGTCCTTTGTCTGAGCTGCCGGGAGCAAAAACAGCCCGTCAAGCCGCTTGTCCTTAATCAACGCCTGCCTCAGCCTGCAAAATCCTTCGACTACATCAACAAGGTCATACACGATACGGTTCTCAAGGCCCATTACCACATCCAGGTTCCTGAGCCCTATATCCGCATCCACAAGCACCACCTTGTGCCCCATGGACGCGAGGGCCACTCCCAGGTTGGCACAGGCGGTGGTCTTCCCCACGCCACCTTTGCCGGATGTTATGACTATTGCTTCACTCACCGTTCTCCCTCCCAACGACTTCCATCTAAGGGTTCAACCAAGATCACGCCGTCTTTGAGCCTGGCAACTTCAGGTTCCCTTGGAGCGCCCAGTTCCCCTTCGGGGGGCCTCCCGATTACGTCCCCGATCCTTATCTGCGTAGGCTCCAGCTTGAAAGCCACTATCACCACGTCGGTAGCGCCCCCTGCACCGGCGTGGGCAAGCCCTCTGAGGTTACCCATTACGATTATGTCCCCTGTAGCCCGTACCTCAGCACCTGGGTTGACATCACCCACAATCACCACATTGCCGTCATGAGTGATGCGCTGTCCGGACCTTAGCGTTCCTTTGTACAGGAAAGTATCCGGAGTCTTTGGCGCCCGGGCCCAATTTTCGACAACTTGCTGCTTGTAATCTATGTTTCGCTTCTCCGGTTCCAATGTCCTTTGCTTATCGACAGTTTTCGCTACCGGCCTGGGCTCCTTGCCGCCGTGTATAACCTTCCTAAGCCGCAATCCATGGGGAAACGCAAGTATGTTCTGGATCTCCAGGATCTGATCGATGGAAAACTCGAGATTTCCGATATCCAGTACCACATCGGCACCTTGGAAGAACAACTCAGCCTTTTGCAAATGAGCCTTAAGTTTCTCTTTTAATATCTCGTAATCCTGCTGGTCATTGAATATAAGGCGCAGGCCGTCTTTGCTGCCCTTAAAGATCACATCTTGTTTTCGAGCCATCTTAGGTGTTCCTCCCCATGGTTAATCCATCGTTATGTGCTCTGCCTCTTGGGGCTGTGAAATCGCCAGATACGCATCGAATATCTGTCTGGCTATAGGAGCTGCCACGCCTGAGCCAGAACCGCCTTGGTCTACAACCACAGCCAAGGCAATCTCGGGATTTTCGTAAGGCCCAAATCCCACAAACCACGCATGGTCATCCCCAAGGGGGTTTTGGGCAGTTCCTGTCTTCCCACATACCTTTATCGGACAATCATGGAAGATCCAATATGCAGTCCCGCCCGGCTCATTGGTCACCCGGAGCATCCCAGCCTTTACAATATCAAAAACGCCGGGATCAACGTTAAGCTCACCGGCTACTTCCGGCAAGAATTCTTCAACCACGTTATGTTCTGAGTCTAGCACTTTGGATACAAGCCTCGGCCTCATCCTTACCCCGCCGTTGGCGATGGCCTGAGTTACCGAAGCCATTTGGATGGGCGTGTACAGATGGAAAGCCTGTCCCATGGCTACCATCATGTGTTCTGAAAACAGGAACTCCGGCTGAGCCACCCTGCCTTCGCCGTAAGCTTTTGCCTTCCATTCGGTACTTGGCACGGTACCATAGTTTTCGCCGCCCAGATCTATCCCCGTCTTCATGCCCAAGCCTAGGGCGCGGCAGTATTCAGCGAGGGTATCTACTCCAAGCCGCCTGCCCATCTCGTAGAAGTAGGTGTTGCAAGACACTTCCAATGCTCGTTCTAGGTTGACATATCCATGCCCACCCCGCCTGTGGCACACCAAAGTGGGAGCCGAAGGGTGATAGCCAGGGTCGAAAATCTCTTCATCGGGGTCTGTCTTACCCTCGGCCAGGGCTGCAACCGCGGTGACAATCTTAAAAGCTGAGCCCGGCGGGTACAGTCCTGTAGTAGCCAGATTGGCAAACCGCCATTCCCCTGATGTGATTTTCTGGTTTAGGTCTTTTGCGCTTATCCCTGAGATGAGCCTATTGGGATCGAACCCCGGCACTGAAGCGATGGCCAAGACCCCTCCCGTCTTGACATCCAGCACTACCACCGAAGCTCCTTGGGCGTCGGGGTTTTTCTCCAGGGTGCTTTTTAGCGCATCCTCTACTGCCTTTTGAAGTTCAAGGTCAATTTCCAGCTGAAGCGATTTACCTGGCTGCGGTTCGATGCCCGGGCCCACGTTGCCGGTAGGCCTCCCCCTGTAATCCACCTCTACCTGGTATCCCCCGTTTTTCCCCTTGAGGATATCCTCATAATGGAGTTCCAGCCCCTGCTGGCCCACGATACTCCCCATTTTGTAACCTTCCCACCTGGGATCATCCAGCTGGGCTTGGGTGATCTCACCTACGTACCCTAAGGTGGTGCTAAGCAGGTCATCATGGGGATAGTACCGGATGGGCTGGGGGTCTATAAACACACCAGGCAGGTTAGGGGCATCTTCCACGATCTTGGTGTAAGTCTCAGGGGAGATATCCCTGGCAATAGGCACAGGCTCAAAATACCTGCCTTCGTATCGCTTGACCTTCTCCTCGACTTCGGCCAGGTCCATCCCTAGAATCTCTGCCAAACGGGGCAAGGTGGTTGCAGCCTCGCTTTCATCAAGGTACCAGTAAAACACCGTAAATGCCGGCCTCGAAGTAACCAGTACCTCCCCGTTTCTGTCGAATACCTCTCCTCTCGGGGCAGGGATAGGGGTGATTCTCATGTAGTTATTTTCAGAAAGGGCCCGGTACTTCTCACCTTGGATGATCTGAAGGTTAAACAGCTGGGCAATAATTATGGCAAAACACGTGATTATCACGATGAGGACGAAATCCCTGATTCGCTTGAGTTCCCTGGCAGGCAAATTGCCGGAGGTGTTTTCCCTGTTTCTATAACCGAGATTCATGGCTGGTTATACCGACCCCTTTTCCCTGTTGTCCGGCCATATCATGGCTATAATCCCCGACAGTCCGTTGACCATAAGGTTGACAGGGATTATCAGTGCAAACGCCCATATCAAGCTATAGGGCAATATCCCTCTGAGGAAAAACTCCCAAGCAAGCTGGGTCTTGCTTAGCCGCAACACAGCGTAAGACACGCAATCCCCGATACCTGTGGAGACCATTGCCGCGATGCAGGCTGCAAACGGCATCCGCGGATTGAGGAATCGCCGGACCCACGATGTTACCATGGCAACCAACGATAGCGACAAAGCACAAAACCCAAGAGTCCGCCCTACAAATACATCTTGGATGAGCCCTATGCCAAAGCCGGCTAACCAGCTGGCCGGCACAGGAACCAGCCACCCGGCAGAACATGCCAGTACGGCGCCTAAGTCCAATCCGGTGGTACTTCCCAGGTAGACGTACTGGGCCAGCAGCATTAGCGGCGTAAGCAATGCATATGCGATAAAGAAACTCAGCCTCTTACCGTTCATCTGATCATCACTAGCACTTCTTCCAGGTGTGCGAAATCAACCGCAGGCTTTACGTAACACTCTTTCACCAGTCCCGGTTGGGGCACGTAAACCTCGGCAACCTCCCCTATAACCAATCCTTCCGGATACACGCTCCCCACACCTGAAGTAAGCACCTGATCCCCAGGACGGACATCAGCATCCTTGGAAAAGAACCGCATTACCAGAGTGTCCGGGCCGCTCCCTCCGACTACCACCCCGTAGTCCCTGGACCTTGATATCAGGGCCCCTACCCCGCTTTCCGGGTCAGTGAGCAACAACACCTGGGCGCTGCGGGCATCAAGCTTTAGCACCCTGCCCACCAGCCCCTTCCTTGAAATCACAGGCGCATCCACCGTTACGCCGTCTTCGCTGCCAAGAGAAATGGTTATGGTTGAAAACCATTTGCTCGGGCTCCGCCCTATGACATCGGCTGCCTTGTACTCCTGCTCAAGCTGTTCCCTGAATCCCAGGAGTTCCTTGAGCCGCTGGTTTTCGGTTTCAATCTCCTTAAGGCGGATAAGCAGGGACTCAAGCGAATCTAACCGGCTCTTGAGCTCCCGGTTTTCTTCCAAGAGGGCTTCTTTTTGCTGGAACAATACGCTGTACTCGTCAAACTTGTGCTTGACGGCCAGGAAACCTCCAAGAAACGGCTGCATCCCTTTCCACAAGAGTTTTTCCCATAAGGAGGGGTTGTCCCCGGAACTCCCGGTAATGTTCATCAAAAATACTGAGGCGGCTACAAGAAGTATAAGGGTTATGAGCTTCTTATACGGAAACAGCCGCCTCAAAGAAAGTCATCCTTCCTCTTTCAACGCTTGGAAGAAGCCAGCACTTTTCTCAGAGTATCAATCTCTTCCAAGGCTTTTCCAGCCCCTCTTACCACTGCGTACATCGGCTCGTCCACTGTATGGACAGGCATGCCCGTTTCCTGGCTGATGAGCTTATCCAGCCCTTTGAGCATTGACCCGCCGCCTGTCATGACGATTCCCCGATCCATAATATCCGCAGCAAGTTCAGGGGGAGTGCTCTCGAGGGTTTCTTTAACAGCTTCTAAAATAGCGTTCACCGGCTCAGACAGGGCTTTCCGTATTTCCCGTGAGTCGACGCTGATGGTCCTGGGCAGGCCTGTGACCAGATCCCGGCCTCTGATTTCCATGGTCTGTTCTTGCTCAAGCTCGTAGGCAGATCCAATGGTGGTTTTTACTTCCTCAGCGGTGCGTTCGCCTATGAGCAGGTTGTAAGCGCGTTTTACGTAGTTGACCACCGCTTCATCCATTTCGTCCCCGCCTACCCTGATCTCCCTGGAAGCTACGATCCCTTCCAGGGAGATCACAGCCACTTCGCTTGTTCCGCCGCCGATGTCCACAATCATGTTGCCTGTAGGTTCATCCACGGGCAGCCCTGCACCGATAGCTGCAGCCATGGGCTCTTCGATGGGATAAGCTTCCCTGGCGCCTGCCCTGAGCGCCGCATCCAACACGGCCCTTCTTTCGACTTCAGTGCAGCCCGACGGAACGGCCACGATAACCCTGGGCTTGAGCAGCCCACGCCGGTAAGCCTTCCTGATGAAGTGGTGCATCATGGTCTGGGTTACGTCAAAATCGGCGATAACTCCGTCTTTCATAGGCCTGATAGCGATTATATTACCAGGGGTCCGTCCGATCATCTGCTTTGCCTCAGTGCCGACGGCGAGCAGTTCCTTGGTCTCTGCATGGATGGCAACCACCGAGGGTTCAACCAGCACAATACCCTTGCCCCTGAGATGTACCAAGGTGTTAGCGGTCCCCAGATCTATGGCAATATCCCTGGTAATATAGTTGAAAAGCCATTGCACCTTCTGCCACTCCCCTCTAAGTTACAAACCGTCAGGACTTACCAAGTAAACCACCCTGCAAAAGACTCTCTCAGGCTGATGTACTCACCACGCCCTATGATCACATGGTCCAACACGGTAATCCCCACGATTTTCCCTGCTTCAATTATTCTTTTTGTCATCCTTATATCGTCGTCGCTCGGTGCCGCATCACCGCTGGGATGGTTATGGGCAATAATAACGGCAGCCGCGCTCCGCTTTATGCAATTCTTGAATATTTCTCTCGGATGTACGATCGACGTGTCCAGACTCCCGACAGATATTACTTCCCGGTGGATGAGGTGATTTCTCACATTGAGCATCAGGATCCAGACTTGCTCCCTGTCCAGTTGCTCCATGTCGGCCTTCAACAGCTCGTACACGTCGCGCCCGCAGCTTATTTCAATCCGCGGCATAAGATGCTGTCCTGACTGCTGCAACCGCCTGTGAATCTCAACGCACGCTTTGAGTCTGGCGGCTTTGGCCATACCAATTCCTGATAGGCACATAAGTTCTTGCTTAGAAGCTTCTTTCAGGAAACCAAGCCCGGGACCGTAGTTTGCCTCACCCCAATGTAACAACTGCTTGGCTAGATCGAGCGCTGTATCCGTCTTATTCCCAGTGCCCAGCAAGATCGCAAGCAGTTCAGCATCGGACAGAGCCTGAGCCCCCACTCTGAACAGTCTCTCCCTGGGCTTCTCATGCTCGGGCCAATCCTTTATAGTCAATCTGTTCAGGGTTATGACTACCTCCTTCTATATTCCCCTTCGCAGCCAACCCCAAACATGATATCTTATGTATCTTTCAATATACACTAAACCAAAAAGTTTGTAATCAAGAGTCCGGCCCTCTTAAGTATCTCATAAAATTTCGATAATGGCAGCCCTATTACACCAGTATAATCCCCATTTATGCCGGTGACAAACAAGGCAGCCTTGCCTTGGATTCCATAGCCGCCGGCCTTGCCCATGGGCTCGCCGGTACCCACATACCATTCGATCTCATGGGGCTCCATGTGTCGCATGGTCACAAGAGTGCGGGCCACATCGCAAAACACCTGCCCTGATTTGGGCTCATAGAGTGCAATGCCGGTGTAAACCTCATGGGTGTTTCCTGAAAGGTGCTCCAGCATTTGTGCAGCTTCAGTGGGGGTCGCAGGCTTGCCCAGCACCTTTCCGTCCAGCACCACGATGGTATCGGCGCCCAGCACCACATCGTCCGGGTATTCCCGGGCTACTGCAGCCGTCTTCCCCCTGGCCAAGGCCATGGCCAGCTCCCGGGGACTCATATCGCTTGGGTCAAACCGGGATTCATCGAACTTAGAGGGCACCACCAGCGGCTCAATCCCTATAGCTTCCAGCAGGGCCTTCCTCCGGGGAGACCGGGATGCAAGCACTAACCTCAAATAGTTCACCTGCCAAGCATCAGTACCAGCAGCAGCACAAGTATTGCCCCTGCCAGGTTGAGACGGATGTTAAACCCGAAGGTGAGTGAAACCACATTGAGGTCCAGATGGAAAGGCGGTTGCAACCCTATGGAAAACCCCCTGGACAGAATAGGTGCCACATCTGAAAGCACCTCGCCTATAACGCTGCCTACGATTGCCCCGGCAAGTAAGGCTATAAACAACACCCAGGTGCGGGACTGTCTCCTCATGGCCATATTCCTCCCAACTTATACCCGCTCAAACTCTACAAAATCTATCTTACCTGCAATACTATTTGAACTCAAACCCGTCAACAAGCCCTTCGGTGACAATGCTCCCGTCTTGGGTGACGTAGATAACTCCCGCACCGGGGAAGTGCTCCAAGACGGCCTGGCCGTCATCGGGCCCGAGTATAAACATAATGGTGGATAGGGCGTCTGCATCTGTAGACGAAGGGATAAATACCGTGGTTCCGCGGCAGATGCTGGCAGGATACCCTGTCCTGGGATCTATGATATGGTGGTACCTGATGCCGTCTGCTACAAAATACCTCCTGTAATCGCCTGAACTTACCACCGACATGTCTTCTGCAGCCATCACACCGATGATATCCCCAGGGTCCCTGGGATCAGTGACCCCCACCCGCCACAGGGAACCGTCGGGCTTCCTGCTCCCTGCATAAACATTCCCTCCGGCATTGATGAGGAATGATTCCACGCCTGCGTCTCTGAGTATCTGGGCCATCTTGTCGACAGCATATCCCTTGGCTATGGCACCCAGGTCCAGGCCCATCCCTGTCTTAGGGAGAAACACGGTAGCTTCATCCATATCGATCTGCACCTGGGTGTAATCTACCAACTCGAGGGCAGCTGCTATATCTTCCCCGGAGGGCACCTGCTTTTGTTCCCGGGCTGCAGACCACAGCCTGGAAACAGGCAAGATAGTGGGATCAAACACGCCTCCGGAAATCTCGGCGAAGTAGAGGGCTCTTGCGATCACCTCCAGGGTATCGTGTGATACCTTGATGGGGGCTTCCCCTGCCATCTGGTTTATCGCCGACACTTCAGAATCAGGGTTATACGCGCTGAGCAGCAAATCAAGCCGCCTGATTTCATCTATTGCCTGTTCAATGGCTTGTTCAGCATTGGGGCCGTAGGCTCTCACGCTCACATCTGTATCCATTATGTCGAACACCTGCTTTTCAACAGGTTCGCCCGTGCCACCAATAAGCCAACAGCCGCTCAAAGCAAAAAGCAGCACCGCCGGAACAAGCCTGAAGAGGATCCGCTTATTCCAGGCAGCGCTGCTATTTCGTCTGTCACCCTGCTTTGACACGTCTTACCTCCTAGGCACCAAATCCCTTTAGAGGGTATAGATTGGCACAGCCCAGGACAAGGCAAGCTCCTAAGAAGCTTGTTTGTCTTCCTTTGGTTGTTGCCTGTCTACTATAGTCTTCATTGGACACTTGGTGGCGCAAATCCCACAATTGTCGCACAGGGAGTAATCGATCACTGCCAAAGTGTCCTTATCCATAGATATCGCCTTCTGGGGACATGCCCTGACGCAGATACGGCATGCAATGCAGCCTACCTGGCAATACTTCCGGACCTGAGCCCCTTTGTCGTAGGACTTGCAAAGGATGTGCACCTGTTTGTCGGCAGGTACCAAGTCGATCACGTCCCGAGGGCACGCCCTTACACATGCCCCGCAGCCGGTGCACTTTTCCTCGATAACAACGGGCAACCCGTTGGGCGCCATATACATGGCGTCAAAAGGACACGCCCTCACGCAGGTTCCAAGCCCAAGGCACCCATAAGGGCATGTCTTTGAGCCGCCTAGCTGGTGCAGGGCATGACAGTCTTCGACCCCATGGTACTCTGCCCCTATCTGGGCACGATCATTGTCCCCCTGGCAATATACTACGGCCTTCATGGGCTCAACCGCTTCGCAGGCCATACCCATGATAAAAGCCAGCTTCTCTGCAACTGCGTCTCCCCCTGGTATGCAGGCGTTGCAGGGAGCTTCGCCCCTGGCTACCGCCTCAGCCAAACCCGCGCATCCGGGGAAACCGCACGCCCCGCAGTTGGCTCCGGGTAGCGCCGCAAGGATTTCAGCCACTCTGGGATCTTCTTCTACCTTAAACCTCTGGGCGGCCAAAGCCAGGAAGCCTCCAAACACAAGCCCCGCTATGCCCAATGTCAAAACCGCAGACAACATCTCGCTCCCTCCCTACTTTACCAAGTTGCTAAACAGCCCTGAAAAACCCAGGAACGCAAGGGACATGAGCCCGGTTGAGATCAGGGCAAGCGGGAAGCCGTCCAGAGTGGCAGGAATATCCATGAGCTTCCACCTTTCACGTATCCCCGCGAAGATTATTATCGCAAGACTCCAACCAAGGGCTCCTGCGAATCCATTAAGGGTACTCAACGCCACCCCGTATGATTTGGTGACATTAAGCATAGCAGCACCCAACACGGCGCAGTTGGTGGTAATAAGGGGAAGATATATTCCCAAGGCCTGATACAAGCCTGGTAAGGTCTTCTTCATGAATATTTCCACCAATTGCACGAACGAAGCAATCACCAGGATATATGCAATCGTCCGCAAGTATTCCAGTTCCATAGGTTTCAGCACGTACTGTTCAAGCACAGCGGTCACCGCTGAGGCAAGGGTCATGACAAAAATCACTGCGCCTGACATACCTGTAGCCATATCCAGGTTTTTTGAAACCCCCAAGAACGGGCATATCCCCAGATACTGCATAAAGACAAAGTTATTTATTAGCACGCCTGCCAGAATTATACCCAGCACTTCCATGCATATTCACTCCTTCCGGCTGCCGCCTTAACCCCTGGGGGACTCGGTTTGCTTGCGCTTGCCTGCCCGGGCTACAACGATGTTGAGCAAAGCCATCAGCACTCCCAGCGTTATGAACCCGCCAGGAGGCGTAAGCATCACTACTGCAGGCTCAAACAAGGGAGCTTTGGGAAATACAAGGCTTCCAATGGCAAGCTGGCCAGTCCCCAGGAATTCCCGTATAGCGCCGATAACCATCAGGTTAAGGGTAAAAGCCATCCCTGATCCCAGGGCATCCATTACCGAGTTCAATATCGGGTTCTTATGCGCGAAAGACTCTGCCCGATGCAAAATTATACAGTTAACCACTATGAGCGGTACGAAAATGCCCAAGATGTTATACATCGCAGGCATGTACGCCTTCATCACCAATTCCACTATCACAACGGGAGTTGCAATCAAAATGATAAAGATGGGCACGCGGATTTCATCAGGGATGACTTTCCGCAACAAAGACACAAACACGTTGGAAAAGGTAAGCACAAAGATTACCGCAATACCCATCCAAAACCCGTTAACCAAAGACGTTGTAACCGCCAGAGTAGGACACATGCCTACCGCCAGGGCAAACGTCGGATTTTCCTTTATGAATCCCTTGATAAAGTCATAACCGAGAGATGCTCGCTTTTCGTTCATCTGGTTTCACCTCCCGCCGCCTTTACGGGCCATTTTGTCATGGCCAGAACCGTAATACCTCGGCACTACGTACTTATCAATCAGCGGCGTAACAAGATTCATGAACAAGATCGCGTAAGTGACCCCTTCAGGATAGCCGCCCCAAAGCCTAATTACCAGGGTGATCAAGCCGCAGCCTATTCCCATGTACAACCTGCCCCTCGGGGTGACAGGTGAGGTCACGTAGTCGGTGGCCATGAAAAACGCACCGATAAAGGCCCCGCCCAGGAAGATGGCGCTTAGCGGATTGCCCTGGAAAAGCTCTCCGGGCTTACCGAAAATCCACGTGCCTACAGCCAGGGTACCCAGGTAACCCAAGGGGGTCCTGTAGTCTATTACATCCCTGGCGAGCAGGTATATCCCACCCAGCAAGAGCGCCAGTATGCAAGTCTCTCCAATAGAGCCGAGCCTTTGACCAAGCAGCATTTCCTTAAACGTCAATGCAGTCTGCCCCGTGGCATTGAACCCGGCAAGAGGCGTTGCAGATGTTGCTGCGTCATAGCTCATGGGATTGACCCAATCCTGGGTCATGTGCAAGGGCCACGCGGCAAGCAAGAACGCCCTGGCAGCCAGGGCAGGGTTGAGGAAGTTGTTCCCCAAACCGCCGAAAAGCTGTTTCACAACCACAATCGCAAACGCAGCCCCTATGACCGGGATCCACACAGGCACATTTGGCGGGAGTGTCAACGCCAACAGCAATCCCGTGATCACCGCGGAAAAATCGTTGATTGTGACTTGCTTCTTGACCGCTCTCTGGTAGATAGCTTCTGAAGCTACCGCAGAAACCACTGAAGCAAGTATGATCAGCGCCGCCCTGAACCCAAACAGTACAATGCCGGCTATCGCAGCTGGGCAGAGGGCTATTACCACATCCAGCATAATTCCCTGCACCGTCTTGGCACTCTTCACATGCGGTGGTGGTGTTACCAGTAGTCTGTCTCCCATGTCTATACCTCCGTATCTACACACAGGCCCAGCTCATCTGCGAGCCTTCCGCCTCGATGAAATTTCTGCCTTGGCCATCTTTATCAATTGCACAAGAGGCCTTTTTGCAGGGCAGATATAAGCACAACACCCACATTCCATACAATCCATTGCCCTGAAGCTTTCAGCTTCTTCAATGAACCCCCGCTCGGCATAGGCCGAAATCCACAAGGGTTGCAATCCCAGAGGGCACGCGTCAATGCATTTACCGCACTTGATGCAGGGAAGGATAGGCTCTTGGACCGCTTGTTCTTTAGTGAGCACCAGTATTCCGGTAGTACCCTTCAATACCGGAACATCCAGGCTCTTTAGGGCGCAGCCCATCATTGGGCCTCCCATTATCACCTTGCCCGGAGTGCCGGCAAACCCGCCTGCCTTTTCAATCAAGTATGATACCGGAGTGCCTATAAGGGCCTTGAAGTTAGACGGCTTGGCTACCCCTTCGCCGGTAACGGTTACGACTCTTTCCACCAGCGGAAGGCCTGTAAGTATAGCCTCTGCCAACGCATAGGCAGTACCTACGTTTGATACCAAGACACCCACATCGTAAGGCAAGCCAGGCGGCGGAGGCACTTCTCTGCCCAATACAGCCTGAGTGAGCTGCTTTTCTCCACCCCTGGGATACCGGGTGGTCAGCACTGCAAGCTCCAATCCGTCGTAACCGGACATGGCTTGCTTCATGGCTTCAATAGCATCAGGCTTGTTATCCTCTATACACACGATCCCGCGGCTTACGCCTGACGCCTTCATAAGTGCCTTAAACCCGAAGATCACCTTTTCCGCCTCTTCCAGCATCACCCTGTGGTCTGCAGTAAGATAGGGCTCACATTCAGACCCGTTGAGCAAGTAAGTATCCAGATGCTTGTCCTCAGGCGGAGTAATCTTAGCAGACGTAGGGAAACATGCACCCCCGAGCCCCACAATTCCGGCTTCCCTGGCTATGGCCCTGATCTGTTCAGCTGAAAGGCTATCCAAATGAGACGCTTTAGGAGCCAGCCCTTCAACCGGTTCATGCTTGCCGTCAGGCTTAATCACAATGGCTTCTGACATGCAAGCTAGCACCGGATGAAATCTCGGCTCAATAGCCTTTACCACTCCGGAAGTAGGGGCGTGTAAGGCAGCGCTCACCAACCCCTGGGGTTCAGCTATCAGCTGCCCGCGCTTGACCGTGTCCTTGGGCTTGACCAAGGGCACAGCCGGAGCACCTATATGATGGGACATAAAAAGAACGAGTTCATCAGGAATCCCTGCGAACTCTACCGGAGCCTTCTCCGACAGTTCCTTTTTGTCAGGAACCGGCACGCCTCCGATCATCTTTTTTATGATGGTAATCACTGTTTCCACCTCAATTGCCACAACAAAAATATAACCTGGTACTTTAGTTTACAGAGAATTCAGAGATCACATGTTATACAGTGATAATTGTAGTGCCTAACCCGCCAAACGTCAAATAACAAGCCCTGTTTGAAGGTCTTGCATCCTTAAGCAATCCGGGGCTAAATTTATAATTTCTTCCTGCGATTTGAGGGAGGAATCCCCAATTGAGAGCGATATTTGGCAACCGTGCGCCTTGCAATGTCTATTCCCCGCCGGTTTAGGGCATGGGCGATTTGGCTGTCGGTGAGCGGGTTGCCAGGATCTTCGCTGCGGACCATTTGTTCGATAAGCTTCTTTATGTTGTATTGGGATACCTCTTGCCCACGCGATTCCACCCCTGGGGTAAAAAACATTTTGCACGGGAACACCCCGAATGGAGTATCCACATACTTGCCCGCCACCGCCCGGGATACCGTGGAATCGTGCATATCCAGCCGGCTGGCAATATCCTTGAGGGTCATAGGTTCAAGATGTCCCGGGCCTTCCATGAAGAACCGCCGCTGCCGCTCGACGATGGCTTCCATTACCCTTGATATTGTCAACCGTCTTTGTTCTATGCTTCTCAGCAGGAAACGGGCCCTCCTCATCTGCTTAATCAGATAGTTTCTGGCATCTTGTTCGCCGGCGGCAAGCAGTTTCCTGTAGTAGGGATTCCACCTGATTGCCAGCAAAGCGCTGTCGTTTAGAATCACCACAAATTCATCGCCAAGCCTCCGCACGGCAACGTCGGGCACTATGAAAGTGACGTGGCCGCCTGAAAACGCCGCCCCTGGTTTGGGCTCAAGGCCTAATATGGCGTCCCTGGCCCTTAACACCTGCTGAAGCGAAGTTCCGGTGCTTTGGGATATCTTGGTGTACCTGCCCTTTGCGAGATCATCCAGATGATGCTGTATGATCTGCAACACAAGCTCTCCAAGCCCTCTTGCTTCGGCCTGCAGCTTAAGGCATTCCCTCAAGTTCCTGGCAGCAACCCCGGGGGGATCGAATCTCTGGATGAGCTCGAGCACGGCCTCAACCTGCTCCGGGGTGCTGGCCGTAGCTGAGGCAATCTCCTCGGTGGTGGCTTGGAGATAGCCGTTATCATCTATGCTTTCAATGATGAAGCAGGCGATAGCCTGCTCTTTCTCGGTAAGGTGTAACACCCCCAGCTGGGACAACAGGTGCCCCCTGATTGAGGTATTAGGCTGGACAGGAGCGTAATCCAAAGGTCTCCATTCATCTGAAAGCCCGCCGGAGCTCCTGCGCGCTTCCCTTCCTCCGAGGCCGAGGTCTGAAGAGTCGAAGAAGTAAGCTATCCAGTCTTCTTCGTCACCGGGGGAATCATCGTATGATTTTTCTGCAATGTGGCCGGCCAATTCCAAGAGCGGGTTTGTCTCAACTTCCTCCAATAGCAGGGCCGACAGCTCCTGAACGTTCATCTGCAAGATCATAATGGCTTGATGCAGCTCAGGCGTGAGGACGAGCTTCTGTGTCTGAATTAGTTCTAGGCCGTAGGCCGGTTTCATGGTCCCCCTCCCATACTATTACTATTTCAACACCGCTCGTCGTTAGCCCAGGTCCAAGCCTAATCCAAGCCGATTTTCTTGGTGATCACATCCACGCTAAGCAGGTAAATTCCGGTAAGGTGCTCAAGCTTTTGCTTGAGCTTGGACTGAACTTCCTGCATCACTTCAAACACAGGGAAGCCGGACTTAAGTACCAGTTCAACTTCAAGCATGGCGCCGTCGCCTGTGGTGAGCACCAGGACCCGCAGCACCCGCTTCACGCCCTCGATTTCGTAGCAGATCTTTGTAGCCATCTGCATTACAACGTTGTCTGCGATGTAGAAGTTGCCAAAGTAGCTGTATGTAGGCCTGACCACGCTTCTTTCCATAACGGCCGGCATCTTTTCCCTGGCCCTCACGAAGATCTTAAGAGGATCTACCAGGTAGCCTGAGAAGGTTTTCTTGACCTCGAAGGCGGGGGCCGGGATCACGTGCTTGCCCTCTTGCCGCCTTCGCCACAAGGCCTCCCTGATCTCCTCTTCGCTAGCTAAATCCCTTATGTCCAATATAAGCGAAGGCTCAGAGAGGCCCAGCCTTGACACTATGCGCTGTATCATTGAAACCGAAGTGCCGAGCACCAACACCCGCTCTACCTTTAGGTCCTCAAGAGCTGCCCTGACCTCTAAAGCGTGGGCGGCAGAAGTAAACACCGCCCTTCTCACCGCCGCGGTCTTGGTCTCTTCCCGTTTAGCCGATTTACCTGCGACTATCCTTGAGCCGGAAATCAACAGGCCATCGTCGATGATTGCCCGGCACCCGTATTCCTGGGCAACCCACATTGCGTGGTGGGACTTGCCCGTGCCGCTTGGTCCCACAAGAGCGATCACTTCGATGCCCTGCAGGCCCGGCTCGGTTGCTATTTCTTTCCCCGTGAGAACCACCTGAAACCGACCTTTCTCCGTTCCTCTACTTTGGGAACTGCCTCCACACCCTCAGGAGGCCTGGTATCTTCCTTGACGAAACTGCTTACCAGGCTGATTACCTTCCTGTGGTCTTCAGTCTGAGCATGCTCCTCTGCAAATTTGAGCAGTTCCGGCCAAATGGCCCTGGATATAAACCCGCTGGCTTCAAGGGCAAAGTTGGGATTGTAGTTAAGTGCCTTGACCCAATGATCCAAGCCGTCCCGGGGACTGCCCGAGGCCATGAGCACCGTGCCATGCAGGAATTCAGTATCCGACCTTAGTTTACGCTCTTCTTTGTCCTTGGGTTCAACCTGCCCGAGTTTCTCCACAAGTTCCTCGGTGAGCCGCAAGGCTTGATCTAAGTCCCCTGCCCTGTAATACAGTTCCCCCAAGATCATCTGAGGCCTGGGGCTGCTGGGATCCAGCTGGTTGATTGCACGCCAATGTGCTATGGCTTTGTTGAAATCTCCTGCGTTGACCGCCAAGGTGGCAAGGTTTTGGCGTGCAGGTATGTACGCGGGGTTTAGGGACACACATTTTTCCCACATGTCTACCGCTTTGTCCATCTCATTTTTCTCAAGGAAGGCAAGCCCCAAATTGTAGGTGGCAAACAGGTCATCAGGGTTGGCGTCAAGTACTTGCTGCCACTTGCCCATGGCCGTGTCAATATCCCCTGACATGGCGTAAGCTTCGCCCAGGGTGGTGAGGGTCATAGTATTCTCCGGTTCCAATTCATGTGCTTTGGTGAGGGCTTCGATTGCCTTGGCGTACTCCTGCTTGCCCATAAAGCAAAGCCCCTTGTTGTAGAACAAGAGGGAAGTGTCTGAACCCAACCGCTCTGCCCGCTCCAGCACTTCAAGGGCTTCGTCAAACATCTTAAGATCAGTATATATGGCACCTACGTTGTGCAGCGCCTGGAGGTTGGCGGGCTCTAACTTCAAGATTTCAAGCCATTCATCCAGGCTGTCCCTGATCCTGCCCTTGGCCAGATACAGCTCTCCCAGCTGCACCCGGGCCAGCACGTTGCCGGGAGCTGCGTCCCTGGCTTTCTCAGTTTGTGAAATGGCAGCATCCAAGTTGCCTTCAAGTGCGTAGATTTTCCCCAAGAAATAGTGGGACGGCGAATGGGATCTATCCAGAGCAATAGTCCGCTTAAATGCGTTCTTGGCTTCTTCCAGCTTGCCTGTATCAGCCCAAAGGATGCCGAGGTAATAATGGGCTTCAACATTGCGTTTATCCAACTCTATTACTTTCTCCAGGTGCTCCCGGGCCTTGTCCGCCTCTGCAAGCCTCATATACGACAGGGCGAGCTGAAGCCTTGTAGCCACGTCTCTAGGCCGCTTCTCGACGTCTCTTTCGAGGTTCTTGACAATTGCCCGAAGCGACTTTTCATCAATGTTCATGTTGCTCACGTTAACCCCTCACGATACTTGTAAAGTATAGTCGTCATTCACCCTTGTTCTTCGCCTCTAGTTGTTATAATACCTCCTCATAGATGTTCTCCAAAACTAATTCCCATCCAATCAGAATTCACTTGACTTACAATAATCCTAGTAGAATAATAGGATTAGATGCGGATAGACTTAAATCCTGACTGAGGTGAGAGAAACTGTCTTTTTCCCTGTCCACCAAAGGGCATTACGCAGTCTTGCTCATGTATGAACTGGCTAAAGCAGGAGACGAGTTCATATCACTTGCCGACGTCTCCGCTGCCCAAAGAGTATCTCAGGGCTATCTTGAACAGATCGTGATTCCCTTGAGAGAGCATGGGCTGGTTCAAGGTAAGCGGGGATTTGGCGGCGGCTACAGGCTTGCCAGGCCTGCGGCTGAGATTACCGTGGGTGAAATCGTCCAAGTGGCGGAAGGTCCCGTGGCGCCGGTAAAGTGCGTCCACGAGGATTTTTCCGGCTGCGACTGCCCTGATGATTGCAAAGCCAAGCATGTTTGGCAAAAAGTTGGAAATGCCATAGAAGGTGTCCTCAATTCCATAACTTTGCAGGACTTGGTTGAGGGGACCGTCCACATCGAAACAAAGGGGGACATTGACCATGAGTAGTCAGCCAAACCCTGAAAGGCTGGTCTACCTAGACCATTCGGCAACCACTCCGGTAAGACCCGAAGTGCTGGCCGCCATGTTACCATACTTTGCGAACAAATTCGGCAACGCTTCAAGCGTACACAGGTGGGGATACGAGGCCAGGCAAGCCATCAATGACGCCAGGGAAAAGGTAGCCTCCCTGATCGAGGCCTCTCCCAATGAGATACTGTTCACTTCCGGGGGCACTGAATCTGACAACCTGGCCATAAGAGGCGTTGCCCATTCCAGGAAGGCAAAGGGCAAGCACCTTATTACGAGCCAGATTGAACACCATGCAGTGCTCCACACCTTTGAAGCCCTCCAGAAGGAGGGGTTTGAGGTCACTTTCGTCCCATGCGACAAATACGGATTGATAGATCCGGATGACATAAAGCGAGCTATCAGGAAAGACACCATCCTGATTTCCATAATGCACGGCCAAAACGAAGTGGGCACCATAGAGCCTATAAAAGACATCGGGGCAATAGCCCGGGAGCACGGGGTGTTGTTCCATACCGACGCAGTGCAAAGCGCAGGCAAGGTCCCTATTGACGTAAGGGATATGAACATCGACTTGCTCACCGTTTCCAGCCACAAAATCTACGGCCCCAAAGGTGTGGGAGCCCTATATGTAAGGAAAGGGGTAAGGCTGGTCCCTCAGGTTACCGGGGGCGCCCAGGAAAGAAGGATGCGGGCCGGGACCGAAAATGTGCCCGGTATAGTCGGGTTCGGGGAAGCGTGCCGCTTGGCCAAAGCAGATCTCCCTGAAGAATCACAAAGGCTCGCAAACCTGAGGGACAAGTTGATCCAAGGTATCCTGGACAAAATCCCCGACGTGGTGCTCAACGGGCATCCCACCCTCAGGCTGCCCCACAACGTCAACGTGAGCGTCAAGTATTTGGAAGGGGAGTCCATACTGCTCAACCTGGACAGGATGGGCGTGGCTGCCTCGTCAGGTTCAGCCTGTACTTCAGGATCCCTGGAACCGTCCCATGTGCTCCTGGCGATGGGGCTGTCCCACGAGACTGCCCATGGATCCCTCAGGTTTACCTTGGGCAGATCCAATACGGAAGAGGACATCGACTACGTGCTGGAAGTTCTGCCACCTATAGTGGAGAAACTCCGCTCCATGTCACCTTTAGGCCCAGGCAGTGGTTTATGATGTAAAGGCAGGGATGACGTATGTACAATGACAAGGTTATGGACCACTTTTTCAATCCCAGGAACGTAGGGGAAATTGAAAATCCCGACGGAGTCGGCCAGGTGGGCAACCCCATCTGCGGGGACATGATGAGGATCACCCTGAAGGTTAAGGACAACAGGATTGAAGACATCAAGTTCAGGACCTTCGGGTGCGGGGCTGCCATCGCCACCAGTTCAATGGTAACCGAGCTGGTCAAGGGGCTGACCCTGGAAGAGGCCCTGGAAGTCTCCAACAAGCATGTGGCTGAAGCCCTCGGCGGGTTACCCCCGCAGAAGCTCCATTGCTCAAACCTAGCAGCAGATGCAGTGCGGGCAGCTATCAAGGATTATTACGAGAGGCAAGGTATCGACGTAGACATCGAAGTAGGACACGATGAACACGGCCACTAACACGAACACACCGCTGAACACTAAATGTAGGAAATATGAGTGGTTCCAACAGCTGCCGGATTACCCCGGCAGCTGTTTTTTTCGCTTATTCCCTTTATTCCCACAATGTCGCTTTGCTGCTAAAATTGTCGAAACGGAACATATATCTTGGAAATTTCGTCTCAACAACATGAGTTGTTCCGATTACTATATGAGGTACAAATCATCTAAACCCCAAACGGAAGTGAGAGGTAAATGCATATGTCAAAACACATAAGGCACAGCCTAAACAAACGTTCCAAACTAGCCTGCCGGGTATTGCCCGGAGTACTGCTCCTAGCTGTAACCCTCCATCTTGCACTATGTTCCAGTACCGCATGGTCTAACAGCAGCACCCCGCTTTTGCCGTCTGACTTCTCAGGTTTTAAAGGGGTTGTAGTAGGGGACGTGTGCAATCTAAGATCCGGCCCCGGTACCAACTACAGCGTCGTAGGCACAGTGCTGGAAGGCACTTGGCTTGACATAATATCCATGGAAAACGATTGGCTTAAGATCTCTTACAAAGGCAGAGAAGCATGGATCGCAGGGTGGCTGGTGGACATCGACCTGGGTTCCAGGGGCATAACCGCAGTGATCACAAGGACCGACGTAAACATGCGCCAGGGGCCCGGCACTGATTACCCTGTGGTAGGGATGACCCAGAGGGGCTACACGTACCTTGCTGAGGCCAAGCGAAATGACTGGGTAAGGGTGTCCCTGGGAGGCGGCAGGACCGCCTGGATATATGCTGAACTTCTGCAGCTCACCCTCCCGGTAATTGAAGAAACCGTGCCGGTGGCAGGCGACATGGTGGTCAATCCCCGGGGTAGTTCTGTGACTGTGTACCAAAGGCCCATCAAGGGATCTACTGTGATGGCCATGTTGAGGTCCGGGGACTCGGCCAAATATATCACTTCAAGGGGAGCCTGGATCGCAGTCCAGACTTCGTCCGGAATAAGGGGCTGGGTATACGGGCCTGATGCAGTGATTTCCGCCATAAATGATCCTGCCCTTTCATTCGGGATATCTGAAACCTCATGGTCGCTTGGCAAGTACAGCACCACCACGGTAAACGCCACCGACGTCAACTTTAGGGCAGGCCCCGGCACCAATTACCCTGTGATATCCATGGTGCAAAAAGGCGACGTAATCCGTGTGCTGGAAGTGCGGGACCGCTGGATCCGGGGAATATCCCCCAAGGGAGTGGTAGGTTGGGTAGCTTCGTGGCTCACCACGGGAGCCCCTTCAAGCACAACCCCTGGGTTCTCTGTGGCTCTTGATGCAAGCTCCAGCATACGCACGCTTACCGTACAGGGCCCGTTTCAGAACTGCCAGCTTGTGCGTCAGGAAGACAATACCCTGATAATAAGCACTTCCGAGTTTTTCAAGGCAGCAGGCAGGCTAGACATCAACGCCTACGAGTTTGAGTCGGTTAAGGTTGAAGGCAGCGATGTTACCATCAAGTTCTCAGAAACGCCATCTTACGTAGTCCAGGAACAATCACCTGGCAAAGTAGTGCTTGGATTTGCGCCCACTGTAACTGCGGTGGACGTAAAGCGCCAGGACGACGGGGAACTACTCACCGTACATACTTTGGGTTACACCTGGCCCACTGTTACCAGGAACGGCAACTCAGTCACCATGTTCCTGCCGGGCGCCTCTTACACCGGACAAGCTTCCCGGGTAAGAGGGGAACTGGTGAGACAAGTAGACATCGGCACCGCAACCGACGGGGTGAGCCTGTCCCTGGATACATCCTTAAGCGGCGCTTACCTGCTTAAGAAAAACGCCAATGCCATTGAAGCCTTCTTCCCCAACCCTGGGCTTAAAGGCAAAGTGATTGTGGTCGACCCTGGACACGGAGGCAACGACCCAGGCGCGTCAGGCCCCACCGGCTACCAGGAACGTACGGTAAACTGGAAAATCGCAGTAAAGCTCCGGGATCTCCTGGAATCTGCGGGTGCAACGGTAATCCTCACCAGGCTGGGCGAGTTTGAAGACGCAACGCCCCCTGAAGACTGGAAGCCTGACATCGACGAATATTCCGGAGACCTGGCCAAGCGGGTGGCATGGTCCCAGAAAGCCCATGCGTTCGTCTCGATACATAACGATTGGCACAGCAACCCACAGACTGCTGGCACAACTTCATATATCTGCAGCAGCACCCTGAACTCATCTGAGTCCAGGCGGCTGGGGGCGCTGATCCAGAAACATCTCACTGCAAGCCTGGGCACCCAGGACAGGGGAGTAAGGGACGCAAACTTCTTCGTCAACAGGGAGGCCCATTGCCCCTCAGTGTTGGTGGAAGTAATGTACCTTTCTAACCCCAGGGAGGAAAACCTACTCAAACAAGACTACGTTCAGGAGCTGGCGGCCAAGGGTATATTCAAAGCCCTTGAAGAGTACTTCGCAGCCGGCTCCGGGGCGGGTATTTACTAGAACCAGGGCGCAACCTGCTGCCGACGGACACGCAGGCAGCATCAACAGCGGCCGGCACCATCACAGCGGCCACGCTCACGACAGCCTCGCCGGAAAAGCCGAAAATACAGGGCGGCTCCCCTCAGCTGACCGGGGGAGCCGCCTTTATAAGTTATTGTCACCACAGGGATTTTTGTGCCTTAAGTTTCGGTTCCTGCTCAGAAATCCAAGGGGCTCTCACACGCAGCCACGCACAGCTTGACGCAGGCTTCCACGTCCCCCAAGTCCACCATCTCGCTGGGGCTGTGGATGTACCTTGACGGAATGGATATCACCCCGGCAGGTACTCCCGCGCGCGTGAGCTGGATGGCGCCCGAGTCTGTGCCTCCTCGCTCCAGTACTTCCATCTGGTACGGGATGTCATTGTCTTCGGCCAGTTTGACAAGATAATTCCTGAGTCCGGGATGGCAGATGAGGCTCATATCCTTGACCTTTATAGCTGCCCCTTTGCCCAGGGATACTTCCATGGTGTGGGCCTTGGGGGTATCTCCGGTCCGGGTAACGTCAAAAGCTATGCCCACATCGGGATCGATCCCGTAGGCCGCCACCCTGGCTCCCCGTAGCCCCACTTCTTCCTGGGCGGCAAACACGGCGTAGATGTCGTGCTGGGTCTGCTTGAGCCGCTTCAAGGCTTCAATCACCACTGCACACCCGATCCTGTCATCCATGGCTTTGGCCACCATACGGTTGCCCAGGTCGATTGCAGGCTGGTAGAACGCGGCCATGTCGCCTACCTTGACCTTCTTGGCAGCTTCTTCAAGGCTGGTGGCGCCGATGTCGATGAAGAGTTTGTCGAGCTTGAGATCCTTTATGTCATCCAGCTTTTCGCTCCCGATTACACCGAAAGTCCCGTTTTCGAAGTACACCCGTTGCCCAAGGGCAACCACTGGGGATACCCCGCCGATATTGCTGAACCTCAGGAAACCATTTTCGTCTATATGGGTCACTATGACACCGATTTCGTCCATATGGGCGTCCAAGATTACCTTTTTGCCTCCGCCGGTCCCCTTCTTAAGGCATATGAGGTTGCCCAAAGCGTCTACCTTTATCTCGTCAACGTAGGGCTCCACTTCTTTCCTAATAAGTTCCCTTATAGGCCCCTCGGAACCTGCAGGCCCAAAAGTTTCAGTGAGTCGCTTGATAAGGTCTTTCACGGCCTGAAACCTCCCTCAACACTCTCTAGGAACTTGATGACCAATTTGCGCGCAGCTTCAAAATCTGACATTGACATGATGGAACAGGGGGTATGTATGTACCGGCATGGTACTGATACCGATACTACCGGACAACCTGCCTTGGCTTGCTGGATGGCGCCTGCGTCGTTGCCCCCTGACGTAGCTTCCCTGAACTGATAGGCAATTCCCTCGGACTCGGCGATCTTAATCAGTTGATCCAGCATTGCACGGTTGGGTATAGAGCCTCTGTCCATGATGCTCAGGGCAGCACCTTTGCCCAGCCTGGTTGCCTGAAACTCTTTGTCCGTCCCAGGTATGTCGGCGCAAACCGTGCCCTCAAGCGCGATACCCATGTCAGGCTCAACTGCAAACGCAGCTACCCTGGCTCCCCTGAGCCCGATCTCTTCCTGGACCGAGAACACTGCATATACCTGTACGTCCTGCCAATCTTGCTTGAGGATTTCAAGCAGCAGGGCACATCCGACCCTGTCATCCAGCGCCTTGGCCTTGATGATCCCAGGGGCAAGTTCTTCGTACTCTGTATCGAACACCACGTAGTCGCCGGGTTTGACCTTGCCCTGGGCCTGTTCCCTGGATTCGGCACCGATATCGATAAACAGCTGGTCTATGGGGATTACACGTGACCTTTCATCCCGTTCTTGAAGGTGAATGGCTTTAGCCCCTATCACACCGGGAATTTTGTCCTTCCCCACGAGCACCCGCTTGGAAACCAATACCCGGGGATCTATCCCGCCCACACGGGCAAACCTCAAGAACCCGTTCTTCTCAATGTGGGTGATTACAAGCCCCACTTCGTCCATGTGGGCGTCGATCATAACCTTGGGGCCCTGGTTGCCCTGCTTGGCGATTACGTTGCCCATCACGTCGCACTCATAATCAATCCCCATGGACTCAAGTTGTTTTATTATCGCAGACCTTACTTCGTTTTCGTTTCCGGATACCCCTGAAAGTGAAGTGAGAGTCCTCAGATCCATGTCTTCAACTCCTTCACAAAACCTGCGTCCACCGACGCAATAAACCTGGCCAATAACCTGCCTGCCCCCTCTATATCGCCCATTGAAAGGGTCTCAACTGACGTGTGCATGTACCTCAAAGGGATGGAAACCAGGCCTGTGGCAACTCCTGCCCTGGTCACCTGGATGGCCCATGCATCAGTACCTGTGGCTGCAGGCGCGATCTCTTTTTGTACGCTTACGCCCACTTCTTTGGCGGCCTTTTCAAGTGCCTCAAACACCTTGGGATGAATGTTGGCACCTTGTGCCAGCGCCGGGCCTTTGCCTACAGATGAGGTCCGCCATTCAGGCACCCCTGGGGTCTCACCGTGGCACACGTCGATGGCTATGCCGATGTCCGGCTGGAGACCGTAAGACGAAACCAGGGCGCCCCCTAAGCTTACTTCTTCTTGGCTGGTAGCTACGGCGTATACGTCTGCGTCCACCTTGTACTTCTTGAGTTCTTCCAGGCAAGCCAAAATGACCGCAACCCCTGCTCTGTCGTCCAGGGCCTTGCCTGATAGCCTGTCACCCATAAGCTCGCTCACCTGGCGCTTGAAGGTGACCACGTCGCCTACGCGGACCAGGTTCCTCACTTCTGCTTCAGGCAAGCCGGTGTCGATGAACAGGTCTTCCATCTTGTGGGCCTTCTTGGTCTCTTCAGGTGAAGTGAGGTGGGGTGGCTTCACTCCGATTACTCCTGTAAGCGGCCGCTTGCCGTAAACGATTACTTCATGGCCAGGCAGGACCCGCTGATCTACCCCGCCTACAGGGGCAAATCTCAGGAACCCGCCTTCCTCAATCTTGGTGACCATAAGGCCGATTTCGTCCATATGGCCTGCAAGCATTATCCGGGGCCTTGGATCAGGACCGTGGCCGTTCTTTATCCCTATGACGTTGCCAAGCGCGTCGGTCTTGACTTCATCTACCAGGCCCGCCATTGCATCTTTCACCACTTGGGCGATATGCATGTACTCAAAACCGGATACCCCATGGGCCAGCGAGGCCTTCTTAAGGAACTCTTTTAAGTCCAATCGCCTAACCCCCTAAGCAACGTATGTTGTATGATTAACATTCTCTGGAACGCCGGACAATCCTGCCAATACTTACGCAAGTACAACAGGTTTCCCCGAGATTTGCTCAAAACTTCTGTAGCTTATGCCTTCCAGGTCCCTGCCCCAGGGGTCAAAAGCCCTCTTAGGCAGGGTCACCACGTCAGGTTCGTAACCTGAACCGCCGATCTGCTCGTACTTGGCGAGGAAATCTCTCACGGTAAGCAGGCCGGCGGCGCCGATATTGCCTCCGAAGAACAACGAAGGTACAGCCTCAACCCTTGCCTCCAAGTTCCGTACTTCCAAGGCATGTTCGATAATCGGTTTTGCCAGTTCCGAGGTAAGCACCAACACCCGCCTGCGCTTTACCCTGGACTTGAGTTCCCATTCAAACCATGCTTCAGTGTCCAGGTCATCGTACATCACCAACCCTGAAGGTTGGAATCTGTGCTTGTTGATCACAGTCTCGTAAATGCCCCCTTCTCTGTTGTAAACCACCTGAGGCTTGGCGTGATCCCTTATCCGCTCAAAGGCTTCCTTCCTGGTCATCACCGGCCGCCTAAGCACATGTGTGATCACGTCCCCCGGCCTCAGCCCTGCCCGTCTCGCCGGAGACCTGGGCAGCACGTATTCAACTTCCGGAGTTATGGTGGTAATTCCAGGAGGTTCAAACAATACAGGGATTTTAAGTGTTTTCTGGAGGTCCCGGGCAACTTCCCTGGCTTCATCCAGTTTGAACTCGGCTGCGTACTTGCTAAGCGGGTGATACCTTGAAAATCCCGGCGCCATCATCCTTATAGACCACGCACCAGAGTCTTTCAGAAACTTGGCAGTATCCCTCACATCCTCCCAGCCCGTGAGAAAAGGGAGTGCAACTATACTGCCTTCGAATCTCACCTTGCCTCCCAGGGCTTCCACATTGCGCAAGGTCTTTTCGGGCTCCTTGTCACCCATGATCCGCTCTCTGTGGCCCACGGTGTTAAGGGACACCATCAGCTCCACGTCAAGATCTGAAAGCCGTTTGATAAGATCGTGTGTGAGCAGTGAAGCGTTGGTGGTAACCCTGATGATCCTGTCAGGATAGTGTTCCCGCAACAGTTCGAGGATGGCAGCAAACTCCGGATGGGTAAGAGGTTCCCCTTCATTGATCCTGGTAATCGATTCACCGATCACGATAGGCCCCCTGGAGCCTGTAAGCCAGAGTATAGTGGCTTCGATGTCAGAGAGGGGCCTGGGAGGGATGCTAAACACCTCGCAGGTCTCAGGGTTGTACGCATTGGAACAGAAGATACAGCCCATGTTGCATTGGGAAGTAAGGGGCAGGACCCCTTCCATCTGGGCATGGTACAGCATGGCTTCCATAGACGGAGGCGGGATCCGTTGGAGCGTCATCCCACATCCACCTCCCACGACCGAAGCGGCAGCCCTGCGGAGCATTCCAGCAACAAGGTTTCAAGCTGAGAACGGCTGCCGCCGGTCAGCTTGTACTTGTAGTATCCGGCTGACGCGATCATAGCCCCGTTGTCGGTACACAGTTCCATCGGGGGCACGAACAGCGGGATGTTGAGTTTTTGGGCCAGCGCCTGGCTCTCCCGCCTGAGCAGCCTGTTGGCTGCAACCCCTCCCGACAGGGCAAAACCCCTGGCGCCGGTTTGTCTTATAAGGTCTTCTACGGGGTTCAAAAGTTGATCGACCACGCCCTTCCTGAAGCCGGCCGCCAAATCACGCATGAACACTTCGCTCTTTTCACCCGCTTCAAGTTCCAGCAGCGCCCGGGTCTTAATCCCTGAAAAACTGTAATCGTACCTGGAGCCACGGATCTTAGGCAGCGGAAACGGTATCCTGGCGGGATCTCCTGTTTCGGCCAGACGGTCTAGGTACGGCCCGCCGGGATAACCCAGCCCCATCTCTCTGGCGACTTTGTCAAACACTTCCCCTGCGGCATCGTCCCTGGTTTCCCCCAACAAACGAAACTGCCCGTGGGATTCCATCAGGATGAGCTCAGAGTGCCCTCCCGACACCACCAGGTTGAGCAGGGGGAATTCAGGCAGGGTTTCGCCAAGGAAGTTGGCGTAGATATGTCCTGCGATGTGGTGGACGTCGATTAGCGGGACTTTGGCTGCATATGCCAGGGCCTTGGCAAAACCAACCCCGACCAGGAGGGAGCCCAAAAGGCCAGGCCCGTTGGTAACAGCAATCCCGTCAATATCCTTGAGGGTCACTCCTGCCTGCTGGAGAGCCTCCTGACACGCAGGCACGAGTACCTCCAGATGTCTCCTGGAAGCTATTTCAGGCACAACCCCTCCAAACTTCTCGTGGAGCTTGGTCTGGGAAGCTACGATATTCGACAAGACCTGACGCCCGTCTTTGACAACAGCACACGAAGTATCATCGCAAGATGTGTCAATCCCAAGTATGAGCATGCGATCACCTCTCAAAACTTATCCCAATTATACCCTGAATCCCGCGGCACAGTCCCTAGGGTTTGACAGGCTTTGCCCTGAAGTACCCTGCCCAGCGCAACTCCGGGTATAGTCGGTGCACTATTGACAGCCCGGGCCATTCATGAAATCTTTAAGTGAAGCGATTTCCTTGGATTGCGAGGTAGGTAAGATGCACTTTGCAGATAAGCTTTACGGCCGGATAAGTAGCACCGGTTCAAGGATTGTAATCGGCATCGATCCTGACCCAAGACGGCTGCTTGCCCCGGATTCCAAGTTCAGGGGCGCCTTCCCGGGCAAATCCGATGAGTACCTGCTGGACGCCTTCTGTTCTACCGTCATAGAGATATCCCAAGCCTACGCATGCGCGGTCAAGCCCCAAGCAGCGTTTTTCGAAAGCATGGGGATCTTGGGCTGGAAGGCCCTGGCTTCATGCATCCAAAACGCCAGGAGACACGGCATCCCTGTGATCCTTGACGCAAAGCGGGGCGATATAGGCCACACCGCAAGCGCCTACGCCCAGGCTTACCTCCACCCTGAGTCTGAGTTTTTTGCGGACGCGCTCACCGTAAATCCCTATCTTGGACCTGACACCCTAGAACCATTTGTAGCAATGGCAAAGCGAAACGGGTGCGGCCTGTTTGTGCTGGTCAAAACGTCCAACCCAGGTTCCTGCGCATTTCAAGACCTTAAGGTGGTAGACAGGCCTGAGGAGGCTCCGGGATCTGTGGCGGCCAAGGTGGCAGAAGCCGTGGACAGCTTGGGAAGATCCAACATAGGTACGTCGGGCTTTTCAAACATAGGTGCGGTGGTAGGAGCCACTTACCCTGAGCACCTGGAACTCATGAGGCAAATCATGCCCAAGGCCGTGTTCCTCGTACCAGGTTACGGCGCACAAGGGGGAACCCCTGACGATGTAAAGCCGGCGTTTTACCCCGATGGCACAGGCGCAGTGGTGACTTCCTCCAGGGGCATTATTTTCGCCTACGAAAGCCACCCCAATCCGGATCACGCTGACATCCTGGAAGCCATGGCCAAGGCAGCGGAAAAAGCCAGGGACGACATTAACTCGGCCACTATAGCATCCACTTGACTTTGTCTTCTTGCGGGGAGTCTGGGCCTAGATCATCTTTCCACATGATGATGGCATCTTCGTTGGTATCGGAGTAATAGCCTTTGCGTATGCCCCTGTCCTGGAACCCGAGTTTCCGGTAAAGCGCTTGGGCACCATGGTTGGAAAGCCTGACCTCGAGGGTCATCTTGGTGGCCCCCAGCTCCCTGGCTTTCTTAAACGCAAACCGCATCATCTGCTCACCTATGCCTTGGCGCCGGAAGTCGGGATGAACTGCTATGTTGGTGATATGGGCTTCGTCAAAAAACACCCACATCCCGAAATAGCCCACCAGCTTGCCGTCAAGGCGGGCTGTGAAGTAATGGGCATACACATTTGCCGTGAGTTCGGAAGTAAACGCATGTCTGGACCACGGCGTAGGATATGACTGCCGTTCGATAGCTAACACCTCGTCAAGGTCCCTTGGGGTCATCTTGCTAATCACAAGGTTCTTAGCGCTAATCAAGTCGTTCCCCCTTTGCCTTGCGGGCAAATACCACTTCGGCCTGGGATTTCCGGTAGTAATCAGGCAGAGCTGCAGCTGCAGGCACTGCCTCACCTTCAAGGAACATCCTAAGCCCAATCAGGCCTAAGAGCCCTGGTGCAGGCAGCCTGAGGTGGGGGGCAACCGCCGTGACGCCCTCAATCTCAGCTTCCAAAGCCAGCTTGGCAAACTGCTCAGCCGCATCCCCCGTCACCCACACAGGCACCGAAGGGGTATCGCCCAGGTAATCCGCTACATAGTCCAAGAACTCTTTGGAAGACACAGCGGTAGGAGCAAGGATTTCGCGAAAACCCTCCTCACCGTCTGACATCTCGGGCACAGCATGCTCGTACAAGGCGCACACTGTTTGGCTACGTGCCCTGCCTTGCACTATGGCAAGCCTTGGGTAAGCCGAGCATTGCCTGAGGTAAACTTGGAAGGTAGGCACCTTGACGATGGGCTTATCCAATGCAAAACCTAAGCCTTGTGCCATGGCGAAACCTATCCTGAGCCCGGTAAATGATCCAGGGCCCGCTGACACGGCCAGGCAATCAAGGTCCTGGGGTGCCCACCCTGCCGTCTCCAATGCATGTATACACAAAGGCACCAGCATCTTTGAATGGATCATAGGTTCTATAACCTTGAATTCACAACGTATGCCCGTATCCTCTACAAGGGCAACACCCAAAAGATCAGTGGTTGTTTCGATTGCCAAGACTTTAGGCGTGTTGTTGCGTGTGTCTCCAGATTGCTTCAATAACTTCTACCCACCTTACATCGCTGCTTTCAAGGGTGATCTTGCGCTTGTTTTCAGCTATCACCCGCGTTGAGTTCACCGGTTCATCGTAGAACTCAATGGTTACTTTCAAAGTCCAGCCCTGCAAAGCTTCGCCGGCACGCTCAGGCCACTCTATGACTACCACTGCCGATTCGTCTATATCGTAAAGCAGGCCTGCTTCCATGATATCTTCCTGGGTGAGCCTGTAGAAATCAAAATGATGGAGCACCAGCCTGCCCCAGTAGATCCTCTCCAGGACGAAACTTGGGCTCTTCACAGGTTCATGTATACCAAGCCCGGCGGCAATTCCTTGCACCATGGTGGTCTTGCCCGCCCCTAAGGTTCCTTCCAGCAGGATGACCTCGCCGCCTTCAAGCTCGGAACCCAGAAGCATCCCAAGGTACCTGGTCTCATCGGCAGATTCAACCAGAAACGTCCTTCTTGCCGTGTTACTTTCCTGCATCATCAGCCGCTATCCCTTCACCTGTACAGTTGTTCATATTTTTGCTTAAGACTCCTAAAGTCTTCCCAGATCAGGCGTTTCTTGTTCCTTTCATCTCTGAGTACCGCAGCAGGATGGAATGTGACAAGGTAGCTGATTCCCTCTTTCTCAAACCACTTCCCCCTGTCCCTGGTGACCCTCAACCCTGGATCTATCAGGGTCTGGGAAGCCAAGGCACCCAAGGTCACGATTATCTTGGGGCGTATAATGCGGATTTGCGCCATGAGATTGGGAAGACACGCTTCCACTTCTTGGGGTGTGGGAAGCCTGTTTCCAGGCGGGCGGCATTTGACTATGTTGGCGATAAACGTCTCTTCCCTTGAAAACCCGTGCGACTTGAGCATGAGATCCAGGAGCTGCCCGGCCCTCCCTACAAAGGGCCTTCCCAGTTCGTCTTCGGTTTGACCCGGGCCTTCCCCGACAAACATTATTTCGGCATTTGGGTTGCCTTCGCCGAACACTACACCCCTGGCGCCCTGCCTTAAGCAGCACCGCCTGCATTCAAGCACAGTCTGCCTCAAAAGTTCCAGGTCGTCAATCCCGTCCAGCCCCAGGGGCCCTAGCCCTGACGGCTGGTCCCCGGAACCCTCCTTAGGCTTACCAGGATCCGGCCGCTCAGAAAGGGGTGGGTCAAACAGTTTAGCCTGCCCGGGTACATCCTCTGCCTCGAACAGGGAACGTTGGATAATCTGCGGCTTAGTCTTCACCTGGTTCAACTCCTTGTTGCCTTGCTTCCTCCTGCAATCTCGCCAGCCGGTTTTGTATGATATCAGGGTACTGCTTGACCAGTCTCATGTTGGCAGCGACGTGCTCCTCGTAGGCTTTCGCAAGGCCGGGATCTATTGCTTGGAGCGCCTTATGGATAGCCCGGCCCTTGGCCGCAGCTTCAGGACAATCAGGCTGGCACGGGAAGAAATCCTTGGTGAAATACGCAAACACATCCACATCATCGGGGTTATCTGAATGGATAATTTGGTTTGAGGCTCTCATTTCCGGGCTCAACACCCCCGACTCCCTGTCAAACACATACCGCTCTATGCAGCAGTCAGGAAACCCGAGTATGCTCCCGGCTTTGCGTAAGAACGTAGCGTTATGCTCTTCAGGAAATATCCGGACTGAAGCGCTCACAGAGGGGTCGGGGTTCCGGGCGAAATTGTACCTTATGTCTTTCCTGAGATCCTGAAGTTCCTCGAGTTCTACGGCAATATCTTCGTCTTTGAAAATGTATATCTCCCGTATGGTAGGACGGGCCTCCAGTTCTTTGCGGTTTAGCCCCCATTTGTCTATCCAGTCCACATACACTTGATATGATTTGGAGTTTTCAACCACATCGCTGTAGATATCCCTGAGGAGCTGCAGGCGGAAACGCACGTCCTGGATCCTGTTCTTGCGTTTCATCAGGGCGGTCCTGCTCTTGAGGTAGTCGGTCAGCGACTCGCCGGGAAGCCGCTTGCCTGCCATCTTCTGCCTATACCTGTCGTCTATGGTAGCGCCCAGGATTCCGGCATCGGGCAGTTCTGCAGGCATCACAAGCTGTGCCGCCTTTCGCAACCCCAAAATCACAGGCAAGAAGTCGTCCAGCTTGGCCTTAAGGGGAATTACGTGTTCGTCCATGAATTGGCGATACATCTGTTGGTCCATGGTGTGTTGGGGCTTGATCCTCCTTTCTCCGCGGACTTGGCTGTCACTGCTTAACTCTGTTCTTCGCCCAAACATCTTATCCCTTTATCTAAGAGTAAAACACATATGCCAAAACGTCCACATAACTCAGTATTGCCATTGTGTGCCAAAAACAAAAGGAGAGGAAAACCCTCTCCTCCTCATCCGGCTTAGGTATGTGATGTTTAGCTTTCGATTATCTCAACGTTGGCCCTGGGTACGGTCACCACTCTGCCGTCTTCCAGTCTGGCCCTAAGGATCCTTACCTTAGCTTCAGACTCGATGACCTCAAGCTCCGGCGGCAGTTCGACTATCTCAGCCAGCATACCGAAGTAAGGCTCCCTGATGATCCTGATGGGTGTGCCTGGTACAAGCCCCGCAGTGATGTCCAAGCCCTCATCTGTGGACTCTGCCTCATAGCCGGGCACAATGATCTCAGGGCGCATGACCCCTGCGCGGATCTGGGTTGCACCGTTGATTGAAGCCTTAAAGCCGTCCAGTTTCTTAAGCAGGTTGAAAGTACGGTCTGCCATTCTCATCCTACCGAAGCCTTCGGTGATGATCACAGTGACCGGGATATCCTCATGCCCTGTAATCGCCACACCGATGTCGAACCCGAGATATTCGATTAGTTCGGTGTCGATGATACCGCCGGCCACAATTCCCGTGGCGCCTACCTGGCCGGCTCTCTTAATGGCCTCGGCAGTAACCAGGGAGCCGCCCACGAGGATCTTGCCCTTGTCATCAGGCCTGACGGCGTCGGCATCCAACACGTCGTTGGGACCCTCAACTGCAACCCTGATAACTCCCTGGGCTTCGCCTCCCACACCGAAAATACCCTGGATAAAGGCGCCTTCGGTTTTCACAACTACGCCTTCCCTGGGGAGGATCTCCTCGACAACACCCTCGATATAGGCGTCTATCTCAATGGGTACCGGTGGTTCACGCAGCGTGACCTGCCCTGTAACTGTCGAAATCATCTCGATGGTCCCGTCAATAGGTGATTCCACATGGTGCCTGATAAGCCCGAAAAATGACTTATACTCGGCCAATAGCTCGCCCTTCTTGACAGAGTCGCCTTCCTTCTTCTTCATGAAGTCAGCAATGTCATCAGGGTCGACGCCCAGGATGTTAGCTACGTTAACCGTCTGTGGGTTGCCCGGGATATTCGTCCTAGCCACAATGGTGTCCGGCGAAACCGCCTGTCCTTTCTCAACCAGCACTTCGCCGAGGATAGGAAGGCGGCGCGTCTTGGTAATCATCGCTCTTTCGGTAACTTTAAGTCCGGGTGTGTATGCGTGTGCCATCTATACCTTCCCTCCTCTTAAACCTCAGCATATTTCTTGAGTGATTCCTCGGGATACATGTTCATCGCAAGGAACCATTCCACCAGTTTCGCGTTGCGTGTCTTCACATCTTCCGGCAGTACAATCGGACGTCCCCTGCAGTCTATGATCACTCCGACCACACCGCCGTTGACGGTGGTCTTGAGTTCACGGCCGTAGCCTGCACCGACGTCAAACTGCCTTGTCGGATGGATAACTGCTTCGGCAGTGGTATCTTGAGGAACCGGAATCACCTTCATGGAACCGAAAGGCACTGATTCCTCAAAGGTCTGTCCATTGACAGTGAGAGTTACCTCGAGACACGGGGCACCGAACTCAGCCTTGCCGCTGGGTCCTACAGGGGCAATTGCCGTCCCGAGCTTTACCAGGCAGTCCCTGTCAAATACCTGCATTGCGGCCTTGGGATGGATAGATGACAGGATACCCAGCTGGGGCATCATGAAGATTGAGTCAACAGCCAGCATGGTTGTGGATTCTGGCTGGAATGCGTCGATCAGCATCATGGCTGACTGTGCCCGCCTAGGTGCGTGGGACAGGCATCCACCTGACCCTATGAGCATACCCAATTCGGTCATGTCAATGTACGTCTCGTCGCTTCCGGTCTGTTCGAAGGTGTCACCGATCGTCCTCTGCCTGTGTACACCCCTGAGCCCCACTGCCAGGCTCTTGTGGTGTTCAAACGCAAGGCGCAAAGCTTCCCGCGCGATGGATTGCTCGATGATCAGCTCTTCCAAGGTTTGAGGAATGGTGGTAGGACGGATCATCTTGTTCCTGATCCTGTTCCTGAGCTCTCCTTCATCGATGCTGAACGGAATCCATCTCATGATATTGCTGATACCTGCTTCCAGAAGCACGTTGCAGATGGAGTAGCTCATACCCAGGTTGGCAGACACGGTCCTGTTGAAGTACTCACCGAACACTGAGAATACGTCGGTGGTAGCACCGCCGATGTCAACCCCAATGACGCTCATGTCGTATTCTTTGGCAGCCGTCTGCATACAAGCACCTACTGCACCTGGGGTGGGCATAATGGGTACCGGAGTCCACTGCATAAGCTTGTTGTACCCAGGCGCCTGAGCCATAACGTGTTCCATAAACAGGTTGTGGATCTCTTCCCTGGCCGGCCCAAGCACTTCGGTTTCAAGCACAGGCCTGAGGTTGTCCACGATCCTTAGGTCGGTCTTTTCACCGAGGATGTCAGTAATGTGTTTGCGTGCATCTTTGTTACCTGCGTAGATAATCGGCAGCTTGTACCCGATACCCAGCCTGGGTTTGGGCTCTGCGGCTGCAATGAGCTCTCCGATCTCAGCTACGTGTGTGATAGTACCTCCGTCAATTCCGCCGGAGAGCAAGATCATGTCCGGCCTAAGTTGTCTGATCCGCTGGATCTTCTCGTGGGGCTTCCGGCCGTCATCCACTGAAATGACGTCCATTACGATAGCCCCGGCTCCCAATGCAGCCCTCGCGGCAGATTCGGCAGTCATGGTCTTAACCACGCCTGCCACCATCATCTGGAGGCCGCCACCTGCCGACGAAGTCGACATGTAAATGTCCACCCCGGAACCGTCAGGTTGCCTCGGGGTGATTACACCCTGATCGCTGAGAAATCTCCTGCCGGTAAGCTCCTCGATTTCTCTGATAGCGTTCCTTGCACCCATGGTAACGTCCTCAAAAGGTGCCTCAACCGTTGTCGGAGCTTCTCCTCGCACGACCAGGCGGTATTCACCATTGATCTTTTCGATAAGGATAGCTTTGGTCGTTGTGGAACCACAGTCAGTAGCCAATACAGAGTTTATCTCTCTGTCCAGCTCAAATTTTTGCTCCTGCACTAAGTCTTCCCCTCCCTCACTGGCACCATCAAGACACAATAAGACTACTTGGTTCAATTACGACATCTGCCGTCAAAAATCCTCTTACATTAGTATCATTTTTCTGACTTGGTGTCTTGCGACCCCATCTTAAGTGCTTCATCCAGCATGGTCGTCTGTGCTTTCTTCTGTTTTCCGGCTTTCTTCATCTCTTTCTGCTTGCGTCTTTCTTCCTCTTCTTCCATGGCAATCGCTTCAAGCCTCTGGATCAAGAGTTCTACGTTTTTCCTGTCATCAAAGAAGTAAGCGTAATCTTCGAAAGTCTCAAAGAACACCCCGACAATCGGAGAGAAAAAGTGCATAATCTGTCCGCCAATATAGCTAAAGGGCTTGTGCATCTCCAAAAAGAAAATCGCAGGTACCGTCATCCCGAATTGTTGAATCTTCTTCGCTATCGCATCCAGCAACTCGTCCCGCCGCTTCTCATCAATGGGTTCACGGAAATTAAGCATCTATTCACCTCCCAGCGGATAGCATTGTCTCTATTTTACAATATTTCAACCAAGTCATTGCAACCTAATAATGCCACCAGAGAGAACAAGCAGCTTAGACACCCGGCAAACACGAAATCAGGCGTCTAAGCTGCCCTCTCATTCTACAACAGCTCTACGTTAGCCCTGGGAACCACCACATGGGACCCGTCTGAGAACAGCTCAACCTTGACCACAGGCACTCTTGCTTCGGTTTCGATTGACACAGGCTCCCTGATGATCTCGCAGATCCTCCCGGTGGCCCCAAAATAGGGTTCGTTGACGATCCTCACATGCATGCCCACCCGCAGGTCAGGGTCAAACACCGCAGGTTTGGCCGGCTCTCCTTCATAGTCCAGGAAGGGTACGATGATTTCAGGCCTGATTGCCCCTGCCCTGATTTGGGTGGCACCGTTTATCGAAGCCCTCTTGCCCTCAAGGGATGCCAAGGTCTCCCATACTTCCTTGCGCATGGACAGGTGGCCGAACCCTTCCATCAGGATGACGGTAATATCGATATCCTCCTGGCCGGTTATGCCTACGCCAAGCTTCACTCCAAGGGATTGGGTGAGGTTGAAGTAGTTGACCGTACCTGTGATTACACCCTTTACTCCCACATCTAGCGCCCGGGAAAGCGCTTCGTTGGTGGCGAAGGAGCCGCCCACGATGATCTTATCCTTGCAGTCTTCGGTAATCATGTCGGCTTCGAGCACCTGATCCGGACTGTTACAAAGCAGTTTGAGTTCGCCGTGGGTCTCCCTGCCAAGCCCAAACACCCCGTTGAGCCTGATTCCGACAGTATCGACTATGCACCCGCGGCTCTCGATGATTTCAGACACGGTGCCTTCTACGTACGCACTTACCACGACCTCTTTGAAAGGCCTGGCAATAGTGACCTTACCTGTCTCGGTATCGATTTTGGATATAATGCCGGACACAGGAGCCAGCGCGGTCTTGGTGAAAAACGCCTGAGCTTCGCCCTTTTTGGCGATCATCTGGCCCTTCTTGACTTCCTGCCCTACCTGCCTCAACATGTGTTTGGGAAGTTCCTCGGGCCTGCAGCCGATTTCAAAGGCTACGTCGAAGCTTATGGGCGGCTCTTCTTTTCCAAATTCCTCACGGATGGTAATCCTTCCGGAGCGATCGGATACATCCTCGATTACACCGTCTGTGGGCGAGGTAATCTCCTTCCTGCCGTACAGCCCCTGTTCGGCCCTGGCGATGACCTCCTGGGTCTTGACACTGTCGCCTACCTTCTTCAGCATGGATTTACCTAGTTCCGAAGGTTCTATACCCAGCAACCTGGCAGCCGGAATGACCCAGGGGATGCCGGGCCTGAGGGCTATCTTGGCCACAGGGGTGTCAGGCAGCACCTTATCTCCCTTCTTAACCAGGACCTCCCCTGGCAGGGGCAGCCGCCTCATTTTTCTTATAAGTTCAACCCGGCCGACCTGCTTATCTTCTGAATAGACTGAAGAGACCGCCACGCTTCTTCCCTCCTTTTGTGTCTTCCCCTTTAACCGGGAACCGCTCCTGAAGCTCGTAAATGGGATCCATGGGATAGGCGTTCATAGACTCAATCCACTGGGTTAGTTTCTTTACCCGCTCGGCACCGCTCTCGGGCAGCTCTATGGGACGGCCCCGGCCATCCAGGATGAGTCCCACAACGCCACCGTGGAGCTGGGTTTCGTAGGTCCTGCCCTTGCCGGCACCTACATCTATGCGGCCGCCGTTGGGCTGGATCTTACACGAGGCAACCTCGCCTACCCCCAAAGGAATTACCTGGAGGTCGCCGCTGGTGATCTGGCGTTCCACAAGCTGGCCATCGGGCATGGTGATGTGAACCGTGGCCAACACACCGCTCCTGGGGGCAGGGCCCACAGGCGCCACCACTGTACCCAGCCTCACCAAACAGTCTTTCTCGAATACTTCAGCGGCGATTTCCGGATATACAGACGAAAGCACTCCCAAGTGGGGCATCATGAAGATAGAGTCTACCGCCAGCTGGGTAACCCCTTCCGGTTGGAAAGCATCGATGAGCATGAGGGCTGCTTGCTGCCGCCTTGGGGCATGGCACAACACCCCACCTGAGCCTACCAGCATATCAAGTTCCATCATGTTGATAATGTCCCTGCCGGAAGCTTTGGCAACCCCGGTTTCCCGGCCAAATCCCACTTTTTCTTCTTCCACTTTTTTCGCAAGGCTCTTATGGTGCTCAAAGCTTAACCTGAGCGCTTCCCTGGCCAGGGCATGCTCAACTACCAGGTGGAAGACGGTTTGGGGTATGGTAGTAGGCCTTACCATCTTGTTTGCAATCCAGTCTGAAATCTGGGACTGCTCCATACCAAAGGGCACCCAGCGCAAAATATTGTCAAAACCTGCCTCTTCAAGCACGTTACATATCGAATAACTCATGCCCAGGTTAGCAGACACGGTCCTGGTGAAGGTATCTTCGAAGTTGGAGAACACGTCAGTGGTAGCCCCGCCGATATCCACACCTATAATGCTCTGGTTATTTTGTTCTCCGAGCACCATAATCAGTTTGCCTACGGCACCGGGCGTAGGCATAATGGTGGTATCTACCCATTCCATGAGTTCACCGTATCCCGGAGCTTGGGCCATCACGTGGTTCATGAACAGATCGTGTATGGCCTCCCTGGCAGGACCCAGATTCTCAATGTCGTGACGCGGCCTGAGGTTGGGCACGAGGTGCACGTCCATGGTATCGCCACAAATCTGCATCACAAGGTCCTGGGCATCCTTGTTGCCTGCATAAATCAGGGGCAATTTGTAAGTAGCTCCGAAGCGCGGCTGGGGGTTGGCCTGTTTGATAATCTCTGCAATCAGCGCCAGGTACGCAACTGAGCCTCCATCTACGCCGCCTGATACCAGGATTATGTCTGGGCGCAACTCGGTGATCCTGGTGATTTGCTCTGACTGGGACCTTCCGTCGTCCACTGATATCACATCAAGCACCACCGCCCCGGCACCCAGGGCCGCCCTGTGGGCTGAGCTGGCACTAATCGACTTGACCAGGCCAGCCACCATCATCTGGAGCCCGCCTCCGGCTGAAGATGTAGACACGTACATGTCCACACCCTTGTTACCGTCTTTTGGCCTAATCAGGTTGCCATCCTCATCGAGCAGGGGCCTGTCTATGAGCTCTTCCACCCGTCTTATGGCTTTCCTTACACCGATCATCACGTTCTCCCAAGGGGCTTCTACTGTGGTGGGCATCTCTCCGCGGGTAACCAGCCTGTACTCATCCCCAACTTTCTCGATCAGAATGGCTTTAGTGGTAGTAGAGCCAACGTCCGTGGCTAAAATAGACTCAACTTTTCTCTCTCCCATACCAGATCCCTCCTTGCTCCCCCTGTGACTAATAAGAGCGGCTAATGAACGATCGAAAAAACAAGCTCAGATAAAGCTATGATGGAGGATGAGTAGTCCTGAGTTATTTTTTTGAGCGTAACCTGCGAATCCGATCAAAGGCCGATCGCAGCCCGCCCTTGTTTTCCTTCTTCTCTTGCGGTGCGGATAGTGCTTCGTCGAGAGGTTTCAACTTGGTGCTGACTATGCGAAGGATTTCATCTTTGTTGGAACAGTCTTCGTAATAATAGAGAAAGATCCCCTCCTTCAAACGCCCCCTGAAAGTCCTTATGTCGTGGGTAAGGAACACTCCGTCGGGAAACTCCCTGTAGGCCAAAAACACATCCCAATTGCGGATATCCCTGGCCAAGAAGGTCCTGTAACCTACCGTTTCCTCAGTAAGGATAAATGTGACGGGAAACAGATACGGAGCCAAACGATTAAGGAATATAATGGTGATGACAGCGACAAAAAACGGCTGAGGTACCGCCCAATATGCAAGCACTATGCATCCGATGAGCGAGGCAATCACGAAAACGGCAACCAGAGGACGCCTAGGAAGAAGCCAGTTTGACCACCTGTACAGTTCCACGTCTTCCTTAGGTTCTTGTTCCTCATGAGTTTCAACAGGAGCAGCCTCCTTGACCTCACCCGGGGGCTTTTCCCGGGGCCTTAAGCCCCTGAGATAAGCGGGCCTCCCGGCCGTTTGACCAGGCCGGCTTTGCTCCGCTTGGCTATCCTTGTTCTTCCGCGGCATTACAAACCTCCCCAACAATTGCTTCTTACACCATTCGACGATTGTTCGATTAATCCTGCTGAAAAATATGGCACCCTATGTCAAGGTTTCCAGCTTTTAAGAATGTCAAGTACCATATCTGCAGGCAGGCCCATCCTGGTATTGCCATCCCGGCCTACCATGGTTTCTGCGGCAAACAGGGAATTCAGGATCGCCTCTTCAGTGGCTTCAACCGCAGCCACGAAAAGCCGGCCGAATTCACGGGAATCATCCCGCAACCATTTCCCCTCTACAAAAGGTGACGGATCTTTGTGACTCACCTGGTTGGCCGTGGAAAACGCCACGACAAAATCGCCGCTTCCGTTTTGGAAGGTAGACCCTACCCGGGCCAACCCGCCCTGGCACCTCTTGGCGATCCTCATGAGCTGCCTATGGCACACAGGCGCATCGGTTCCCAACACGATCACTATGGACCCAGGGGGAGCTTTGGCTTGTGTACCCAACCGCCGCTCCAGCTCCAAACCCACCGGGACTCCTGAGATCCTTAGTTCCTTCATGCTACCGAAGTTGGACATTACCAATACGCCCACAATCCATTGGTTTTCACCAAGCTCTACGCACCTGGAAGCCGTACCTATGCCCCCTTTGAACCCAAAACAGGACATTCCGGTACCGCCTCCCACGTTACCTTGAGCCACAGGCCCCGAAGACGCCCCGTTGAGCGCCTCAAATACATGATGAGGCTTCACGTGCCTGCCCCTTATGTCGTTAAGATAACCGTCGTTGCATTCAAGTACCAAGGGATTCACGGTGCCTGTGGTTACCCCGATATCAGGGTTTTGTTCCAGCATGTACTCGCAAAGAGCATCCCAGGCCTGGCCTACGCTCAAGGTATTAGTGAGCACTATAGGGGTTTCAATTACCCCCAACTCCTGGACCTGGGCAATACCTGTGGCTTTCCCGAAACCGTTTATAACGTACACGGCGCCCGGGACTTTTGACTGAAACAAGTTGCCAGGATGAGGCTTGATTGCAGTGACCCCGGTCCTTACCGGCCCTATGCCCGGCACCAGAGGGCCTTCACCTTCTATGATCGTAGAGTGCCCCACCAGCACCCCGGGAACATCAGTAATCCCGTTGTAGCGCCCCGTGGGCAGGGTTCCGATAGAAATCCCTAATTCCCTTAAGGTGGGCCTGGAACCGTTCATCCCTTGATACCTCCACTCAATCACGGTAATTCGTGGCGGCCTCCACCAGTGCCTCAAAGGGCCTGAGGAACACCCGGTTGTGCTTAAACATACATTCAGGATGCCATTGGATCAGAAGTACGAAATTCTTCCGCCCTTCGACCACCTCGGTAACACCGTCGAGAGCCCGCCCTGACACGACCAAGCCCTCCCCCGGGTCCCTGACTGCCTGATGGTGATATGAGTTAACCATCAGCCGCCTGACGCCAAACACGTCAAACGCCAAGGAATCTTCATCTATGATTACTTCGTGAGTACCATGCCATCTAGGCGCCTGTTGCTGGTGTTTCATGGCCCCTCCCACCTGGGACGGGATATCCTGGACCAAAGTACCGCCGGCTGCAACGTTAACCACCTGACATCCTCGGCAAATCCCGACAACCGGAAGCCCCATATCCAATACCCTTCTGGCCAGATACAATTCCAGCTCATCCAGCCTCGGGTTTACCTTGCCCAGTTTCAAATGGGGCCGCTCTCCGTACCTGGCCGGATCCACGTCCGCGCCACCTGGGAATACCATCCCGTCCAGTTTGGGCAGAATCTGGTCAGCTTCTTCCTTGCCCACCATGGGTATAGCCAGAGGGATTCCGCCCGCTTCCAGCACAGCGGAAACATAGGTGTGGGGCAGCACAGAAGACTCGTTTTCCTCGTTCCAACTGGCTACGATGCCGATTACCGGTTTCATCATATATCCTCCCCTTTGAGATTTACTGCCGCAACCGGCCTTACTGCTACAAAGGCTTTAGTCCCAAGGATATGGCCAAGCCTTCATCCACCTGCGCCATTATGTCGCTGTCCAGCTTAGCTACCCTTTTCTTAAGCCGTCTTTTGTCTATGGTCCTTATCTGCTCAAGCAATATTACCGAGTCCTTCTCAAGATTGGAAATCCGTGCAGGGAGTTCTACATGAGTCGGGAGCCTCGCCTTTTGGATCTGGGAAGTAATCGCAGAAATGATCACGGTAGGACTGTACTTGTTGCCGATGTCGTTCTGGATGATTAAGACCGGCCTAAATCCCCCTTGTTCCGAACCGAGAACAGGGTTTAGATCGGCAAAGTAAATCTCACCTCTGGAAGGCTCCAATCAAGACTTCCTCCATTTGGCGGAAACATCATGCTGGGAAATTTCAGCCATATACGCGCGATACTCTTCCACGGGACCAAGTCTGGGATAACAATCGAAATCGCACGCTATCTCTTCAGCTAAGAGCCTGTTAATCTCGGCCATCTCCAAATAGCCTGCTTTCATCTGTTCCCGCATGGTTTCCCTCTTCACCTTTTCCATGTAAAAGCAGCAAGCCTCGCGTATAAATACAGAACGGGTCTTGTTTGTTTCTACTACTATGTCATCGATGCCTGCCAATATGTCTTCAGGAAATGCTACAACCACTCGTTTCATTCTAGCCAAGATAGGTTCGGCCTCCTTATAAGCCGGCCCTTAGTCAGTGTCTGAAACCGGTCAATTAGTCTCGGGTGCTCCTATAAGCGCCCTGGCCTCAGGCAAACATTCTATTATATCGCCGGCCAATATGCCGTACGCTCCTTTCCGCCTAAAGGCTGCTTCTCCTGCCAGCCCGTGCCAGAACACACCTAACCAGGCGCTTTCATATGGTGGAAGCCCCTGGGCAGCCAACGCGGCGATAACGCCGGTGAGGACATCACCTGAACCTGCAGTTGCCATGTAAGGCCCGCCTGATGTATTCACACATAGCTGCCCTGAAGGCCCGGCAGTACACGTTCCGGCACCTTTCAGGCACACCACGCTGTTTGATTCATGCGCCCCTTGCCTGGCGTAACCGGGCCTATCCTTTTGGATCTGTCCGGTGCTTAGCCCGGTAAGCACTGACATCTCCCCTGGATGGGGTGTCAGAATAAAGTTTCCCTGGAGGCCGGCCAGATATGAGAATCCGCCCAGCTGTCTTAGGGCAAACAGCGCGTCTGCGTCTATCACACAGGTTTTTTTCGACGCAATAGGGAGGATCTCCTTCAAAAACTGTGTCTGAAAATCCCCCCGTCCCCATCCCGGCCCTAAGACCACCGCGGCTGCTCTCTCAAGATTTGTGCGCACCACTTCAATGCAGTCTTTACTCGGGCAGAACACGCCCGACTCGCCGCAAGGTACCACCATGACCTCAGGCACCGCTCCTGCACATGCATTGTACGCCCCACCGGGGCAGATGAGGGTGACTGTCCCGGCCCCTGCCCTAAGCGCGCTCTTGGCAGCCAGAACGCCGGCGCCTGCCATGCCCACACAACCTGCAACTACCACCACATGCCCCGAAACTCCTTTGTGGTGATCTCCGCGCCTTACCGGCATCAACCTTGCCGCTTGTTCCATAGTGGCCGCTTTAGCGAGGATGGTAATGGGCCCGTCAGCCTGTGCCTGGCTTGGAAGGCCTGCTTGGGTCTGTCCGCCTTCACGATGGTAATCCACTACCATGCCTGGAGGAAAACTCAGTTTCTCAACAATCAGGTGACCTGTGTACATCCTGCCCGGATAGCTTAAGAGCCCGATCTTGGCAAACCCCATGGTGATGGTGAGATCCGCCTGGATGCAAGGAGAATAGGCGTAACCTGTATCCGCCGACAACCCTGAGGGTATGTCACACGCCACCACAGGCGCATCCTGGGAATTAGCCCACCTTATTGCCATGTCCATAGGCGACCTGGGGTCCCCTTGGCCCCCGATCCCCAAGAGCGCATCGATTATCAGGTCGGGATGGCCCAAGGCATCCAGCACCTCTTGCGGCGACATAGTCTCAACCGGATACACTTCCACGGGGTATGAGGCAAGCATCTGGTAGTTCATGTGGGCTTCCTCAGGCAGCTTCGCCTGCTTCCCAAAGAAACCTACCTTTACTTCATGCCCCCTTGCAGCCAGATGCCTGGCGGCGCAAAACCCGTCTCCGCCGTTCTGGCCCGGTCCCGCCAAGATGGCAATCTGCTTCTTGGGTAGCCGTGCGGGCAACACCGCGTCACCGGCCTGAGCTTGGCAGCTTGTGAGACCTTCAAAGGGGAGCCCTGCCAACAATCGCTCAGCATGATCAGCCAATGCCCTGCCTGCGTTTTCCATGAGCAGGAGGGCGGGTACCCCCAGTTGTTGCGCCATGTTGTCCAGCCTGCGCATCTCTTCGGCGGAAACGATCAACATGAAACCAACCCCTTTAGGCCATTAGTTCAACCCATCGCTGTCAACCATTCTAGATATCCCAACCGCTACGGCGGCAGCTATGTCCCCGTCATGGGTGATGGACACCTGTATGGATGCCAGCCCCAGCCGGTCCATGATCTCAAGAGCTTTGCCCCGGAGCTCCACTACTGGCCGGCCTGACCCGTCACTGACTATCTGGATGTCAGTCCACGACAGGCGGGGCCATCCCTGCCCCAACACCTTCATCACCGCCTCTTTGGCAGCGATCCGTCCTGCAAACCGCTGAAACCGGCAGGCAGGCCGGGACGGGGCGAGACAATATTCCCTTTCATCTTCCCCGAAAAACCTTTGGACGAATTGCCGGGGCCGTTTGTTATACATCTGCTCCACCCGGGATACGAGCACCACATCCAGGCCTACACGGAGAGGTTCGGGCTTAAGCACATCCATCACGCCTTTCGCTTTCATATATATTGCAGACAAACCGGACCCCTTTGTCAATTAAGTATCGGCATTTGCGAGCAGGAGACCCCCGGCCGGGTATTGAAAACAACATCCGGATTCAGCTCATTAGCATCAAGCCACATAGACTGGAGGGTGCACAGCCATGGGCAATCTTGAAGCCTGCAGCGCAATCTTGGTAGGTAAAGAAGCCTCTGCAACAGGCGAAGTGCTGTTTGGCCATAATGAAGACGATTCAGGCAATAACGTGATGATACAGCATTTGGTACCCAGGGCAACTCACGAGCCAGGTAAACTGCTTGAGTTTGAAGCTGAATGCGCCAAAATCCCGCAGGTTGAACAAACCTGGGCATATCTTTGGTCTGAAACCAGGGCCAGCTGGAAACCATCATTTAGCGATACCTTCATCAACGAATGGGGCGTGGCCGTAGCTACCGACAACTGCTCTCCCTCCAGGGAAGATATGCCTGAACTCACCAATGGGGGAATCGGCTACGGCTTGGGGCACATCATCGCCCAAAGGGCCCGGACGGCCAGGGAAGGCGTGGAAATCGCAGTGTCCCTCATAGAGAAATATGGGTATACCGCATCGGGGCGGGCATACCAGATCGTGGACAAACACGAAGGTTGGGTGCTCCAAGTAGTACAAGGCAAGCACTATGTGGCAAAAAGGGTCCCAGATGATGAAGTAATGTTCATACCCAATTGGTACACCATCCACCAAGTGGACCTGTCGGACAAAGCCAATTACATCGCATCACCGGACATAATTACATATGCTATAGACCGCGGCTGGTACACCCCCAAACGTCCAGGAGACTACAGCGACTTCAGTTTCGCCCTGGCTTACCAGGATCCCGAAAAGAACCAGGACGGCAACATCGTGCGCCACAAAAACGCACTGAGGCTTATCCTCAAGGCTGAGCCACAAGATGTGCGGGCGTTTTCAGTAAGACCCCCTCATAAGCTGGGAGTAGAGGATGTAAAGGCAATCCTCCGCACCCACTACGAGGGCACCGACGATGATTTGTCCAAAGGCTATCTCATCAACCCCCACACCACCGGCAAGCGGACCATTTGCACGTCAACCACCCTGGAGAGTTTTGTGATCCAGTTTAGGGAGCAACCTGAATTCACATGCATATGGCGGACGCTGCTCAACCCGTGCACCAGCCCATATGTCCCCTGGTACCTGGGAATTACCAGCATACCGCCGGGCTACACCTGGATGTCCCCGGAAGCAGCCTTGGCCAGCCACTTTGACGTGCCACCCGCTGACCTGTCATACCGTCCCAGCCGGGCATGGTGGGCCTTTCAGTCGGTGCAAGATCTGGCCGACGCTGCATACGCCCAAGTGTTCCCCAGGATATCAGAGGCAAGGGACGCCCTGGAAAAGGAGTGGGCTGACTCGCAGGCCCGGTTTGAACAGCAAGTGTACGAGGTTTTCAAGCAAGATCCGGACAAGGCCAGGGCAATGCTCACACACTACACCCATACCCAAGCCAGGAAGGCATGGCTTCGCTGGAGGGCATTGTTTGATGAATTGATGAAGCCCTAAACGGTCGGGGGTTTCCGGCTGGAAGCCCCTGACTGCGCTTCCTCGGTAATCACGGCCTTTAAGTAGTCAATGCACTCTTGGACCAAGCCGGCATCCAGGGATTCAACCATTATCCTGACCAAAGGTTCGGTACCCGATGGGCGTACTACAACCCGGCCCACACCTTCAAGCCGTTCGCTTACCTGCTTTATAGCTTGCTGCACCCGGGGCAGCTGTACCACCTGGCCTGGGCAAGCAGACTCAACGTTCACCAGCACTTGGGGTACCGGTTCAATCACCGAAGCAAGGTCCGACAGCTTGCGGCCTGACCGGGCAAACACCCCTGCAAGGCAAAGGGATGTAAGCATGCCGTCGCCGGCAGGCAAAATATCTCCGAAGATGATATGGCCTGACTGCTCTCCGCCCAGGGTATACCCGCCCCGGTCCATCTCTTCCATCACGAAACGGTCTCCCACAGGCGTCCGGATCAGCCTGATCCCGCACGAAGACAGGTATTTCTCCAGCCCGAAATTGGCCATCACCGTACCAACCACGGTATTGCCCCGGAGCCGCTGGTTTTGGGCCATGTGGGAAGCCATGATCGCCATTATGTGGTCGCCGCTTAGCACATTGCCCTGCTCATCCACGGCTATGCACCTGTCGCCATCCCCATCGTAAGCAAACCCCGCGTGGAACCCGCCCCGGACCACCTCTGCTGCCAAACACGACGGGCTGGTCGAACCGCAGTTTCTGTTGATATTAACCCCGTCGGGCTCGCAGTGGATGAACTTCACGTTTGCACCCAGGGCACCCCATACTTGACGGGCAAGGTAGGACGCGGAACCGTTGGCGGTATCCACCACGATCCTTAACCGTGACATCTCAGCTTGGACAAACCCTCTGAGGAATTGGACGTAGGCGTCAACCATCCCGGCGCCTTCAAACACCCGGCCGACAGCGTCTCCGGTAGGCAAAGCAAGCCGGGTCTCACCGAGGATCATCCGGGAAAACTCTAGCTCGGTGTCTTCTGAAATCTTCTTCCCGTCAGGGCCGAACACTTTGAGCCCGTTGTATTCAAAGGGATTGTGGGAAGCGGAGATCATCACCCCGCCGCCTAAGTTGAAATGTCTCACGATAAAGGAGAGCCCCGGAGTGGTGATCACTCCCAGGCGGATTACATCCCTGCCTGTAGAGGTGATCCCCGCAATCAAGGCAGCTTCCAGCATGTTGCCGGAAACTCTGGTGTCCCTTCCTACACATACTTGTCTAGGTGGAGTGAGGCGCAAGCCTACAGCCTGGCCCAACTTAAACGCGATTTCACACGTCAAATCCGCGTTGGCAATACCACGAATGCCATCAGTCCCAAACAAATTCATCTGAGTACCCTCCGGTTTCATCCAGTGCATCGTTGCCTACGGCACGCACAACTCCCATGGGATATGTGATATACCGGCTGTTTATAGGCGCATCGGATATATCAGGCGCGTAAGATGCGTAAGGTGCGTTGCCGGAAGCCGGCCGGCCTATCGCTGGGTCAAAGTGAGCTTCACCCGGGCAGGCTTGATATCAACCTGCAGCGCATCTGCATCCACCCCTTCAGGGGTGCTTATCTTGTAAGCCACCACTAAATCCCAAGCACCCTCTGTCCTGCCGTAGGCGTCTATATAAACTGTTATGTCGTCCTTGTCAATCTTATCCAAAATATCGCTCCGCCCTGTGATGTCCACATTGACAATGGCCGGATCGATCTCCCACGCATAGCCCACAGGCGGGGATTCCAGCTGAACGATTACGCCTTCGTAGGTCTTGGTCGTGATATCCTCGATGATTTCAACTGTAATGAGCACCCGCCCGTCCTGGACCGTCACCCCAGGCGGAAGGTCTAGAGTGGCCTGGTGCAAGAAAGTACTGCTCTTCTCAGACACATCGATCGGCCTGGTAGATATATGCCCGATGGTCCTCAGCACCTGCTCATCGGCGCGGATCTTGACCTGAGCCGGGCTGGCTGTAATCGGCCCCACGGCAAATCCCGCCTTTGGCTTGCCTGTGACCACCGCTTGTACCGGCACGATTTTCGAAGGCGGAAGCGGATTTAGGGGTACAGTCACTTGGACCTGGCTGGGTTCAAGATTGACCCCTGCCACTTCGTTGCCGGCCCCGTCCCGGGCTGACAAATTGACCAGTGTGGATACGGCTTCTCTGGCGTCTGTGATATCCACTGAACCCTGGACGTATCTAACCCTTTCCACCAGCCGCTTAGGCCCTGTGACCCTTACAGTGCCCGCTGAAGGCACAGGTTCGCCCGTTTCAAAGTCTTCGTGGGGCATCCCCACCGTTTCAATCGCCACATCCACGTTAGCCGAATACATCACGTCCAGGTGGAAGCTGGCTGTCGAAGGGCTTATCTCGATCACTTTCACGCCATAAGGTACATCCACCGACAATTGGGCAGTGAATACGCCTTCTCCGGCATCCGACAGATCAGCCACCGCTTTTAGGCGCTCTTCGTCTATCTCATCGAGAGTCCTGGCGCGGCCTTCCATTGTGATATTGACTTTAGGCGGGTCAACTGAGACTATGATCAGCTCCCCGGCGGCCTCATTGGGCACCACATCAACAGAGAAAACCCGCCTCTCAAGGGGATTCTTATCGTTAAACACCTGAACCCATACGATGATAGCCAGGATCACCGATATTATTTTAGCTGCGTAATCGTCAGTAAGCATTTTCCGAATCATTTGCCAGGCCTCCGGCTGCCGGTCTGATTATTGGTCTGAGCCCCAAGGGCCTCCAGGAGTTTTTCCCTCAGCGTCTTGGCGTCGAGGCCCCTGATAAGCCGTCCCCCTGATGCCAAGGAAACCGTACCTGTCTCCTCGGATATTACTATTGCCACAGCGTCAGACACCTGGGTGATGCCCAAGGCTGCCCTGTGCCTGGAACCCAGCTCCACCGTTACGGGGTCCTGGGTCGGCGGAAGGAAGCTTGCAGCTGCGGCAATCCTGTCTCCTCTTACAATGACGGCTCCGTCGTGAAGAGGGCTCCCAAACACGAAAATATTCTCGATAAGCTGGCTCGATACAAGCGCGTCAATACGCACGGCATCTTCCATGTATTCCTCCAGCCCCGTCTCCCGTTCCAAAACGATAAGCCCGCCGGTTTTCTGGGCGGACAGGTTAAAACACGCGGTGACCAGCTCGTCCACGGTTTTCTCTACATCATCATCCTGAAAGCGGAACAAAGACCGGGTAAACCATCTGCCCCGCCCTATCTGCTCAAGCCCCCGCCGCAGCTCAGGATGAAACACGATGGGCAGCGCCACAAGGAGCATGGTCCTCACTTGGACTAGTATCCAGTTGATGGTGTAAAGCCTTGCCCACTGGGTGAGTGACACGAGCACATACAGAAACGCCACTCCCTTAAGGAGCTGAACAGCCCTAGTGCCACGGATAAGCGTGAAAATCTTGTAGAACAAGTACGCCACCACGGCGATATCCACTACGGCAAGCAACACATCCTGCCAGGTAAAGAAACGAAGCTGTTCAAGCAACTGACTGCCCACCTTTCTGTATGTCTATAGGATATCATTCGTTTGCTGCTCAAGGAAACCTCCTTTTAAGTGTTTTCGGACAATGACAATTGTAAGCAAAGATGCCAAAACCGGCCAGACAGGCGCAAGCGGTCGCGCCGCTACTTGGTGCCCGAAGCTTGTTTGTCCCGCGGTTTGTATGTATGACTTGTGGATATTGTGTATTATTGGTAGTGATCCACTTTGGAACACCTCAGAAGGGAGATGATTGAAGTGGCAGTGTATTTCGAAAGCCCAGGCAAGCACAACACCGGGCAAGTGGCGGAGCTGGCGCTTAAGAGGGCTGAAGAATTGGGCATAAACCACATAGTGGTAGCATCAAATACAGGGTATACGGCAAACTTTTTTGTAGGAAAGGGACCCAAGCTGGTGGTGGTGACCCACCATGTAGGCTTCCGTGAACCCGGGTTTGATGAGATGAGCCCCGAGGCCAGGGAGTCCCTCAAGCAGCAAGGTGCTGAGGTCTTGACCACTACTCATCTGTTTGCCAACGTGGAAAGAGCTGTAACCAAACAGTTTGGTGGGCTCTACCCAGGAGGGCTGATTTCCCATACGCTAAGGATGTTTGGCCAGGGCACCAAAGTGGCAGTTGAAATTGCAACCATGGCACTGGATGCAGGCCTGATCCCTTACGGGGAGCCGGTGATTGCTGTTGGTGGCACCAGCAGGGGTGCAGATACAGCCCTGGTACTGATTCCGGCCCACGCCAACGCAATATTCGACACACAGATTCTCGAAATAGTGTGCAAGCCCAGACGGCCCAAGAACCCAAACTAACCAAGAGGTGAGCCAAGACATGATAGATCTTTCCGACATTGCAGGATTTCAGCTTGCGCTAACGGATGACGGTTACCTTGAATTCGGCGAGGGTGTGATTGCGCCTCAACCTGAAGCCAGGACACGCAGCGATATGCTGGAAGTGTTGCTGTACCCGGAGCAAAGCGGGCCAGATGTGCTCTACCATATGTACAGGGCCACAGGACTGGAAAAAGACAGGATACCCATGATGAATGCCGGGCTGCGTTACGACATTACCGTAATCCACCCGGGCAAGATCGGTTCTGAATACATAAAAACATTCGGCCACTACCACCCGATGGCCCCGGGACAACTGTATACATATCCCGAGGTATATCAGGTGCTACACGGCAAGGCCCACTTCCTCATGCAAAAAGGCGGCGACGTGACCGGAGAAATCGAGGACTTTGTGATCGCCGACTTCGAAAAGGGAGACATCTTGGTAATCCCGCCGTTTTACGGCCACGTAACCGTCAATCCCGGAAGCGAGCCTTTGGTCATGGCCAACTGGGTTGCCAAGGATTTTTCGTCAATATACGAGCCTATCAAAGCCAGGAAAGGTATGGCGTATTATAATGTTGAATATAGGGGCCAGAGTATCTTCATGCCTAATGACAGTTACGGAACGCATCCCAAGCCCCGGCTCCAGAAACCCGGGGATTTGCCTGAGCTGGGCCTGCATAGGGGAAAAAGCATGTATAGGTCATGGCAGGAAGGCGCGGACTTGGAGTTCCTGGTAAAACCGCACCTCTACGCCAAACTCTGGGAGTCAATGGGGGTAGGCACTGCCGGAAGTTAATCCGGCCGGAGACTGATCCCGGATGAGACGAGGTTGATGTATATTTGAAACCAAATGCCAGCATTGCCATAATCACTGGTTTGTCAGGCGCCGGAAAATCACACGCCCTAAAAACCCTGGAAGATCTGGGCTACTTCTGTGTGGACAACCTCCCCCCGTCGCTGATCCCTAAGTTCCTGGAGCTTTGCTCCCAGGGAGTAGAACCTAAAGAGAAGATCGCCCTAGTAGTGGATATCAGGGGCGGGGAGTTCTTCCAGGATCTCACCGACGCCTTGGCGGAAATCAGAGCCCAAGGGATAAACCCGCTGATACTGTTCCTGGAAGCAGACGACAACACTTTGATCAAACGCTACAAGCTCACACGGAGAAGGCACCCCCTGTCTTATCAGGGAGGCATCCTGGAAGCCATCAAGGAAGAACGCAACCGCCTTCAATCTATCAGGGAACAAGCTACTACCATAGTGGACACATCCCAGCTCAGCCCGGCAGACCTTAGGAAAGAGCTTTACGAGATAATTGCCCGCCACACCAACATAAAGAAACTCGTCATCACACTGGTGAGCTTCGGGTTCAAGCACGGCCTGCCCAAAGATGCAGATCTTGTGTTTGACGTGCGGTTCTTGCCCAACCCCCATTACGTGCCTGACCTTAGGCCCCTTACCGGGCTCGAACCGGAAGTATCAAGGTTCGTCCTGGATTCCGCCTTAACCAAGAGATTCCTGAGGCACCTTACCGCTTTCTTGGATTTTCTGCTGCCCAATTTCATCGAAGAAGGCAAGACTCACCTTACGGTTGCCATAGGATGCACCGGCGGGCAGCACAGGTCAGTTGCAATCGCCGAGAACTTAAAATCCTATTTTGAGTCTAAAGAACATATGGTTGTTGTAGAACACAGGGATATCAACATCGGAGAGTCCGGAGGTCCTGCCCAGTGAATCAACCGTGTCCCAAGCTTGTGGTAATAGGCGGAGGCACAGGACTGGCTACCGTCTTGAGGGGGCTCAAGGCATTTGACTGTAATATCACCGCAATTGTGACGGTGGCGGATGACGGAGGCAGTTCTGGGCTGCTCCGGAAAGACATGGGGATCCTTCCTCCCGGGGACATCAGGAACTGCCTTTTGGCCTTGGCCGAAGCCGAGCCTGAAATGACGGCGCTGTTCAACCACAGGTTTTCCAAGGGTAAGCTGAAAGGACACTGTTTTGGGAACCTGTTTTTGGCGGCCATGACCGAGATGACAGGGGACTTTCAAGAAGCCATCAGGGCCATGTCCCGGATCCTTGCAGTCAAAGGCAAGGTGCTGCCGGCAACCTTGAGCGATGTATCCTTGATGGCTGAAATGGACGACGGTTCAGTGGTATTTGGAGAAACGGCGATTCCCTTGGCCAAGGGGAAGATCAAGCAGCTTAGGTTGCAACCTGAAGATCCCCCCGCCCTAGACGACGCCGTAGACGAGATCCGCGCCGCAGACGGGATTATCATAGGCCCGGGAAGCCTTTTCACGTCCATCATCCCAAACCTTTTGGTAAGAGGAATCAGGCAAGCCGTGGCTGAGGCTGCCGGGTGCAAGCTTTATATATGCAACGTGATGACCCAGCCCGGGGAAACTGACGGCTTTGACGTGCTGGACCACATACAGGCAATTCAAGACCATGCAGGGCCGCTGTTTTCCCATGTATTGGTCAACACAGCCGGCGCCCCTCAGGATGTGCTTGAGAAATATGCAGAAGAAGGCAAGTATCAGGTAGCCGCCGATCTGGAACAACTTAAACAGGCAGGTTACCAAGTGATATCAGGGGATTTCCTCGCAAGAGGCGACCTGGCACGGCACGATTCCTTCAAGGTAGCAACGACCATAATGGAGTTTGTAGGCTCCCGTCTCAGGAAGCCAGGGGCGGCAACATAAAGACAGGTGCATTTTGAGTTGAAAAGCGAAAGGGATACATTTTCAAGAACGCTTAAAGAAGAATTATCAAGGGTTGAGATCACAGGTACTGCTCAAGCCTACTGGGAGTACCGTGCCATTACCGGCCTTATGGAAGGCAAGAGCAAGGCTAAGGCCGCCAAGCTCCAGGCAGCCGGCAAGCAGCCTCCGATACACAGATCACATATAAAGCCGTACCTCATGCGCAGGCTGTTTTACCTCAAGAAGAGACTCTCGGGAAGCGAACCCGCCAAGCAAGGCAGCCTGGATGACGCCTACAACAGGCGCAGTTTCCTGCGGGGAGTATTCCTCACCAAAGGCTCCCTCATATCACCTGTCCGGGGGCACCATCTTGAGATGGCTTTACCCACCCAGGACCAAGCTTTGCTTGTGCAAAAGCTCATCGCCGATGAGGGGCTAAAAAGCGGGATTGTAAGGCGGCGTTCTGCGTGGGTGGTTTACATCAAAGATGCCGATAATATCTCCCAGTTCCTCGCCTTGCTGGGCGCAACCCGGTCCATGTTGCAGTACGAAGACATCAGGGTGCAGAAAACGGTCAAGAGCTCCGTGCTGAGGCAGATGAACATGGACAAAGCCAATTTGTCGAGATCCGTCGAATCGTGCCTCAAGCAGATTGAAGACATCCTGCTCATAGAAAGGGAAATCGGATTGCACCGGCTACCCAAAGCCTTAAGGGAGATCGCTGAGGCCAGGCTCAATAACCAGGCGCTTACCATGGAGGAGCTGGGACAGGTCCTAAATCCACCTATATCGAAATCGGCGGTAAACCACCGGCTGAGACGGATTGCCCAAAAAGCCGACGCCTTGCGGGCCAAACAAAAGCGGGAGCAGTAAACCGCTCCCTGGTGTAAATCCCGCCCCAGCCGGTAAAGCAGGGCCGCCGGACCGTGTCATTCCAGGCTTATCTCTACGTGGGTGCCATCCTCGTCATCTACCACGTCGATGATTTTGCCGGTACCGCCATGGAGCAACGCCAGTCTCAGCTGGTTGAGATCTATATTTTCCATTTCTGCGCCGCCCAGAGCCATAAATTTGTTGCCCGTCTTCAGCGCCCAGTCCACAAGCCCCACAGGCAGGTTTACCATCACCTTAGGTTTGTCTTGCCCACGTTCGGTAATCCGTATTTTGAACCATCTAGCCCTAGGCCGCTCCACCGGTTCAGCTTCCACGGCTCCGGCTTCCAAAGCTTCCAGCAGCTTTAGCGCTTCATCTACAGTTACCTTTCCGTCTTTTAGCATCTGCAAAATCCGAAGGCGTTCTTGTTCCATACCAGGCTCTCCTTTCAAAACCACACCCGAATCTTGCCATTCCCGGTTGTAGCTTTTATCCGTCCTTTTGCACCAGCCTGTTCAAACCCAGGAGTGCGGGCCTTGTAACGCCACCTACTTCTGGATATAGCCACATCCTCAATCACATCAGCATCATCCAGACCTTCAACTGTGATGCCGCCGGCCCTGGCAGTCAGATCCATCTCATACCCTGTGTCACCATCTCTGACAACGCCGATGCTTATGCGTCCGTTGCCAGTACTAAACTCCCAGTCACCTGCACCTTTCATCTCTACGTTGATAGCCCCGTTGCCGCTTGAGGCCTTGAGCTCGCCGGCGCTACCCTCATATTCAACCCTGCCGTTGCCCGTAGTGAGCTTGGCCCTGTCAAATCCGCACCTGGTAACCTCAACCCGTCCGTTGCCCGTACTTGCTGTGCAGCTACTTCCTGTCACTCCGTCTAAAGTTATCCGGCCGTTGCCAGAACGCAAGGTCACAGAGGCCTTTCTCGATGCAGGGATTTTCAAGGCAAAACCTACGGACAGCCCCCTCAGGTCTATGCCGGCCGTTTCGGTGCTCTTAGCTGTCAGGCACAGCCCTTCTTGGCTAAACTGGTAGCAGTTCTCCAGCATCTGCCTGGCATCAGCTTCATCCCGGCCCCTGCCCTTCTTGATCACCGTAAGCAAGTAACCCGGCTGATCCCAAGTTTCAACGCTAATCCTCCCGTTGGAACTGCTCAGGCGCAAGTCAAGTTCGCCCTCTTCCGGGAACTGGCCTTTGATTTCTTCCCTGAACTCAAATGTGGGGCCGCCTATAAACCCGCCACCGAACAGCCCTGACAGCATCCTGCCGATGTTGCTCGCCACGCTTTCGGCTACAACTTCCGCCCTCTCGACAACATGTTCAACCCCTTGCTCCAGGGCATGCTGTCCGCCGGTGCTGGATGGTTCCCAACGGGGCTTTCCCGGTTCCAATGCATTGAGCAACTCCACACCCTGCTCCGGCGTAATCTGCCCATCGGCCACCATCTGCAAAATCAGCAGTTTCTCTTGTTTGGACATGAAAGTTCCTCCTTAGAACTAACACTTAGGGTATGGTTCCGCGGCATAAGCGGAACACGTCCCTCTTGCCTACCTGGAACCAAGATTCCTTATCAACCTGGCAGCTTCTGTGGCGCTGATTTCACCCCGGGCGAGCTTATCCAGTACTTCCATGCGTTTCTCAGCATACTCTTTAGCATCGGCTTGGTCTGCAGCTGAATCTACGGGGTATCCGAGGGCCCTTATCAACGCATCAAGTCGCCCGCGGACGGTAGGATAGGAAATCCCCAGTTCCTTCTCGACTTCCTTGATGTTGCCCCGGTTCTTGATGAAGACCTCTGCGAAGTACTTATGCTCATCACTTAAGCTACAGAACTTACACATCTTGAAATTCCCGGATATCCTGGTGTTGCACGCGGGACACGTAAGCTCTGTCACTTCCAAGGCTTCAGAGCATACCGGGCAACGTCCGATTACTTCTCTCGCCATTTTGATCCCCACCTTCTGGCAATAATAGTACAAGGCGACCTTGAAAATGTCAATAGCTATATCAATATTTTTAAGCATCCGGTTTAAGTTTATTCGGGATCAGTGCGGTTGGTGAAAATATTCATAGATGGTTTGGGCTAGTTTGGGGCCTATACCTTCGATTTGTTGCAGGTCTTGTAGGGAAGCTTTGCGTATAGCATCCACACTGCCAAAAACTTTGAGGAGCTGCTTGATCCTGACCGGCCCTAATCCTGGGATCTCGGACAACACCGTATCCAAGGCCTTCTTCTGCCTGAGTTTCCGGTGGTACGCCAAGGCAAACCTGTGGGCTTCGTCCCTTAAGCGCATGACGAGGAACAAAGCTCCTGAATCCCTGGGCAGGATTACCGGGTCCTTGACGCCGGGGAGAAACAATTCTTCATTTTTCTCAGCCAGTGCTGCCACAGGGATATCGAGCCCAAGTTCGTCCAACACCTGCTTTGCGGCGTTAACCTGGCCTTTTCCCCCATCGACAATCACAAGGTCAGGAAATACGGCAAACTTGCTCTTGCGCGTCAGGGTACTGCCCGGCTTCTGAAGCTTTGCCCGGTCGTCCAGGCCCCTTCTAAACCGCCTCCACAGCACTTCCTGCATCATGGCTACGTCGTTGGGTGTATCCCCCGTCTTTATGCGGAAGCGGCGGTATGAGGACTTGTCGGCTTTGCCATTGTAGAGCACCACCATTGAAGCTACCGCCTCTTTGCCCGAAATGTTGGAGATGTCATACCCTTCAATCCTCATGGGCAAGCCGGGCAACCCTAAGGCTTGGGCCAGTTCCTCCATGGCTTGCAAGTTTTCATCGGCCTCTCGCTTGTATCTGGGAATGCTGGTGTCCATCATGGCCCTGGCGTTGTCGCACGCCATCTCCACAAGCTGCTTGAACACGCCCCGCTTGGGGACCCTCACTTTCGCCCCGATGTACCCGCTGATTTCCTCTGCATCAGGCAGGTCTGAAGGAATGACTATTTCCTTGGGCACAAAAGGCGCATTGGGGTAGTACTGGAGGATGAAAGCTCTCAGCACTTCACCGTCGTCGTCCAGCTCGCTTCCTGTAAGCACAAACCCTTCCCTGCCCATGAGTTTGCCTTCACGTACCGGCAGCAGCGCCACAAACGCGTATTTGCCTGAACGCGCCAGCCCAAGCACATCCCTGTGTTTCATGTCGGTGAGCACAACTTTTTGGCGTTCAGTCACATCATCAAGCGCCCTGATCCTGTCCCTCACCCTTGCGGCATTTTCGAAATCCAGCTTGGCTGCAAGTTCCTGCATGCGCTTTTCCAGCCGATCCCTCACATCCTTATGCCGGCCTTCCAGGAACTTGACCACCTCATTGATGGTCTCCATATACTCCTCCCGGGTGACTTGACCGGTACACGGGCCTAAACACCGCCCTATGTGGTAGTTGAGGCAGGGCCTGGTGGCTTGGGCAAGACTCTTGTCTGAACACGTCCTGTAGGGGAAGATCCTGCGCAGGAAAGCCAATGTCTCCCGTACAGACCCTGGCCTGGTAAATGGCCCAAAATACCTGGCCCCGTCTTTGCTCATCCGCCTTACCACCGATACAGTGGGCCACTCCTGGTTGAGGTCGATCCTCAGATAGGGGTATTGCTTATCGTCCCGTAGTAGGATGTTGTACCGGGGCCTGTGCTTCTTGATCAGGTTGGACTCCAAGATGAAGGCTTCTGACTCTGAGTCCACCACGATAATTTCAAGCCCTTCAACCCTGGACATAAGCGCCTCGGTCTTGGCGGACAGATTTGACCCGAAATATGAGCGTACCCTGTTACGGAGGTTTATGGCTTTGCCTACGTAGAGCACTTCCCCGCCTTCCCCTCGGAACACATATACTCCTGGGGAAGCTGGAAGCTCGCCTACACAGGCGGCCAGCTCATCCCTATTGCCTCTAAACCCTGCCCACGCCCGGTTCAGGGAATTAGCTTCCATCTCCACCGGCCTCCGTCATCCCACCATCCCCTGCGGCAAGCTGGACCCTAGACGGGAGGTTAAGCACTTTCTTGAGGAATTGGCCTGTGTACGAAGCGGGACACGCAGCCACCTCTTCAGGGGTACCCTCTGCCACTATATACCCGCCGTGTTCTCCGCCTTCAGGCCCTAGGTCAATGATGTAATCGGCAGTTTTTATCACATCCAGGTTGTGTTCGATGACCACCACGGTGCTGCCCCCTTCTACCAGCCGGTGCAAGATATCCAGGAGCTTACGCACATCTTCAAAATGGAGCCCCGTGGTGGGCTCATCCAAGATATACAAGGTTTTTTCATTGCCCCGCCTGGAGAGCTCTGTAGCCAGCTTCACCCGCTGGGCTTCGCCACCTGACAAGGTAGTCGCAGGCTGGCCCAGCCTAATGTACCCCAGGCCTACGTCATAAAGAGTCTGGAGTTTCCGGCGGATCACGGGCACGTTCTGGAAAAATTCAAGCGCTTCTGCAACCGTCATATCCAGCACGTCAGCTATGGTCTTGCCCCGGTATTTCACCTCAAGAGTCTGGCTGTTGTATCGCTTGCCATGGCATACCTCGCACGGCACGTACACATCGGGGAGAAATTGCATCTCAATGCGGATAATACCGTCGCCATTGCACGCCTCACACCTGCCGCCCCGTACGTTGAAGCTGAACCTGCCGGGCTTGTAACCCCTCATCTTGGCTTCGGGGGTCATGGCGTAAAGCTGCCTGATGTCGGTGAACACCCCGGTATATGTGGCAGGGTTGGATCTCGGGGTACGGCCGATAGGCGATTGATCTATGTTGATTACTTTATCAAGCTGCTCAATGCCTTCAATCCGGTCATGAGCGCCCGCCCGTTCCCTGGCACCGTGCAACACTGAAGCCAGTTTTTTGTGGAGGATATCATCTACCAGAGTGCTCTTGCCCGAGCCTGACACCCCTGTCACACAGGTAAACACACCCAAGGGGATCTTCACGTCGATGTTTTTGAGGTTATGCTCCCGCGCCCCCACAATCTTTATGAACCTGTCCGAAGTGCGCCGCTGCGCGGGCACTGGGATCTGCTTCCTGCCTGAAAGGTACGCCCCGGTAAGGGAATCCTTGCAGTCCATCACATCGGCCATGGTGCCCGCCACCACAACCTGGCCCCCGTCCTTGCCGGCCCCTGGCCCGATGTCCACTAGGTAATCGGCAGCCCTGATGGTTTCTTCGTCGTGCTCTACCACGATCACCGTATTGCCCAAATCCCTGAGCCGCTTCAAGGTATCCAAGAGTTTCCCGTTGTCCCTAGCGTGGAGTCCTATGCTGGGCTCGTCCAGCACATACAACACGCCAACCAATCCCGAGCCAATCTGGGTTGCAAGCCGGATCCGCTGGGCTTCTCCGCCTGACAGGGTGCCCGCCCGCCTGTCCAGGGTGAGGTAACCCAGGCCTACATTGTGGAGGAATTCCAGCCGCGCGCAAAGCTCCTTGATCACCTGCCGGGCGATGAGCCTTTCCCTTTCAGTAAGTTCAAGCCCCCGGATGAATTCAAGGGCCTTTTCACACGACATGCTGGTGAGCTCAGCTATGTTAAGCCCACCTACGGTAACTGCCAGGGCTTCAGGCTTCAGCCGCTTCCCCTGGCACACATTGCACGGCACGGTGGCCATGAACCCTTCGATCCACTGGCGCACGTAATTGCTAGACGTCTGCTTGTATCGCCTTTCAAGGTTGGCCACCACCCCGTTAAAGGTGATGGCACGGTCGTAAACTCTGCCGTACTTGTTTTCGTACCGGAACGGGATTTGGTGGTCCGGGGCGCCGTACAATATGATGTCCACGTATTTAGGGTCAAGTTCCTCCACGGGGGTGTCGGTGGAAAACCCGAAGTAGTCAGCCACGGCTTCCAAAAGCTGCATGTAGTAACCGTCAGGACTACCGTTCCAGGGTGCCACGGCGCCGTCGGCAATGGACTTCCGCTTATCCGCGATGATAAGATCCGGATCCAGTTCCATATTGACGCCCAAACCGTTGCACGCCGGACACGCCCCAAAGGGGCTGTTAAACGAAAACAGCCTGGGTTCAAGTTCTGGAATAGATATGCCACATTCGGGACATGCCAGGGTTTGGCTGAAGATGAGGTCGTGCTTTTCGTCACCCATAACTTCGATAATCACCAGGTTGCCCGAAAACTGAAGCGCGGTCTCGATAGAATCGATCAGGCGTGGCCTGATGCCCTCCCTGATTATGAGCCTGTCGACCACTGCTTCTATGGTGTGCTTCTGGTGTTTGGACAGCCTTTTGCCGATAAACTCTGAGATCTCTGCAGTGACCCCGTCCACCCTTGCCCGGACGAAGCCTGCCTTTTGGATATCCTCAAACACCTTGGTATATTCGCCTTTTCTCCCTACCACCAGGGGTGCCAACACACTGAACCTTGTGCCTTCAGGCAGGGACAACACCTGATCTGCGATCTGGTCCACAGTCTGCTGGGACACAGGCTTGCCGCATTCAGGGCAATGAGGGTGGCCAATCCTGGCATACAGCAGCCTCAAGTAGTCATATATTTCCGTCACTGTAGCCACAGTAGAACGGGGGTTACGGCTGCCTGCCTTCTGGTCTATGGAAATCGCAGGGGACAGCCCTTCTATGCGGTCCACGTCAGGCTTGTTCATGAGCCCCAAGAACTGCCTGGCGTATGCAGACAGGGACTCGACGTACCGCCTCTGCCCCTCAGCATATATGGTGTCAAAAGCCAAAGAACTCTTACCGGAACCTGACAGCCCGGTAATTACCGTCAAAGTGTTCCGGGGGATCTCCAGGTTTATGTTTTTCAGGTTATGCTGGCGTGCGCCTTCTATAATCAGCTTGTCGTCAGGCATCTCCGCGTCTCCCTTGTTTGTGTCTCGTTATTTGCGCCGCTTAAGCTGCCTTCTGGGCTTGTCTAGCTGCTTTTCCAGCTCAAATATCATATCTCTCAGTATTGCCGCCCTTTCAAACTCAAGGTTGGCTGACGCTTCCTTCATCTCCGCCATGAGCTTGTCGATAAGTTCAGGCACGGCCTGCTTGGGAAGCTCATCAAAACTCTTGTCCCTGAGCAGGGTTTCCGGCTCTTCCAGAGGTTTGCCGTGCTGGATTACATCGTGAACTTGCTTCTGGACGGTTTTTGGGGTAATCCCGTGCTTTTTGTTGTACAAAGTTTGCTTGGCCCTGCGTCTTTCAGTCTCTTTGATGGCCCGTTCCATCGAGCCGGTTATTGTATCAGCGTACATTATAACTTTACCGTTGACATTCCGGGCAGCCCGGCCAATTGTCTGTATCAAGGATGTCTCTGATCTTAGGAAACCTTCCTTGTCAGCGTCAAGTATGCACACCAAAGACACTTCGGGCAGGTCCAACCCTTCTCTGAGCAAGTTGATGCCTACCAAGACATCAAATACCCCCAGGCGCAAGTCCCGTATAATCTCCATCCGTTCTATGGTTTCCACATCAGAGTGCATGTACCTTACTTTTATACCTACTTCCCGCAGGTACTCGGTAAGGTCTTCGGCCATCCGTTTGGTCAAAGTGGTTATGAGCACCCGTTCGTTGCGCGCCACCACTTTTCGTATTTCGCCGATTAGGTCGTCTATCTGGTTCTTGACAGGCCGTACTTCCACCACAGGGTCAACCAGCCCTGTGGGCCTGACTACCTGCTCAACCACTTGAGAGGCCATCTCAAGTTCAAAATCCCCTGGGGTAGCAGATACGTATATCACCTGGCCCACCTTGTCCATGAACTCCTCAAAAGTAAGGGGACGGTTGTCAAAAGCCGATGGCAACCTGAACCCGTAGTTCACCAGGGATTCTTTCCTGGAACGATCCCCTGCATACATTGCCCGGATTTGCGGGAGGGTCACGTGGGATTCGTCTATTACCACCAGGAAATCTTCAGGGAAGAAGTCCAGCAGCGTATACGGAGGCTGGCCCGGGGACCGTCCTGTAAGGTGGCGGGAATAGTTTTCAATGCCCGGGCAGTACCCCATTTCCTCAAGCATTTCCAGGTCGAACCGGGTACGCTGCTCCAGGCGGTATGCTTCAAGGATCTTGCCTTGGTCTCTAAGCTCTTTGAGCCTCTGGTCCAATTCCTCCTCAATAGACCTTATGGCAGCTTGCATCTTCTCGTCTTTGACCACATGGTGCTTGGCCGGGTAAATCATAATGTGGTTTAGTTCTGCAAGCGCCTTGCCTGTGAGCACGTCAAACTCCAGGATCCTTTCGATCTCGTCGCCAAACATCTCAACCCTTACGGCTTTGTCGGAATAACCTGCCGGGAAGATCTCAATGGTATCCCCCCGTGCCCTGAACGTACCCCGCCGGAAATCAACGTCGTTTCTGACGTACTGGATGTCAACAAGGCGCCTGAGGATCGCGTCCCGGTCCCTTATCATCCCTGCACGCAGAGACAGCCCCAGGTCCCTGTAGTCCCCAGGGGAACCCAGGCCATATATGCATGACACGCTAGCCACAACCAGTACATCCCGCCGCTCAAACAGGGCGCACGTCGCCGAGTGCCTGAGTTTGTCGATCTCTTCGTTTATCAGCGCATCTTTTTCTATGTAGGTGTCAGTGTGGGGGATATAGGCCTCCGGCTGGTAATAGTCGTAGTAGCTAACGAAATACTCAACTGCATTATTGGGGAAAAAATGTTTGAACTCGCTGGCAAGCTGTGCAGCCAGGATCTTGTTGTGTGAAATCACCAAAGTGGGCCGGTTGAGCCTGGCCACAACGTTGGCGATGGTAAATGTCTTGCCCGATCCTGTCACCCCAAGCAAGACCTGATGCCTGTAGCCTCGCTCGACCCCTGACACCAGGGCATCGATGGCTTCAGGTTGGTCCCCTCTGGGCGTAAACTCTGATACCAGCTCAAATGTACGCATTGCCGATTCCTCCGTTCTATCATTATAACTTCACAGGGCAATGCGATCAAATGTTCTATATTTCACACGTAGCGAACAGAGCCAGAGGTTAGGCAGCCTTTGCTAATTATCAGCCTGCTTGCCTCTAAGAAGGTTCTTGAAGAACCTAAGCAGCACTCCGTCAGAGTTGGACGCAGCCATAGCTTGGTCGTCAGGTTGAGGTACGGGGATGAGGCCCAATTCTTGGCCGGCTTCCCTGTCCACGGTCACTTGGCGCAGCTCCTGGCTGTCCCGGGATTCAAGGATCCACAGGGATACCGGCCCGGAAATAGTTGAAAGCGCAGCTTCCAGCGACGCCTTGTCGCTTACCTGCACGTCGTCCACCAGGCGGATAATGTTGCCGCTTCTAAGCCCTGCTTGCTTGGCGGGGCTGCCTTCTGCCACGTCAAGCAGCAACACCCCTTGCTCCACCGGAGTATAGATGGGCTTTTGCCCGTATTCCTCACGGAGCCCGGCCTTTATCACTATCTCATGCCCGATGGGGGCAAACAGGGTTGCTACCCACACAAACGGTTGCCACCTGGACGCAGCAATCGACAAGAGCAGCAGCACCACGCTGAACCACATGAGGTTTCTCGCGGTAATCCTCGCCTTATCCCTTGGGTTCCTGGCCACGGCGATGTCCCCGTAGCCCAGGGCTGCTATGAGCGGCATCATGGCGAACACAGGCTGGCCCGGGCCGGGGATTTCAGGCGCCTTGATCAGGGGCCACCAATCTGGCAAGTATATCAAATCAGGCACCTGGGACAGATCGGGTACCTTAATGAGAAACAGCACTATCAAAGGGATAGGCCAAAATCGTTGCAAGGCGAAGCCGCCTACCACGTCGCCGTTCTCGTGGGACACGTAAAGGGGCGTGGAACAGGTATGCCCTGAAAGCAGGATGAGGAAAGCTTCTGCAGCATGGAGGCAGGCTACCAGGGCCATCAGGGCCGGCACGTTCACCTGAGGCCATCCGAATATGAGGTGGCTTAACGCGGCCAACCCGCCGGCGTAGGAAAAGCAAAGCAACCTAGGGCTGAACAGGTACAACACCAGGGCGATAGGCATGAGGTAGGTAATACCGCTGTCTGTCACGGATACACCTATGAACACCAGCAGTATGCTGGCAAGCAGCCCTCCCAGGAGCCCTAACCCTACTGCAGTAAGGGTCTGGTAAAACGCCTTGTTGGACGCAGTACCATACAGTTGTTCCTCGGTGCGCTGGATCCTCGAATACTGACTGGCTATAAGCCCCAGGACCACCAGGTAAAGCAGGTCTACAACGGGGTTAGAGAATATCCCCGGATAGGACCGTATCACCGATTTTACCAATTCTAACAGTGGGCCCACGCCCATTGCCCCTTTCATGTACGTGACCGAGTCACTATGTGTCTATGTCACTAGGTGTCTATATCGCTAAGTGTCTGAGATGGCAGCCCTGGCTAACTCAACTGCCTTGGCCAGCTGCGCGTCATCTCCTTCCACAATTATGTCAGGCTCAATTCCAACGCCATTGATCGAACGCCCGCTAGGAGTAAAATACTCAGCTATGGTCACTTTTACAACAGCACCATCTTTTAACTTGAACGAATTCTGCACCAGGCCTTTGCCGAAGGTGGTGGTGCCGATCAAAGTCCCCACCTGGTAGTCTTGTATGGCTCCGGCCAGGATTTCAGAAGCGCTGGCAGTACCTCCGTTGACCAAAACGAACAAAGGCTTATCTATCCCCGGCCCCTGAGACACGTAAGTGGTCTCCTCAAAAGACTTCCCCTTTATGGTTACCACGGTGCCTTCAGGTACAAACAGCCTGGCGATGTCGATGCACCGGTCCAAAAGCCCGCCGCCGTTGTAGCGCAGATCCAGGATGATCGCCTTTGCCCCCTGGGAATCAAGTGCAAGCATGGCTTCGGTCATAGCCAGGGCAGACCTTTCATTGAAGGTTATGAGTTCAATATAGCCTATTCCGTCGTCCATCATGGAGTAATCCACGGCAGGGATGGTTATGTCTTCTCTCACTATGGTCACGTCGAAGGTGTCTCCGTCCCTGTAGATGGTAAGCACAACCTCGGTACCGGCAGGCCCCCTTATGAGGGCTGCGGCTTCGTCGCCGCTGGATACCGGCTTGCCATCAACTTTCAGGATGAAGTCGTTGACCTGGAGTCCCGCGGCTTCAGCAGGAGTGCCCTTCATAGGCGATACGATACATACCCCGCCGTCTTTCTCGGTTATAGTCACCCCGATGCCCGAATACTCGCCGCTGGTACGTATGTAAAACTCATACCATTCTTCCTGGGTCATGTATACGGTATATGGGTCGCCCAAAGCCGCCACAACGCCCCTTGCGGCACCTTCTAAGATCTCTGCATGGTCAAAGTCTTGGTAATAGGTCTGGTCCAACAGGCGGATAATGCTGATGACCTTGCCGACAGGAGTAAACTGTGTGAGCGCATATCCTCCCAATCCCACTGCCACCAGGGCTGCCGCCAGGGCGGAGACGATGCATAATCTAATGGCCTTGGACCTGGGTATCATATCCACTTACATCACCGTCTTTCTTGGTTTCCTCACATACCTTACATACGTTTACACGGTAACTGACAGATTAGTCTGAAACTACCGAATCGCATTAGTTTATTTCAGTCTAGCACAACTGCATGATTCCCTCTACACCAGACGGAACCTAGCACACATTCAAACTGTCCGCCTTGTGCCAAATAACAAACCAGGCTGCCGGCGCCCACTTCCCGCCGGCAGCCTGGAATCTGCCTAGAAAATTTTGTCCTAGAAGCTTACCCAGTTCCTGGGGTTGTCGGTAGCCCCGTTGACCCGGACCTCAAAGTGGAGGTGAGGTCCTGTAGACAGCCCCGTGCTCCCCACAAGGGCGATGGTCTGTCCCCTGGTCACTACGTCGCCCACACTTACAAGCAGTTTTGAACAATGGGCGTACAGCGTAGATATACCTCCGCCGTGGTCTATCACCACGTAATTGCCGTAACCAGAATCAAAAGTGGCCACAATCACGGTACCGTCTTCTGCAGCCATAATAGGCGTACCGCTGTTGACGGCGATGTCGATACCTGAATGGAACCTGTAGTACTGTAACACAGGGTGCCACCTGTTGCCGTATTCAGAGCTTACCCATCCGCCTGACACAGGCCGTATCATGGCAAGCCCTTCTTTTTTCTCCCGCTGATGGCCTTGGGCCTGGAGTTCCCTGATGACCTGCTCCAGGGCCTTGGATTGCCGTTCGAACTCGTCTAAGGCTGCTTCTAATTGCTTGCGATCCTGTTGGATCTGGGCCAGATACCGCTCCCTGTCAGCGCTGCGGGAAGCCACTGCAGCCCTTCTTTGCTCCTGTTCGGCCTTGGCTAGGGAAAGGGCTTGTACATCTTGTTCGAGCAAAGCCTTCTTTTCGGCAAGTTCTTGCCTAAGTGCCTTGTATTCTTCTATAAGGCGCGCGTCCTCCTGGGCGATCTCACGTAGGTAATACAGCCGGGCCATGAATTCGGACACGCTCTTTGAGTCCAAAAGCACTTCAAGGTAGGAGATCCTTCCTGCCTTATACATGCATACCAGCCTATCGCAAAACAGGTCCTTTGTTTCTTGTGTCTTCTTTTCGACCTCAGCAATTTCTTTCTCGGTCTCAGCTATCCTGTCAGAGAGGTACTGCATCCTTGCCATGAGATAGTCGAGTTCCCGTTGGGCAAGTTCCAGTTCAAGTTCAAGCTGTTCCAGTTCTTTGAGTACAGAATTTTCTGATTGTCGTTTGGCTTCGATTTGTTTTCTGGTTTCTTCAATCTGTTTCTGCATTTGCTGCAATTCGGCATACTTCTCGTCAAGTACGCCGGCCCTGGCCACAGGAAGGGTATGCATGGCCAATACCACAACCAGGGCAAACGCGCACAAATAGTAAGCGGTTTTTCCTCTCCTCATGGTATGTACCTCCGGTGGTCTAGACTCTAAGATGCCGCCTCACTGAAAACGCTGAACCTGCCAGGCCAACCATGACACCTGTCAAGGCCATAATGCCGAACATTTGCCATAGGGCGTCCGGATCCAGGCCCACGATAGGCATGAACGGGATAAACTCGGCGATCTTCATGGCAACCCAGTTATAGACCCAGACCGCAAATCCCGTGCCTATTGCGCTGCCCAGAAATCCGAGCAACACCCCTTCAAACAGAAAAGGCGTCATGACAAAGCCGTCAGTAGCCCCTACCAGTTTCATTATCCCGATTTCCTGCCTCCTGGCGTCGATGGTCAGCCTTATTGAATTGGCGATGACCATCACCGACACGAGCCCTACAACCAACATCCCGCCAAGGGACAGGTATTGCACAGCCTTGCCGATTTGCACAAGCCGCCTTGAGACTTCTTCCTGATACATTACATCGTCCACAATATCAAAGGCTTGAAGGGCTTCCACCACTGCCGGGATGTGTTCCGCACCAGCAGTCTTTATCCTGACGCTGGGAGGCAATGGATTGTCCTCTTCCAGGGAGTCCAGCACTGACGCTTTGTCTTTGAACATCTCCTTGAGTTCTTCAAGAGCATCCTCTTTGCTCACAAACTTGACTTCCGCGACTCCCGGTATTTCCCGTATCTGGCTCACGGCGCTTGCCAGCTGGGTTTGCGTAGCTTCTTTATCCATGTAAGCCTGGATCTCCATCTGGGTCTCAGCCATCTCGTACATGAAACCCAGATTTATGCTGACCAAGAAACTGATCCCAAGCAGAAAGAGGGCAAAACCCGTGGTAAGGGAGGAAAGGAACGACGAAAGCTTATTCCGCCATATACTGCGGAAGGTCTGAGAAAATATGTATCCTAAGAGCCTCAATAGTGATACGCCCCTCTTCTTTCATCTCGTACGATGGCACCCTCCCTGAGTTCCACTACCCTCTTTCTCAGGTTGTCTACGATATCGTGGGCATGGGTGGCTACAACCACCGTGGTCCCGTAAAGGTTGACACGTTCCAGGATGGCGAATATTTCCATGGCTGTCTTGGGGTCAAGGTTGCCTGAAGGCTCGTCCGCAAGCAGGATATCAGGGTTCCGTACAAGCGCCCGTGCTATCGCTATCCGCTGTTGTTCCCCTCCTGAGAGCTCGTTGGGGAAGGCATTCCGCCTGTCCAACAGCCCCACCATGTTGAGCACTTGGGTGACCCTCCGGTTCACTTCGCGTCTGGGGGTACCTGTAACCTCAAGCGCAAAAGCTACGTTTTCCCAAGCATTCTTATCCTTCAAGAGCTTGAAGTCCTGAAACACCACTCCAATCCTGCGCCTTAAGTACGGGACCTCACGCTTCCGCATCTTGGCCAAATCCTTCCCTAAAACAAAAACTTGCCCGCTGGAAGGCGTCTCCTCCCTGTACATCATCTTTATCAGGGTGGATTTGCCTGCGCCGCTTGCACCCACGATGAAAACAAATTCACCTTTATCTATCTGCAAAGACACCCTGTCGAGCGCCTTCACGTTGCCATTGTAGACCTTGGAAACGTTTCTAAAGCTAATCAATGAAAATGTCACCTACCGAACTACCAACACCTGCGCTTACATATTATTCGACATAATATGACTCAATCCTGTTCCCGAAAAAACTGGAAAAGGGTGATGGGCGCCTGTATCTATCTGCCCACCAGCCCCCGCGCCACTTGGCAGTACCGCTCACTAGTAAACCCGTATTTTTCAAGGAGCGCTCCTGCCGGTCCGGATTCGCCGAACTGGTCGTTCACCCCCAACCTTACCACCCTTACAGGATGGCTGCGGGCGGTAACCTCGCACACGGCACTGCCCAAACCGCCGATCACACTGTGCTCTTCGCACGCAATTATGGCACCGCTGCTCCTTGCGATCTTAGCCAGCAGCTCTTCATCGATGGGCTTTACCGACGCCATATCTGCAACCAGGCACGATATTCCATCTTGTTCAAGGGTACGGGCTGCTTCCAGGGCTAGCCCCACGGTGATCCCGCACCCCACAAAAGCAACATCAAACCGGCGGTTCTCAGCCAAAACGGTTTTGTACCCTCCCGGGACCTCGGGCTCTGGCCATAGCACCAACCCTTTGCCAATCTCGAACCCGGCATCATCAGGGTACACCTGGGGCACTTTGGCCCTGCCCAGCCGTATGTACACCGGTCCTTGGTAGGCAGCAGCAGCCCTTACAGCCAGCCGGGTTTGCCTGGCATCACACGGCACCAGCACCGTCATCCCCGGCAGTGCCCGCATAAGGGCGATATCTTCCAAGGCTTGGTGGGTGGCTCCGTCTTCGCCCACGGTGATCCCCGCGTGGGAAGCTGCGATCTTCACGTTAAACCCAGGGTACACAATGGACTGGCGGATCTGGTCGTACGCCCTGCCTGTGGCGAACACTGCAAAGGTAGATGCAAAAACAATCTTGCCAGAATGGGCCAGGCCTGCAGCTATCCCCATCATATTGGCTTCAGCTATGCCGACGTTGAAAAACCTTTCAGGAAACTCTTTGGCAAAAAGAGAGGTCCTGGTTGACGACGACAGGTCTGCGTCAAGTACTACTATATCAGGATTTTCCCTGCCCAGTTCTACCAAGGTCTCTCCGTAAGCGTCTCGTGTTGCCTTCATCTCAGCCATTCCATATCACCTTTTCCAAGTATTGCGTACGTGGTTATCTATCTCGCTTAAACAGCCGTTAACTCCTTCAGTGCCTGCTCCAGTTGGGCGGCGTCGGGGGCTTTTCCGTGCCAGTCTTTCTGGTTTTCCATAAAGCTGACCCCTTTGCCCTTGACAGTCTCAGCCACTATTACCGTAGGTTTATCCTTGACGCCCATGGCCTGCCCGAACACTTCCATGAGGCTCGGGATGTTGTGGCCGTCCACTGAAAGCACCTGCCAGCCAAATGCCTTGAATTTGTCTCCGAGCGGATCCACGCTCATTACGTCTTCTGTCTTGCCGTCTATCTGAAGCCCGTTGTGGTCAACGATGGCAATCAGGTTATCCAGCTTGTAGTGGCTGGCAGCCATGGCAGCTTCCCATACCTGGCCTTCCTGGCATTCCCCGTCACCTAGGAGCACCCACACCTTGTAATCCTTCCGACCGAGTTTACCGGCTAAGGCCATCCCTACAGCCATTGAAAGCCCCTGGCCTAAAGAGCCTGTAGACACTTCCACACCCGGCACTTGCTTACAGTCTGGGTGCCCCTGGAGAGGCGAACCAAGCTGCCTGAGGGTATCCAGCCACTCCACGGGGAAAAATCCCTTCCTGGCTAAAGCCGCATAGAGCACCGGCGCGGCATGGCCTTTGCTCAACACAAACCTGTCCCTGTCGGGCCAGTCAGGTTCCCCAGGTCTTACCCGCAGTACGTCTCCGAAGTATAAGGCTGCAACTATATCTGCAGCGGAAAGAGACCCGCCAGGGTGCCCCGACCCGGCCTTGCCGGTCATCTTCACAATATCTATCCTGATCTCCCGGGCCTTTTGTTCAATAAATCGTATCTGACTCTCGTTGTTCCCGAGCTTGTGCATCATGTGACTCCCCTTTGTTGCTTGTTCGGTCAAACCAGCTTTGTAGTTGAACCCGTAAGGCAAACTCCAAGAGAGCTAGGTTGCGCACGATACGCTTAGGCTCCAGGAGCATCCTCCAGAGCCATTCCAAGCCTGCTTGTTGTATAGGTTCAGGGGCCCGCTTCTTGGTCCCTGACAGTATGTCCAGCACTCCTCCCAGCCCGATCCCCACTTTAGCTCCCAGACGGTTCCTGTATTTCCAGATGAACTTCTCCTGTTTGGGAGAACCCATGGCGCAGAAAATCACATCAGGCCGGGCAGCAGCGATTTGCTCCACCACTTTTTCCTCTTCTTCCGGCCTAAAATAACCGTGGTAGGTGCCGCATATACTGACACCGGGTATGGAATGGGTCACGTTTTCGGCAGCCTGTTCTGCCACCCCGGGCTTGCCGCCGAGCAAGAAGAACCTGGGGGAAGGTTGCTTCCTCAGAAGGGCATAGGCAAGATCTACTCCCGTAACCCTTTCAGGGAGTTCTACTCCTTGCTTTCTGGCAGCCCAAAGGATGCCCACCCCGTCGGGTACAATTAGATGGGCATTTTCTAAGATCTCCATGAAAGCCTGGTCTCTCTGAGCAGCCATCACCATGATTGGATTTGCGGTCACCACAAGCCTGGTGCAGTTGTCATCCCGCGTGATCATCCAATCCAAGGCATTAAGTGCACCCTGAAAGGTTATGGGATAAAATTCCACACCCAAGATTCTTACACTCAAGTCAACATTCACCCTTTTCTAATGCACCATGAGTATCTTACGCCACATTTCTACAACAAGTCCATCCAATCCTTTGTTTTCGCACCGAGTTATTGCCGCTTGGGACGACAGGGTTTTTCTGTTATGATCCCCTCAGAAGCTAACAAGGGGAAAACGCCGGTTGTGTTAAGGAAACGGAGTGCTGTGATGTGAAGCGTATCCTCCTATCCGGATACTACGGTTTTGGCAATACAGGAGATGAAGCAATCCTCGCTTCCACGGTCAAAGCGCTTAGGAAAGCACGCCCCGGCTTGGATATCATGGTGTTGTCCAAAGACCCGGAGCAAACCTGTACAAGCTACGGTGTAAAGGCATTCCAGAGGATGGACATCTTCCAGGTGGGAAAAGCTATTAACCAGGCAGACCTGGTGGTGTTTGGCGGAGGCAGCTTGCTCCAGGACGTCACCTCCCTGAGGTCCCTAATCTACTACCTATCCATCATCCAGCTGTCCCATTTGCTTGGAAAGCCGGTGGTAGTGTATGCCAACGGGATTGGCCCGATAAGTTCCAGAATCGGCAGGACCCTCACCAGGCATACCTTGTCCAAAGCCAAAGCCATAACCGTCAGGGATGCGGAATCCAAAGCCGAACTCCAAAGGCTGGGGGTACCCTTGGAAATAAAGGTCACTGCAGATCCGGCGTTCTTGTTGGACCCTTCGCCTGAAGAACTAGCTGATTCAATCCTCAAACAGCACGGCATTGATCCGGCCAAGTCCATTGTGTGGCTGGCTTTGCGCCAGATGAACCTGCCGCCATGGCTCATGGACCACCTGGCTGACCTGGTGGTCTGGTTAAGGCAAGAAGGTTATGAACCGGGCTTTCTGGCCATGCAAGAGCGTGATTTGGCGGTAGCCCATGACCTTAACCGCCGGCTAGTTTCAGCCAATGCCGGACCCCTGGGCACCGTGTGGGGCATCTCCCCTGAAGATGCCTTGAGCCTCCTGGGCAAGGCAGAGTACTGCCTTGGGATGCGCTTGCACACCCTGATACTCTCGGCCAGGGCCGGGGTGCCCTTTATGGGCATAGAGATAGATCCCAAGATCGGAGCGTTCTGCAGGAGCGCCGGGTGCCCGGTACTGCCAAACCCCGATCCTGGGAGTCCCAACTTCGATGTCAAACCAGAATTTGAGCGCCTTATGCAAGACAAACACAAGCTGAGCCAGGTGCTGTGCAGGCAGTTGCCACAGTTCCGCTCACTGGCCCAGGAAAACATAGATATGGTCTTGAGCTACCTCGGGTAAGTATCTTGAGTGGGCCTTATTCTATTACAAAATCTCCTCTAACCATGACTATTACAGAGCTTTGAGCCCTGATCCCCCTGCCGTCATCCCTAGGCACGATTAGCAGGTGGTTGCTTGGGACCGCTTCGCCACCCCTGAGATCTATGCCCGCGGTGGCATCGCATATCCCTCCAAGTTCCGAGTCGATTATGGTAGCTTGTCCTCCTCTGAGGATGATTTCAGTGCCTGAAAACCCTTTCAGGGCTTGCCCTGGGGCCAGTTCAACCACATGCATTTTCAGCCTGGACTCAACATACGCCCGGGTAACCAACGGGTCGCCTTCGCTGCCCGGCAGGGGCATGTCCGAAGCGGCAAATCCTTTACCCAGCCACCCAAGCACGGCCCCAGCCGCCAAAAGCAACACTGCATAAACCATTGCTTTCTGCTTGTTTGCCATTCCGGGCTCTCCTTTCCCGCCTGCTTAACCTGAAGCGTCCTGCCTCAGCTTGGCATAGATGAAATCGTCTATGTCGCCATCCATAACCCTTTCCACGTTGCCGGCCTCAACCCCGGTGCGGTGGTCTTTGACCAAGGTATACGGCTGGAACACATATGACCTTATCTGGCTGCCCCATGCGATCTCCTTGTGGGGCCCTCTGAGGGCTTCGATTTGCTTCTGCCTCTCCTCTTCCTTGAGGGCCAGCAGCTTAGCCTTGAGCATCCTCATGGCCACCAGCCTGTTGGAGTGCTGGGACCGCTCGTTTTGACACGTTACTACTATCCCGGTGGGAATATGGGTGATCCTCACTGCCGAATCGGTCTTGTTGACATGCTGCCCGCCTGCGCCTGATGACCTGAAGGTATCGATCTTGAGTTCTTCGGGTTTTATATCGATCTCGGTGTCTTCCTCGATCTCAGGCAGCACATCCACTGACGCAAACGAGGTGTGGCGGCGTTGGTTCGCGTCAAAAGGCGATATCCTCACAAGCCTGTGAACCCCTTTTTCTGTGCGCAAGAAACCGTAGGCATAATCCCCCCTCACAGAAAAGCTTACGCTCTTAAGCCCGGCTTCTTCGCCGGGGAGAATGTCGAGGGTTTCGACCTTGAAGCCCTTGCGCTCAGCCCAACGGGAGTACATCCGGTAAAGCATGCTCACCCAGTCCATGGCTTCGGTACCGCCGGCACCTGCATGGAGGGTTACAATTGCATCCCTTGAGTCATATTCCCCTGAAAGCAGAGTCTCAAGTTCAAGTTGCCGCACTTTAGCAGCAGCTTCTCTGGCAGACCCGGTAAGATCGTCCAGAAGCCCCATATCCCCTTCGAGTTCTGCCAATTGGGCGATCTCAATGCTGTCCCTTATGAGGGCCTCAAGTTCCTGATACCGCTGGATCTTGCCTTCAATCCGGCTGATGTCGGTACCAACTTTCTTGGCCCGCTGCTGGTCCTGCCAAATTGACGGATCCTCCATTTGCTTCTTTAGCTCTTCAAGTTGCTGCTGGAGTTTAGGGAAGTCAAAGAGACCTCCCGATATTGCTTAATCTTTCCTTGAGCGACTCAAATTCACTGATCACCTGTTCGTACATGAAAATTCCCCCTAAACCTCATGTAGTTGTGTATTCAGTCACACTATGCAAGTTTACCACAGCAATTCTTATATTTCTTGCCGCTCCCGCACGGGCAGGGGGCATTGCGTCCCACCTTACGTGCAGATCCGGATGTCCCGGCCGGCGCTCTGGCAGTGCCTGCCGGCTTTGTCCCGCCCCCTCCGGCACCGGCTGCAGAAACAATGGGGGCCCGGCGACGGCCGGCAGGTTCACCCCGGGACAAGGTTACCCGGAACACATAGCTTACAGTATCTTGTTCGATGCTTTGGACCATGGCCTGGAACATCTCATAACCCTCCTTTTGGTACTCAAGGAGGGGATCTCTTTGGCCATAGGCCCGCAGGCCTATACCTTGCCTTAAGCTATCCATTGCCTGAAGATGGGCTATCCATTTTTGGTCAACTACCCTCAAGAGTATCAGGCGCTGGACTGTCTGGAAGTGTTCGCCCAGTTCCTCAGCCTTTTGTTTGTATGCCTCATCAAAAATCCGCTGCACGGCTTCTAAGGCATCATCCCTGGATCCAGCCTCTTGGAGCACTTGCCCGAAATCCACGCCCGGCAGCAGTTGCTTGAAGTAATTCTCAAGCCCTGGAAAATCAGCTTCTGCCTGGGACAACCCAGGCGCCCAGTGCAAGTCAAACCCTAAACCGATCGCCCTGTGCATCATGTCCTGGACTATGCCTGAAACCTCATGGCTTTCGAGTACCTCACGTCTCTGGGCGTAGATCACTTCCCGTTGTTTATTCAAGACGTTGTCGTATTCAAGCACACTCTTCCTGATTGAAAAATTGTGCGCCTCAATCCGCTTCTGGGCGGTTTCAACCGACTTGGTGACAAGGGGATGTTCTATGGGCTCATCTTCGGGGAACCCGATTTTGCCCATTACGTTGCCGATAAGGTCGCCGCCGAACAGCCTCATGAGCTCATCTTCCAAAGACAAATAGAACCTTGAAGAACCAGGGTCACCTTGCCTGCCAGCCCGTCCCCTGAGCTGGTTGTCGATCCGCCTGGATTCATGCCTTTCTGTGCCGATCACATGGAGCCCGCCTAAAGCCACTACTTCCTGGTGTTCTCTGTCCGTTATCTTTTTGGCTTCTTCATAGAGCTGTTTGTACCGCTCGCGCGCCTTGATTACGTTTTCCAAGAACTCATCTGTGTCCCCGGAGTTTAACCTTTCAACCATTGCCTGAGGAAGCACCTTTTCGCAGGCTACGGCAATTACGTCGGGCTCAAATCCTTCTTTCCGCAGGGCAGTACGTGCCATGAACTCAGGGTTGCCGCCCAAGAGTATATCCGTACCCCGTCCGGCCATGTTGGTAGCTATGGTTACAGCGCCTTTCCGTCCCGCCTGAGCCACTATCTCAGCTTCCCTTTCGTGGTGCTTAGCGTTGAGCACCTCGTGGGGAATCCCCCTGGCCTTAAGCATCCGGGACAGGGTCTCGGATTTTTCCACCGACCTGGTACCCACAAGCACAGGCCGCCCGGTCCTATGAAGCTCGACTATTTCTTCCACGACCGCCTCGAACTTGGCCTTTTCCGTAGCCCAGATGGAATCTGGCATAGCGGTTCTTATAAGCGGCTTGTTGGGCGGTATGGACACCACGTCCATACCGTAAATCTCGATGAACTCCGACTCTTCGGTGGCGGCAGTACCTGTCATACCGGCCAGCTTTTTGTACATCCTGAAGAAGTTCTGGACGGTGATGGTGGCAAGGGTGTCAGACTCTTCCCGCACCTCCACCCCTTCTTTGGCTTCTATGGCCTGGTGAAGCCCGTCGGAAAAACGCCTGCCTGGCAAAATCCGGCCTGTGAACTCGTCGACAATCAGCACCTGCCCATCTTTTACCACGTAGTCCACATCGCGGCGCATGAGTTCCTTGGCCTTTACCGCCTGCTTGACATAATGTTCGATACCGATATTTTCTTCCGATGAGATGTCGCCGATACCCAGGAAATCCTCGATCAGGGCAATCCCTTCTTCAGTAAACGCAACCGTCCTGGCCTTTTCGTCAACGGTGTAATGTTTATCCCTGGCCAAGCGGTCGGCTAAGAGCTTAAATTTGCGGTACCTGTCTGTGGAGCCCTCGACCTGGCCTGAAATGATAAGCGGGGTTCTTGCCTCGTCGATGAGGATAGAGTCAACCTCGTCTATGATGGCGTAATCAAGGGGCCCCTGGACCAAATCCTGCTTGCGTAAAGCCATGTTGTCCCTTAAGTAATCAAATCCGAACTCGGTGTTGGTCCCGTATATGATCGGGCATGAATATGACCGCTGTTTCGCTCCAGGGTCCATGCCCGAGACCACCAAGCCCACTTCCAGGCCCAGGAACCTGTAAATCTGCCCCATCCACTCCCTGTCCCTTGACGCCAGATAGTCGTTAACCGTGACCACGTGGACGGTGCGGCCGCCTATGGCATTGAGATATGCAGGCAAGGTAGCAACCAGGGTCTTGCCTTCACCGGTCTGCATTTCGGCAATCCTGCCCTGGTGCAACACGATGCCGCCCATTATCTGCACATCAAAATGCCTCATATCCAAGACCCGCCTGGCCACTTCCCGCACCACTGCAAAGGTTTCAGGGAGCAAAGCGTCGAGGGATTCTCCATTGGAAGCCCGCTGCCGGAACTCCCCGGTCTTAGCCTGGAGTTCCTGGTCTGAAAGGCGCCTCAATTGAGGCTCCAGGGCTGATACCGCAGCAACGGTACGGGACAGTTTTCGTAGTTCTCGCTCATTAGGGTCAAACAGTTTTCTCAACATAGACACACATATCCCCTTTTCCAGGTACCGGCTAATCTCTGTGCTGCATGTACGCTCTTGGCCTCGTATATGCCCATTAGATATAGCTTCGGCTATGTTCAGCTAATTCTAGCATCCTTTTGGGCTTCAGGAAAACCGCGGTGCAAGGTGTGGAGGATAAACCACAGCACGCCGGCGGCCATCAAGATGTCGCCGACGCTGAAAGTGGTAGGGGTCTTAGAAAGGAACTTCCATCCGAAGATATCTGCAAACGGCCTGAGTCTTACGTCGTCTGAAATCACCTGGTGGGTAAGGCTTACGCCCAAATCTTGTACCTGGCTCTCAAGCAAGCTCATCCCGATACCGTTGGGATCAACCGGCATCCTGCCCCCGTTGACAATTATCACCAAGAAGTTGAGGAACATCCCCAACGTCATGGGGGCAAACCCCGGAAGCTTGAGGTTGGGGTAAAGCCCGTAGAAAAGCATTAGGTAAGTGGCCAGAGATATGGCAGTGCACAGCGCCGGGGAAGGTTCAACCTTGCCTTGCAGCAACAGCACGGAACCGAACTTTACTGCAAACGAAGCCAGAATCCAACCGAAACGCTCAAGTTTGAGTTCGCCGAGCCTTGAGAGTTTCCCCCCTGTCAACACGCCGAGCACGAGGGACAACACTACCACAAACCTAAACACTCCATCACTTCCTCAGGAGATCTTCGTCGATAATCTGGATCATGGCTTCCACCACTTTGGGATCAAACTGAGTGCCTGAACATTCCAGAAGTTCCCGCTTGGCTTCTTCAAAGGACATCTTTTCTTTGTAGGGCCTGTCTGTGGTCATGGCATCGAACGCATCAGCACATGCTATTATACGGGCGCCTAAAGGAATTTCCTCCCCTTTGAGCCCGGCGGGAAAACCTGTACCGTCCCATCTCTCATGGTGATGCCTTACCCACTGTTCTCCTTTGCCCAGGAACTTCATCGCTTTGATTATGTCGGCACCGATTTCGCTGTGCTTTTTCATCATTTCGTACTCGTCGTATGTAAACGGCCCTTCCTTCTTCAGCAAGCTGTCTGACATGCCAACTTTGCCCACGTCATGGAGGAGCCCCACGTATTTTATGAGTTCTGCTTCGTCATCGCTAAGCCCCAGCCGCTTGGCAAGTTTATATGAGTATTCTGACACCCTTACCGAATGCCCGTGGGTGTATGAATCCCTGGCGTCTAAAGCGATGCTCAAGGCGGCAGCCATTTCGCTGTAAGTGTCCCAGAGGTCTATGTATTTTTGCAAAGAAACTCTTGTAACCAGGAGGGGCAAGTAGAAAAACACCAGCACCAATGGGCTTGTTTGCTGGACCACCAGCACCATAAGCGCACCCACAGGAAACAGGGCAAACATATTCGGGAGCATCCAGGCAATGTTGCGCCGCCATATGCTGGCAAACGAAGTCCTGAGCTGGAACGCAAGCCCCTTCCCGATGAGGATGGCATTGAGCAGGGTAAACGCCGATGCTGCTAATATAAAGGCAAACAGCCCTCTGGGGAACTCGATACTCCCAAATTCGCCGTACACAAATTGATATACCTTGGCAAACACGTAGGCGCAGAGTGTCAACATACCTCTGTTGAACAACACCACGCCCAGAGATACCTCGCCTGACAAGTCCCTCTTACGTAAAGTGGCAAGTGCAGCCACCCACATGCCTATTGCAGGCCCGTACAAGACGATTGCAGTGAACATCAGCGGGGTAGCCATGGAGGCAGTACCCTTTCCCCTGGGGAACGGTACCGCCACCGCTTCGCCACACGCAACCATCACACCTATGAACAGCACATCGAGCAAACAGTAGCCGTCCTGAAACTTAGGGATGTGGGTTGCAAGAAGGATTAAACCCAGGCCGGCGATGCCCCATACATATGCGTTAAACAGACTGTATCGTTTTTCCAATGCCGGACACCTCATAGTAAAGCCGACAGCCCTATCCAGTTATTAGCCCAACTGGAAACAAGCAGCTCCAGCCAAAAGGAGTGTAAGAATTGCTAGAATGGCCTTAAGAATCTTGTTCACAGAAAAACCCCCCGTTACCTGCTTGTATCCGAACCGCTAATCCAGATCCTCACTAGCTCCGCTGGAAAATTTCCGGGCTGTCGGCACTATGGATCTGTTCTACATCTGAATCTAGTTTCCTTTTACAAACCACCCAAAAGTGTGACGGCATTTGTCTATTTGTCTAACAACATGGGAAACTTCCTGTTAATTGCATCTAAGGTTGCTCTTACCACAGACTCTCTCTCATCGTAGGTAACCGGACAAGAACCGCTGAGCATTACCTGCTGCCCATTGTCCACAAGGGTGAGCGTCACTAGGGCTATCCTGGCCGACTTAGACTGGGCCACGGTAACGTCATGCAACGTAATCTTTACCCTGGGCGACAGAAGTTTGGACAAGGCATCCAGGGTAGCTTCTGCGGCAAGTTTGAGCCACCGGTTGGGTGTAGGGATCCCTTTGGCGTTTCCTGAAACCAGGGTCTTGCCTACGCTAAGATCCACCATCATTTCGGCCTCGTCTTGGCTCGAGGTGAGGGATACCCGCGTAAGCACCGGCCGGCCTTTGTCCTGTACGTCATCTTCCTGGCCCAACTGGGCTATGGAAATCTTCCGCCTGTCTACCGTGACGCCACAAGCCGCCAAGATTGCCGATTCAATGTCCCGTACTATGTACCTGGGCGAGCGCCCTGAACGCGCCAGTACGTGGATTTCTTCGATTTCTCCTTCATCGCTAAACACTACCCTGCAGGCTATAACGTCTTTGACTTTCTCGACAGTGCTCTCAAGTTCTCTTGCTCTAGCTAACTCATCAGGCATGACTCACACCTCGAATCCTTAATGGCATGGTCGGACTGCAAGCATGGTATAGGGGAGTTACAGCGGTGCTATGAGAGACCTTCCCTTTCCCTTACCACCATCTCAGCCAGGAGCCACAATCCTGCAGCCACAAGACTATGGCCTCCCAGAATAACGGGAATAGGTGCTTCCCAAGCACATCGTGTGAACTCCCTTACCCACTCATCGCCGACCAGGTCGTACCTGCCCAAATCGGACTGGAACCTGTCCCAATCTGAAACCTGCTTGTTCAGGTGAGCAAAAATTACCCTGCTGTCAATGAAGGCAAGGTCACATACCTTTGCAAGGTATTCAAAGAACTTGGCGGGACCTAGTTCTTGGATCATGTAGCCTATGAGGGAAACAACTTCGCCACGTTCATCCCGGCTAAGTGCCTTCATACCTCTTTCTTCGGAATATACTCTCATTCTGTGAACCATATTTGTGTTTATGTATTGGATTACAGCAGGGCCCACTCTCCCAAACACGGCGATCTCCTTGGAATCCTGCCTCAATATCCTTAGGGCTTGCTCCAATTTGTGGGCGGGCCAATCAAGGGACTGGATGGCTTCAAGCGCCCTGGGGCCGCAATCCGGGTGCATCCCAAGGATCTGGATATCCACCGGTGTGTCAAGGTCGAAATTTACCCGGCCTGAGTTAGGAATGAGTATCCGGCGCATGCCGATACCGCGCAGTAAGTTGCCCAAAGTATTGTCTGATTCAGGAAGCTCAATTTCATCGATAGCCCGGGCAGGGGTAAATGCCACTAGATCTGCAGACTGGACGTTGTTTACAACCACAACGTTCCTGTTTGCCTTAAGAGTAAGGGCGATTTCGTTAAACTCTTCCCAAGTCATGAGTGGAGCAGCAGCTCCACCCATGTAAATCACATTGTCCAGTTTGTGGCTTACGATCAGCTCTCTCAGCCGCGCGCCAAAATGAAACGGCCGCGTGTCCGAATCAAAGTCTACCTCCGCTAGGCCGGAAGCTTGGCCGGCAAGCTCAGCATTGTTCGTAACCAGGATCACCCTGTCGATTTCTGAAGCCAGTGCCAATTTGGACAGGGTATCGAGCACCACCTGGCTGCGGACGTAACTAATCGTCTTGTCGAGGGATGTTTGAGCCTGTCCTCCTTCGAAGATAACCACGGTTACCGGCCGGTCCATTTAACGCCTCAGCCCTCGGAGCTAGATATTCTCAGGCTCGATGAGCCCGAAGTTGCCGTCTTTACGCTTGTAGATTACATTTACAACCTCTGTTTCACCGTTGACGAACACAAAAAAGTCGTGGCCCAAAAGCTCCATCTGGAGGGCAGCTTCTTCGGGCATCATAGGTTTCATGGCAAACCGTTTGACCCTGACGATCCTGCCAGTCTCAGGCTCTGGTTCAGTACCTGGCTTTTCCTGGTCAACCTTGACTTCAGGCTTGTCGCGCCTCAGCAGCCTGGTCTTGTATTTTTCAAGCTGACGCTCAAGTTTCTCAACTACCAAGTCAACAGAAGAAAATGCGTCTTGCGCAGATTCTTCAGCCCTGACGATCATGTTGTTAAGGGGAATGGTGACTTCAACTACATAACGGCCCCGTACAGTTGAAAAGGTAACCTGGCACACGACAGGATCTTGCCTAACGTATTTTTCCAGTTTGCTAAGCCTTTTCTCTGCGTACTGCCGGAGTGCAACGGGTACGTCTACGTTCTTGCCTCGGATATTGATCTCCATCCCGCATACCTCCACTCCATGGAAAGTATTTGCCTAATAGTTATTCCCTATGAAGGGCGTAGACACCTTCATAAGCGTTCTATGGTAATCTTACCCTTTGTTCTAGTGTTCGACATATTCTGGCCCTAGTCAATACGCCTAATCGACACGCATTGACAATCCACAGACATATCCCCAACCGGAAACCGCGGTCTAACTGGTTATCAACAAAATTACCCACATTATCCACAGGATATAGATAACAGTGTGTTGACTCTTGGCCATGGGAATGCTATAGTCCGAGCACGAGCTAAAAGCTCCAAAAGACGACGTGGCCGGGGACCCGTCGTCGGGAATTAGGAGGAATGTCCCGAAATGCAAGGTAGAGTAAAATGGTTCAACGCGCAAAAAGGCTACGGTTTTATCCAAAGGGAAGACGGACCTGACGTGTTCGTCCATTACACGGCAATCCAAGAAGAAGGGTTCCGTACTCTGAATGAAGGCGATCTTGTAGAATTTAACATCATTGAAGGACCTAAAGGGCTTCAAGCTGCCAATGTAATGAAGATTGTTGTGTAGACCTGGCCAACAAGCCCCGGCAGCAGTGCCGGGGCTTTTATGTTTTCTGCAGGTTTTCTAACGGATGCTGTCAAACCGGCGCTTTGACCTAAGTCCCCTGGAATACGCCATGAGCACCCTGAGTTTGTTGGTGATCTCAAGCATCTCTTGGTTATCCTGTTCCATTTGCTGTTTTACAACTTCCTGGATCTCCTCGTCCAACTGGGTGAGACACATGGCAACTTCTTTCGCCAACACTTTCTGAGTATCGGTAAGGCCGGCCAGGGACTTGGCGCTAAACCGCTCAAGCACCGTTTCCCGTTGATCTATGAGTTCCTGTACCTTACGGAAGTTGCCGGCCCTGGCTGCATCCCTGGCTTGAGCTGTGATCGCCAAGAGATCCTTAAGCCTCTCAACCATAGCCCTTCATCGCCTCCTGCCAAGCATCCCTGATCTGGGTGATCACTTCCATGGCGTCTCTTACAGGGCCGGTTTGCTTGCGTATGTTGGCCTTTATCAGGCACGAATACACGAAATTGTAGAGGGAATACAGCCTTCCCGCCAGGTCGCCTACTGACAGGTCCAGAGCGGCCCGTAGTTCATCTACGATTTCCTGGGCCCGCACCAGTTTTTCATTGGCCCCGGCATAATCTTTGGCTTCGATGCACTTTATGGCTTCCCGCATGTTCCTCAGGCATACATTGAACAGCATGGTCACAAGTTCAGCCGGGGAAGCCGTCTCCACACTTGATTGCCTGTAAGCGTTTAGTGCCTTTTGCCTGTTTCCTGCATTAGCTGGGTACGTCAAATCCGATCACCCGGTCTTTCAGTCGTGTCACATAAACAGCCCCTGTATTTGCTGGGCTATGAAAATGCTCTGGGTATTCATCTGCATCAGCAGGGCTTCCAGGGCGGTAAACTGCCGCCTTAAGTTCATGAGCCTCACTTCCAGCCGCCTCTCAAGGTTCTCAATCTGGCGGGATATGTCCTTATTCTGAGAGTCCAAGGTGGCTTCTCTCAGAGGCAAGAAACCGTCGTGGGCAACATACATTTGCAGCACCTGTCTGAAACCATCCAGTATCCCTTCTGAGTCAGTTTGGTCTCCTGCCAGAAGGAATGCAACTGCCTCCCGGTTTTCGGCAAGGGCTTCCCGGAGTTTCGATTCGTCCAGTGAAAGCTTGCCGTCCTTTGAATATGACCCGATGCTGCCGGTGCTTATCCCAATTTCCCCCACAAACCTAAATCTCTGGACATTGTCAGGCATCTCCCTGAAAAGGGCTTGCCTGATCTGGCTAAGCAGCCTTTGAAGCAGGGGATCGCCAAACAGCAAGCCCGCCGTGCGCGTTTCGCTATTGTAAACATTGTACTTTGCCGCCAAATCCAGAAGGCTGTTATATTCATTTACAAGATCCCGCACGGCACTTACCAAGGCATCATCGTCATAGCTGACTGAAACCGAAGTAACCCCGGTCTTGTGGAGGGTTAGGGTCACTCCAGGGATGGCATCGGTGATTTCATTGGAATCCCTCTTAAAGGTAATGCCGTTTATCTTGAACGTAGCTTCGGCAGCTGCCTGCACTTCCTCAATAGCCAACCCCTGCCCCTGTTCAAAACCTTGCTCTTGGAACGTAATCGGTTGTCCTGTGGACTTGGCCACCAGCACCAGCCGGTAGATCGAAGGCTCAACCTCAAGCACAGATGCGCTGATCCCGAGGTCTTCCAGGCTGTTGATCTGCGCCGCGATGGAGTTTAGGGTACTGTCCGCCCCTATGATGATCTCCCGGGTAATCCCGCCTACAGTCAGCACCAGTGTGCCTGAACGCCCTAACGCTTCGTCAGGGCCTTGGGGCAAAGTAAAGGCGCCGGACTGCAGCACATGAGCCCTGGCCAGGCTAATCACTTCAATCTCATAGGTGCCGGGTATGGCAGCCTCTGTGGCTTTGGCTGCAACTACTTCTGCATCGCCCGATTTGGCCGCTTTTGCTTTAAACACCTGCCGTTCCAAAAGAGGCTTGAGCTTCGACATAAGCGACTCTATTTTCGACTTTAGGGCATTCCACGCAGCCTTCTTTTCGGATATGAGTTTCTGCTTGTTCTCCAGGGCGACTACAGGCTGCCGCTCGATTCGCATAAGCTCCTGGATCAAAGTTTCAGTATCCAGCCCCGTCACATTGAAACTAATAGGGGAGCTCACATAGACCACCTCGCCAAACCGTGTTCAACCTCCGCTGCCAATTCTTGCGATTTAGCCAACCCCGTTTGACAGTTCCCTCTCCAAGCCGTCCAAAACATCCAGCACCGGGTCTTTGGCCTCCATCATCTCTTTTCTGACTTCGATTTCCACTTCTTCCCGCAAAACCTTGGTGCCCAGGGGGGCTTCTATGCCCAGCTTCACCGCAGCCCGGGGTCCTCTGCCTCTTACCTCTATCACCCGGACCACGATATCATCGCCGATTAGTATTGCCTCGCCTACCCGTCTGGACAAAACAAGCATGTCAGCCCGTCCTTTTCATCAGGTTCCTAAGTGCTGAAAACACTTGATGTTTGGTGGTGTACTTGGGATCGCTGATAATCACCTGTTTGCCAAGGCGTTTTGCAGGATTTATCACAAGAGGGGCCAAGAGATTGGCCGTCATCTGCTTTACGTCCTGGGGCACTGTAACCACACACAAAAGCACCAGCTCATCGGCACTTGAAGCTTCCAGCCCTTCAAGGTCTTCAGGGGTAAACACCGGGTCATAGTCTACAAAAGGTACCCTGGGGTCAAGGATCACGAACCCTAAAGACGCTTCATCTACGCACTGAAGCCACTGGAGAAACCCGCCTTTATCCAGGTCCAGCACGATATATCGCCGGTATTCGGGAAACCCGATGAGTCCCTCGGGAAAACGCAGTATTTTGTGTTCGTCTACATTGATGGTCCCAAAACGCTTGGTGGGAACTTCCACATATATCCCTCCTGTGCCGGCTATTACCGGCCGGCCGTTACCTCAAATGGTCAAGCAAGCTGGGCTGGATTAGCCTTGCGCCAACCGCCAATGCAGCCTGGTAAGCTGCTTCCTGGGACTTAAGTCTTACAACGACTTCTACCAGGTCCACTTCCTCAACATTAGACAAGAGCCGTTCGTATTCGATATCCATGTTCAGTGCCTTCTCGCTCAGGATATCCAGCCTCCTGAGCCGCGCCCCGTTCTTTGCCCGTTGAGACAGTATCTTATCCAGGCAGTCGTCTAAGTCGCCTACAAGCTGCTGGATGGCATCTTCATCAGGTTCCTGGGAAGGATCCTCTGGGTCAAGCGCATACTTAAGCTGTTGGAAGGTGACATTAATGTATTCCTTCAAATCACCATCCTCAAGCTGGGTCAAATCATCGGAAGTGATGGTTACGTCCCGGGCCACCTTCCACACCGGCATGGCTCCGGTAAGCAGATTCCGCTTGTCCACGGTGGTCTCCAGCACGCTAATAGCCTCTTCCCAAAGTTGCTCTATTTCAACGGCAATGGCCTTCTTGGCATCAGGAGGGGTAGTTCCTGTAGCCCCGGTCAGGGCAAGCTCCCTGGCCCTGGTAATCACATTGGTCAGGTGGGCCAACGCCGATTCTGTCTGCTCCATCCAGTTCTTAGCTTTGTCTATGTTGCGCTGGTATTGGTTGTTTACAGCCATGTCATGGCGCAGGTATACTGCCCTGCCTGTCCCAATGGGGTCATCTTGAGGCCTTAGAATCCTCCTGCCGGAAGAAGCCTGGTCTTGCAGCCTGGCAAGCCTCTTTTCCAATTTAAAGATGTTGTGCAGAAAATTCCTCTCAATAGACAGATCAGTCACACGCACACCCAGCTACCTCCAGTTCCTAGGCGCTTCTCTTAGCGGCCTCCAAGTCCCATCCTGTTAATGATAGTATCAAGCATTTCGTCTGCTACGGTAATCACCCTGCTGGCAGCGTTGAAAGCGTGCTGTTCCCGTATCAGGTTGGTGATCTCCTCATCCAGGGACACTCCGCTGATTGAATCCTTCCTGTTTTCAAGCTCTTTGACCAGGAGTTCCTGGGTATCGAAGGCGCTTTCGACTTTTTGGGCATCAATTCCCAAGCTGCCCACGATAGCTACCCATTTCTCGGCGAAATTCCCGTCCGAGGGATCCACCAGGCTTCCGTCGTAGGTACCTTCTATGAAGTCGGCAATGGCCAGTGCTATGCTGCCATCCAGAGGGCCCGTGCCGGCCTTGATCTCCCCGGGGTTCTGGACCAGGAAGTCGTTGACCCTGATAGTCGTCAGGATATCTCCGTCTTTGTCAAAATCGAAGAAAGCAATCCCCGAATCTGTCTCATAACTTGACTCATAAATGGTGTTTATCCCTTCTATCACCTTGCGCACTGACTCGCTCAGCTGCTGCCTGAACCTAAGCACCACGTCTTCCCTGGCGATCTTGTGGCCGCCCAGGCTTCCGCCTATGAAATCCAGTTGGATCCTGTCATTGTCTTCGGGACCGGTAATCACGTGGAACTTCACACCCTCAGGTGTGCGGGCATATCCCAGCCCGTAGTGTTTGGCCCCGTCCACCAACCGGACCCCGCCGAGGTTAACCTGGACCGTGCCATCATCAAGGTAATTCACTGTGGCGCCGGTAAGCTCGGTAAGCTCGTCAAGCAGCAGATCCCGCTTGTCCAACAGATCCCCTACAGGCTCCTTCCTGGCAAGCGCCCTGGAAATTTCAATGTTGAGAGAGCTTATCCGCTGTGCCAGCATGTTCACTTGGGCTACTATCGCGTCAATCCCCGAGTCAATGTCTACTAGAAGGGAATCTAGCTGGCTCCCCAAGTGCCTTAGCAGGTCGCACAGGGACCGGCCTGCTTCAAGCAATTGGGCTTTGGCTGAAGCGGAGTCAGGCTCAGAAGACAGGTCATGCCACGCTGCCCAGAAGAAGTCCATTGAATCCCTGATGCTTGAATCAGACGGCTCTGCAAACACGATCTGCATGTGCTCAAACACTTCTTTTTGGATGGCAAGTGCAGCTTTTTTCTCCTTTTCGCTCCTGAGCACTGCATCGACAAACCTGTCCCGTATTCTGGTTATGTCGGTAACCTTAACCCCCATGCCTGATACGCCCATCCCTAGCGGGATCCGTTGGATAATCGGCTCCAAAGCAACCCGCTGCAGGGAATACCCAGGGGTCGCAGCGTTGGCTATGTTGTGCCCTGTGACGTCCATGGCATGCCTGGCGGCAATCAGGGCCGACTTACCAATTTCAAGGGTGGTAAACGTGGACGACAATTAGATCACCTCCGGAGCTAAGCTTTTTGGTCGAATGCAATAGGCGGGGTCTTAGAAGCCTTAGAGTAATCGTCCTGGGGGATGAAAAGCCCTAACTCATATCTCACCATCTCCAGGCTCTTGGACAAGAGTTTCTGGTTTTGCTCGTTAAGTACCTGAAGCCGCCTCATTTTTTGCGCTAGTTCCTGTTTGAGTTTCACCGCTTCGCTGTCTTGAGGTTCATCAGGCGACGAAACGGGCTCATCGCCCATCCTTGCTTGAAGTTTTTGAATGTCTTGGAGTATTTTTTCTTCTTTACGGATGAGCTGTTCAAGCCCTATGCAATCGCCGGCAACCACCAGGCGTTGCTTCTGCTCAGCTGTCTCTAATAACGCATCCAGTGCAGAACTTAAGTTAGATAATAAAAAAAGGATGGAGGTTTGCCGTTCCAAATAAAATCGCCCCTTTCACAGGGACGGCAGCAAGCTAAAGTAAGCCGATCTTGAGGCGGGTCGTTATCTGATCCGGTCTGCCAGGAGTCTTCCCAGCATTTTCTCTGCCACAGACTCAGGATCTACAGAATACTCACCGGACTCAACTGCCTTGGCAAGCGGCTCAACGATTTCCTGGCGGATATCAGGGGAAGCGTGGGCCAACCGCTTCACCTTTTCGATGTCTTCCATACTAAAAGAGAGCCTGATTTTGTCCTGCTGGGCAGTCCGAGCAACACCGGTGTCCCTGGGAACCGGCTTAGACGCTTTGCTTGCTCTGTATACCTTAATTACCTGATCTATCTGTGTTCTGGATATCATCAACTTGACATCGCCTCTTTCAATGCCACCGTCCATCTTACTCATCGTGCATGAGTGTCAGGACGTTTAGCTTTATTAGCCAAAACCTATATGCGCCTTCTGCGGCTGCGGATGGAATCAATAGTGTACACCCTGGTCCCGTTGTCGGGCCTATCAGTCTGCATGCTTACCTCGGGCCCTTCACGGCCGGCCGCCTCATCTAAGCTGAGGCTCGCAAGCCTGGAACCTGACAGGGCTTTCTGGCAGTCAACGCATATCCGGCCTTTGGAAAGGGGGGTCTTGCATATGGCGCATCGGTTGACTTCGTCTATATCCACATCTATCCCAACCAAGTGGCCGCGACGCACAAATTCGGTGACCACCTCTACGGGGACACCTGTGTCCTCGCTTACCTTTTTCGCCGAAGCCCTCTTGTGTTCCAACAAGTACTTTTTCACGATCTGAAACTGCTCTTCTTCCTTAGCATAACACTCGGGGCAAATCGACGGGCCGGAACTTACGAAAACTTTACCACACCTGTCACAGTTTTTCATCTGCAACTGTATCAACCCTCCTCTTCAGCAAGGAGATACTGCAAAGTGCGTGCCAATGTCACGCAGCACACCCGGGCGGCTCCTGCAGATTTCAGGACCCTTGCTGCCTCATCGAGAGTTGCACCTGTGGTAGCTACGTCATCCACCAACAAGACCCGGGCACCGTCCAGATCGAACCCATGAGCGGCCCTCATGGTACCCCTTAGGTTCCGCAACCGGTCACTGCGGTTAAGCCGGGCCTGCGGCCCTCTTGCTTCCTCTCTTTCCAGAATATCGGCCAGAGGCACGCAAATATTAGCTGACACTTCCTGAGCCAGGTCTTTAGCCTGGTTGTAACCCCGGGCTCTACGAGTTGAACCCACAAGGGGTACAGGCACCACCAGGTCGACGTAGCTGAAGGGTTCTGCCAGCCGGCTGAGCATCCGGCCCAGTGGCCTGGACAACCACCTTTCCCCGCCGTATTTCATCCTCCGGATAGCCGACATGAGCTTACCATGGTATATCCCCAAAGACCGCTGGACATCAAACCAGTACATGTTGAGGCGGCACCCGTTACAAAGCTCCAGAGGCGGCCGCAGGGGTATGCCGCACACTTTGCACACCCATGCCATCTCCTGCGCCAAGACCTCCAGGCAATGGCCGCATATGCCTACACCGGCTGAGGCAGGTGCTCCGCATAAGCAGCAATATGCCGGCTCCCCGAAAAGCACACGCGATACTCCGCCGATTATCCGAAGCTTGGCCATCTAACACCCCTTTGACTCTCTGTACCGGGCCAAATCCATTAATCACTAGCGTTCCTAGGGTTGCGGCTTGGATTGAGTACCAGGTCAGGAGTCCCGGTGAGATGCGGCACCACAACTCTGTCATGAATGAGTTTTCGCACGATAGCCGTGGATTCCTCGCAGGACCCACACAGTCTCACTGCGATTTGAGGCTCAATACCAGCCACTTGCCAGCTAAGCTTTTCCCACCGCACCATGGGCTCAATCACTTCTTCAAGGCACGGACAATTACCCAAGGATATGACAATGTTCAACGTATCAAGGCTGCGTCTGAGCAATACACCTTGAAGTATTTCCAGGATACACCAAAAGGAGACAGATAACAAGAGCAGCTTGCTGAAGCAGGCCAAAGTAACTTCCCCCTGAAGCAATATATGCAGCGGGGGAAGTACATGGCAGTTAGATGTGTTTGAGGAGGTCGTCCTTTAGGTCCAGCTGTTCCCAAGGAAGATCTAGGTCCTCCCGTCCAAAGTGGCCGTAACATGATACCTGGGAGTATATAGGCCTCCTCAGGTCGAACCGTTCGATAATCGCTCCTGGCCTGAAATCGAAGGTCTGCTTTACTGCTTCCAAAATAGCCTCATCTAATACTTCAGCTGTGCCTTTGGTGTCAATGTGGATTGACACAGGCTGGGCCACTCCTATTACATACGCCACTTGTACCTCGCATTCCCGGGCCAGACCTGCTGCCACCACATTCTTTGCTACATAACGGGCGGCATAACAACCTGAACGGTCGACTTTGGTGGGATCTTTGCCTGAGAAGCTCCCGCCTCCGTGCCTGGCAAATCCCCCGTATGTATCCACAATGATCTTGCGTCCTGAAAGCCCGCTGTCACCTTGGGGGCCCCCTACCACAAACCTTCCGGTGGCATTGACCAGGATGCGGGTATTATCATCCATAAGGTGGGACGGGATGGTTTGCTTGATCACGTGCTCAATGATGTCTTCACGGATTTGAGATAGGGGAACATCGCTTGCGTGTTGAGCGGAAACCACCACAGTGTGAACCCTTACAGGCTCCCCGTCATGGTATTCGATGGTAACCTGGGTCTTCCCGTCAGGCCTGAGGTAAGGCAGGATCTTTTGGTGCCTCACGTGGGACAGCCGTCTCGCGAGGCGATGTGCCAGGTGAATAGAAATGGGCATGTAGACGTCGGTTTCATCACAAGCGTAACCAAACATCAAGCCCTGGTCTCCGGCACCCAAAGTCTCGGGCATTTCACCTAGTTTGGATTCAAGCGAGCGATCCACGCCAAGGGCTATGTCAGGGGACTGGTCTTCGATGGCAGTGAGCACGGCGCATGTGTCGGCATCAAAACCGAACTTCGCCCGGGTGTAACCTATGCGACGTAAGGTGTCCCTGACGATATCGGGCATCTCTACGTAGCACTCGGTGGATATCTCACCTGCCACCAGCACAAACCCTGTCTTCACAAGGCATTCGCAGGCAACCCGCGCCATCTTGTCCTTCTCGAGGATAGCGTCGAGGATGGCATCGACGATCTGATCGGCGACTTTGTCTGGGTGGCCTTCGGTCACGGATTCTGAAGTAAAGAGCTGTCTTCCTCTGCCTATAGTCGGCATTACCAGGCCCACCTCCAGGAGGTAATATCAAATCTAACCAGGCCCTTAGGCTGGGGTTTAAAACATCTTAGCACTCAGTCAAATTATAGTCAAACACCCAGAGAGAAGATAAGCCGCGCAGAAGCTACCTCTTGGCCACCGGCAAAAGCTTTGCCCCGGGCCTTGCAAATACCCAAACGCATAGACTCGATCTCCATCTGTGCGCGGAGGGTATCACCTGGCCTGACAGGCCGCCTGAACCTGGCGCTTTCGACACCTGCCAGGTAAGCTACCTGCCCCCTGCGTTCCCCATCGCAAAGCACGGCTAAAGCCGCAGTTTGAGCCATCATCTCCAGGGTGATCACACCGGGAAATACAGGCTCCTTGGGAAAATGGCCTTGGAAAAACACGTGATCCTGGGGGATATCATACTCAGCTACCGCAAGGCGTCCGGGCTCGATTGAGATTGCGCGGGTTACAAACAAAAAAGGAGGCCTGTGAGGAAGGATATCAGTGATCCGGGAAGACTCTTCACAGGCGTTATCCTTTGAGGTTTTGTGCCTCGCGTCAAGATCTTGGTTCATCGGCATCATCTCCCTGCAAGACATCGGGAGATGACTTCGACAGCTGGTCGTAAAGCACCTTCGCCAGCCCTATGCCTCCGCCCTGGGCCCACACTTTGCCCATAGATTGGGACAGCAGCACATCCCACGGGCCGAGATCCATGCCGGCGTTCTTGGCCATATTGCGCCATAAGGTGGTGAGGAACAACGACTCAAACTCCCGGCAAGCTTCAGCCAGCTTCTGGTCTTGCCTGGCGCTTTGGGCCCCGCTTAAGGTTGCGTAAGGTACTATGCCGCTTATGTTATTGCCCATGCTCTAGTTCCTCTCCCCGCTTAGCGCCTTATGTTGTTGGCAATTGCCCACATCTGGTCGGCAGTTTCCACCGACTTGGAATTAAGTTCAAACGCCCTTTGTGCAACGATGAGATTTACCATCTCAGTTACAATTTCCACGTTAGACTTCTCTATGTAGCCTGACAGCACAGTACCGGCACCATCTTGTCCCGGTAGCACCTCGTCCCCTTCTCCTGACTGGGGGGTTTCCATATAAAGGTTAGAACCTATGGCGTGCAAGCCTTGAGGGTTGGGGAACACGGTGAGCACGATCTGTCCTATGGCTTGGAATTCACCGTCTACCTTAGCCCAGATGACGCCATTTTCATCCACGCTTATCTCCTGGGCATCCCTGGGAACCGGACGTGCGTTCCGCAGCCTCACAAAATGCCCTGTGGCGGTGACCAGCCTGCCCTGGCCGTCCAGCCTGAAGGAGCCGTCACGGGTGTAATAGTCGTTGCCGTCGGGGCCTATGATGGTGAAAAACCCCTTGCCCTGGATGGCCATGAACAGGGGATCGTCGGCCTTTTCAAGGGCACCCTGCTGGAAGTCCCTGTATGTACCTGCCGCACGCACCCCGCTTCCCACAGAAGCGGTAGTGTTCCTGCCAACCAGGATGTTCTGATAGTAAAGGTCCTGAAAATCCACCCGCTGCCGCTTAAATCCCGTAGTGTTCACGTTTGCCAGGTTGTTGGCAATGTTATCTATGTTAAACTGCTGGGCCGTCATGCCTGTTGCCCCGGACCACAGAGCTCTTATCATCCTAAGTTACCCCCTTCGTGTGCGTGTATCCTGGGCTGCCGCTACACCCTGCCCACCCGGTTCACTGCTTGTTCCAAAGTCTCATCGTGGGAATGGAGGGCTCTCTGGGCAGCTTCATAAACCCTCATAGAAGTAATAAGGGCTACCATTTCCGACACGGGATCTACTGTAGACTTCTCAAGCACTCCCACCAGCACCCTGGGAGACTCGATAGGATTGGCATATCCTCCCTCGAGCCTGAACAGGCTGTTGCCTTCTTTGTGGAGCTCATAATCGCCTGTAAAGGTGACAACTGACAACCGGTCTACCACTTCTCCGTCGGCAAGCACGCGCCCGTCGTCTGAAATGCTATATTCCCTGCCGGCTTCGAGGGCAATAACGCCGGCCACCCCCAATATCCTATACCCGCCCACGCTCAAGAAGCCGTCTTCGTACCTGAGGTTGCCCATGCGGGTGTACCTGGTGCCTGCCGGCGTTTCAACCGCCAGGTAGGTGCCTTGAGGCAGGGCGATATCCAGAGGCCTGCCGGTGGTTTCCAGCCCGCCTACAGTGTCCATGGTGGCAATGTCGTGAAGTATGGTTCCGCTTGAAAATCCGCCGATGGCAGTCTGAGATAGGTTATCAAACCTGTACATCAGCACATCGTGGAAACTCCGGAATACCACTTTGTCCTTTTGATACGCTACGGTGTCGACGTTGGCCAGGTTGTTGGCGATCACTTCCTGGTTAAGCACCTGGGCCCTCATTGCCGTAGCCGCAGACAAGATACCTTTGATCAAGTAAAATTCCCCCTTGAACATTTATCGGTCAAGAGGGAAAACGAATTAGATTTTCTTGAAAGAAACTTGTACCGTGAGGACGCCCGTTGGGCGGGGCTTATCGGCTCGATACCCGCAACTTGCCAACTTGTCCGGTTAACCAGTGAGGCTCTCGATATGCTCCCTGTAAAGGTCGAAGTTCTCCAGGGCTACCATGGTACCCCTGGCCACGCATGACACAGGGTCTTCTGCCACGTGGACAGGCAATCCGGTATCATCCCGTATGAGCTGAGTTATGCCTTTAAGCAGGGCACCTCCGCCTGTAAGCACGATACCCTTGTCGATGATGTCACCTAAAAGCTCGGGAGGGGTACGGTCCAGTACCTGCCTTATGGCATGGGTAATCAGTTCAAGCGATTCCCTCAGCGCGGCCCGGATGTCGGCGGAACTTACGGTTACGCTCCTAGGAAGCCCTGTAATCGCATCCCTGCCCCTCACTTCAAACCTGGTATCTTCGTTTGCTTCAGGATGGGCTGACCCCACGGCAATCTTGACTTGCTCAGCGGTGGATTCGCCGATGTAGAGGGTATATTCCCTCCGCATGTACCTTATGATGGCATCGTCAAACGCGTTGCCTCCTACCCGGGTAGACAGGCCCGTGACTATCCCGTTGAGCGAAAGCACGGCGATGTCTGTAGTGCCCCCTCCGATATCGACTACCATGTGGCCTTTGGGGGCCGTAATGTCTATGCCCGCGCCCAGGGCAGCAGCCAGAGGCTCCTCAATCAGGTAAACCTTCCTGCCTCCTGCTGCCAAGCCTGCATGGAGCACAGCCCTCCGCTCCACTGAGGTAACTACGGCAGGCACGCAAAGCAGGAGGGTAGGTTTGAACACCAGGGCCTGCCCAAGGCTTTTGCGCAAGAAGTATCGGAGCATTATCTCCGTGACCTCAAAATCGTTGATGACGCCTTCCACAAGCGGGCTTACAGTCACAATGCTGCCAGGCGTCCTGCCAACCATCTTCCTGGCCTCTGTACCTACTGCCAGGACCTCCTTGGTTTCTACATGCCTGGCGATCACCGAGGGCTCCCTCAACACGATGCCTTTTCCTGATACGATCACCAACACGGAGCAAGTTCCGAGGTCAATGCCTACTTTTTTGCCACCTATCACAATTTGCCACCCCGACTGTGTTTCTACGGGTTAGTTCTACAGCTGGTGCTAAGATCCTTCTAAAAGTGGCAAATTGGGTCAGGCGGCGCGGCTTAGGTGGCTTTTTTGTATTTCCTTCTGGTAGCTTCTCCCCCTCTGATGTGTCTTTCAGCTTTGTTCACGTCCAATATTTCACGCACAAGTTTTGCCAGCTGCGGGCGGATCTTGGGCAACCGTTCTGTAACATCCTTGTGCACAGTACTCTTGGAAACCCCGAAGACGCGGGCAGCCTCACGGACAGTAGAGTGTGTGTCCCTGATGTATTGGCCAATCTCGATGGCGCGCTTCCATATCACTTCATTCATACAAGTGTCCCCCTTGGTGGGATGTTACGCTAATATATATGCGTGTGCGGGGAAATCATGAACCAAGAGCCCGCTCACCTGTTAATTGCCCTGGCTTGGCAGTTGTGAGAGATCTACCGCTTCCCCGTCATGGAGCAGCTCAAAATGAAGCACGTCTGCTTCTGTGATCCCAATGGTCTGTCCTTTGGAAATACGTTGCCCCGGAACCAAGCCTGAAGCGGACACCCCTGCATAGCGGGATTCATATCTGTCTCCGTGGCCTATCACGATCACCGAGCCAAGGGCATCATCCCGGTAAATCTGCTTGATTACCCCTGCACCGGCAGCTTTGACTTCCACCCCTGGTGTGGTTGAGATGGCCACCCCGGGGTAGTAACGCCAGTCTCCCAGTTGTTCTGAGTAGAACCAGCCGGGCCGTTTTATAATTTGCCCGGAAGCCGGCATTATGATTCCATCCAAGGCGAAAGGTTCTTCATCCGGGGACAGAGGGTCACCGGCCGGGCCTTGTTGCCCGGGAGAGCCAATATCGCCGGTAGCCGGGGTTTCAGGCCCTTGGCTTGAAGGATCTGTGAAGGGCTCCTGTTCGTCGTTTGTCCCACCGGCACCTGTGTTGCCAGGATCCGCGCCGCCTTGATTGAACACAGGTTCACCCAAACCTGGCTGCCCACCAAGCCCGGCGGCTGGACCACCATTTGAAGGCTCGCCCGCTGAGGGTTCCTGCACTGAAGGATCGTTGCCAGAAGTAGAAAACGCGCTCAAATCCGGGGTGTTTATGCCGGAAGCCGGCGCCCCTTTGAAACTTGTCCGCATCCCTAGGAAAATGCCCGCGCTGAATAGGAGCATGCAGCCCAACACAATCAGAACGCCTTTGGCGTGGCTCCTAAAACGCCTAGACCTCAGATGTTCCCATAATTTGCGAACCCTTTCAAGAAACTTGCCGCCACTACGCCGTCGCATCTCACCGGCCTGCATAAGACCACCTCCGGCAAGTATTATTGACATAATTTGCCGGAATCATTCGTGGCCTATAGCAGGAAACGCGGCTTCTTATTCATGATCGGGCTCGGCCTGATGCCTGCTGCTTTTGAGCCGGTTATTCTTCGAAGATATGGGCCACCTGGGTACCGGGATAATAGTAGGCGAGGATCTCCAGGTAGTTCATGCCGGCCCTGGCGGCGCCGTCGGCACCGTACTGGCATAAGCCCACCCCATGCCCGTAGCCTGCAACTTGGAACACGATATTGTCCCCCTGTACCGACCAGGTGAACTTTGTGGACTTCAAGTTGAGGGCAGACCTGAACTCAAGTCCTCTCACTGTTTTCCCGTCTACCGAGACCTGCTTCACCCGGCCTGTAGGAGATAAAGAACTAACCGCAATTACGCCTGTTTGCGGGATCTTGGAGGCGGGGACGCTTATCCCCAGCTTGCTTACGGAATCCGACACTTGCTTGGAAGACAGCACTACCTGGGTTGGTTTGTAGTGTGGAGATGAAGCGCAATAATTGCAGGGTACACTTTGGAGGTAGTCCACGTGGTTGCCCCACACGTCTTGTGCGGCTTCGGTTTGCCCACCGCAGGTAGAGTGGTACACAGATTCGGCCGGCAACCCCTTATAGGTCAAAATCAATCCCTGGGTTTCTCTCACCGCTTTTTCGATCTTGGGCCAGTTAATCCACCATCCAATCAACCCCCAGCGTTCTTTGAGCACGTGTTCAGGATTCCAGGCTTGGTCTTTGGCGGGGTTGGAGGTGACATCGGCTTTACCCGGAACCGACGGGGTACCACCGAAAATCTTCATCTTCCGCAGTGCATATGTCCTAGCGATCACCGCCTGGGCTTTGAGGGCTTCAAGATGAAACGAAGCGGGCATTTCAGAGGCAACCACATACTTAACATAATCCTCTAGATCCATGCTCACTACCTTGTCTTCAGGCTCGTAATACACATCTATCCTGAGAAGGGGGTAGCCTGTGGCAGGTGCCGGCGATTGAGGCGGAGCCTCTTGAGCCGGCCCGGAGCTTGCAAGCCCGGCCAGCAGGCCAAAAAGGAATAGCAAGAACAAGAAGGCCTTTTTCATGTTGAATGCCTCCGAAGACCCTTTGTTGATTAATATTGAGAAACGGAGGCATTTATTACATAAGATGAGCGGTTAAGTGCGCCGGCACATTCAAGGGATAAACCCCGAAGCCTGTTCTATGGCCTCATCGAAAACCGCAACCCTGGCGCCCAAGGTACGGAGCTTCGCGGGCAAGTTGGCGTAGCCCCTTTCCAGATGCTCCAGCCCGGTGATATAGCTCACGCCCTGGGCTGCAAGAGCCGCCAGACACAAGGCTGCACCGGCCCTGAGGTCTGTGGCTTGAACAGTGGCACCTGTGAGCTGGGCTACCCCTTCAACCACTGCATTGGAGCCTTCAATGCGGATTTTGGCGCCCATACGCTTGAGCTCTTCAGCATGGGCAAACCGGTTCTCAAATATGGTTTCAGAGATGATGCTGGTACCCTCCCCCAGGCTGAGTAAACTCATAAAGGGAGCTTGGACGTCGGTAGGAAACCCTGGATACGGAAGGGTCTTGATATTCACCGGTCTAGGCCTGCCCGGTGCGACTATTTGAATGCTCTTGTTCCATTCATTTACGGCAAACCCGCACTCCTGCAGTTTGGCCAACACCGATTTTAGGTGCAAAGGGATCACGTTCTCCACGGTTACATTGCCCTGGGTAATCGCCCCGGCAATTAGGTAGGTGGCAGCCTCGATCCTGTCGGGGATGATCGTGTATGTGGTAGCCCGGAGGCGCTTTACCCCGTCAATCCGTATCCTGGATGTGCCCGCTCCTTTTATCCTAGCACCTGCTGAATTCAAAAAATTGGCCAAATCTACCACTTCGGGCTCTTGGGCGGCGTTGTCTATGACGGTTTCGCCCTGGGCCAGACAAGCTGCCATCATGATGTTTTCGGTGGCACCCACCGACGGCACGTCCAAATAGATCTGGGCACCGTGGAGCTTGGGGGCGACCGCGTGAACAAAACCTTTTTCTATCGTGATCTTGGCTCCCATGGCTTCAAATCCCTTGAGGTGAAGATCCACAGGCCTTTGGCCGATGGCACACCCGCCCGGCAGGGGTATGGAAGCCTGGCCGCAGCGCACCAAAAGCGGCCCCATGACCAGGAAAGACGCCCTCATCTTGCGCACAAGCTCATAAGGCGCTTCGTGGGTAAGGCGGCCGGAAGTGCTTACAGTTATCTCATTGTGGTTTTGTCTTGCATCAGCGCCCACTGCCCTCAAAAGGGCGACCATGGTCCTTACGTCAGCCAAGTCCGGCACTTCGAAAATCGTAGCTTTATCCATAAGAAGTGCGCCTGCCAATACCGGCAGGGCAGCATTCTTGGCACCGTCACAACGTACTTTTCCCCGAAGGGGCTTTCCACCCCAAATGGCAAGATTTCTCATATCCACGCTCCTAAATCTTTGCTGCATTTAGTGTCCGTCTAAAGCACGGCAATATCCCCGGTAATGCTGGTATGTTAAGCAATTTTCTGTTAAATCAATGGGCCCTGACTATTTCCTTGATTTTCATGAGCCTGGATATGTTGCCTCTTTCAATTTCCTCAAGCCTCATCTCCACGCTCTTGACAGCTTGCTCCAATTCCGGGATTAACACGTGTTCCAGGGCATTTACCCTCCGTCTGGTACTCTCTATTTCGTCTGCCAATAAATGTATGGTGCGTTCAATGTAGGATAGCCTAACCAGCAGAGGCAATATCCCCTGGAACTTAGCTATGGCATCATCCAGGTCCGACGACGTGGTGGCCAAACCATAGTTTGGGAGTCTCCCTGCGTCACTTCTGTCGCCGCCCCTATCATCCTTGGCACCGTGGTCCGCTTCCTCGCCGTCCTCACGGCCTACGATTTCCATCTCTGGTACCACCACGTTCATAATGTGCCGGTACGATACGGCTATCTCTTCTGCGCCGCCCGGGACCATCAGGGCTTCTTCCAGGATCGAAGGGGACAACACTGCCCGGGCCAGGGAAAAACTCTTGTAAGCGGCATTGAGCCGCTCTTCAAGTTCCTGCCTCAACTTCCGGCTCTCGTGGACAATGGACAAGAACTCCCTCATGAGCTGGTCCCGCTTGTCCTTGAGCAGCCTATGCCCACGCTGCGCCATACGTATTCTGTTCTTGAGCCGGGTAAGTTCCTGCCGCGTGGCATTGGCCCTGATCCTCACTCTGCGCCACCCCCTCAGCCGGACACTTCAGCGCCGGGCATATACTTCTCGATGTTCTTCTCTGACAAGCGCTTGAGCTCGATCCTGGGCAGCCGCGACATGAGCTTCCAGCCGAGGTCCAGGGTTTGCTCAATGCTGCGGTTTTCAATCACGCCCTGGTTGACAAATTCCCTCTCGAACTCCTCGGCAAACCTCAAGAAGATCTTGTCGTTCTCAGAAAGCGCTGCCTCGCCGAGGATTACAGCCAATTCCCTGGCTTCTTTACCCCGGTCGTAGAGGTCAGACAGCTGGTTTAGCACGTCGGCATGGTCTTCCCGGGTCTTGCCTTCGCCGATACCCTTGTCCTTAAGCCTTGACAGCGACACCGATATATCCACCGGCGGGTAAATCCCTGCCCTGTGAAGTTCCCGTGACAGGATTATCTGCCCCTCGGTGATATATCCGGTCAGGTCAGGGATGGGATGGGTCTTGTCGTCTTCAGGCATGGTAAGGATGGGAATCTGGGTGATCGAACCGGGCTTACCCTGGATCCGCCCTGCCCTTTCGTATATGGAGGCAAGGTCGGTGTACATGTACCCGGGATATCCTCTGCGCCCAGGGACCTCTTTCCTGGCCGCCGAGATCTCACGCAGGGCTTCCGCATAGTTAGTCATGTCGGTCATAATTACCAACACGTGCATGCCGAGCTCAAACGCCAGGTACTCAGCCACCGTAAGCGCCATACGCGGGGTTGCGATCCTTTCAATTACAGGGTCATTGGCCAGGTTGGTAAACACCACCGCCCTGTCCAGGGCGCCTGTAGACCTGAAACTTGAGATGAAGAAGTCAGCTTCTTCAAAGGTAATGCCCATAGCTGCAAACACAACGGCAAACGGGTCCTGTGTCCCAAGTACCGTCGCCTGCCTTGCAATCTGCGCGGCAAGTTGGGCGTGGGGCAAGCCTGCGCCTGAGAAAATGGGCAGCTTCTGGCCCCTCACCAACGGGTTCATGCAGTCGATAGACGAGATACCCGTCTGGATGAACTCTGAAGGATACGCCCGGGCATACGGATTTATCGGGTTGCCGTTAATGTCCAACCGTTTATCGGGTATAATCCTGGGGCCGCCGTCAATGGGGTTGCCCGCCCCGTCGAAAACACGCCCGAGGATATCGGGGGACACGGGAATCTCCAGCACCCGTCCGAGAAACCTTACCTTAGAAGATCTCACCTCCAGGCCCGAAGTGCCTTCAAACAGCTGCACAAGCGCCCTGCCCTGTTCGGCTTCAAGCACCCGGCCCCTGCGGATCTCCCCTTGGCCTGACTCTATCTCAACAAGTTCATCGTAATGAACTTCCGCTACCTGCTCTACCACAATCAGCGGCCCTGATACCTGGGTGATGGTCGTATATTCCAGCGGCATACTTATTCCCCCATGCTAAAAACTTTGTGATTCTTCGCGTATTGCGGCCATAATCGCCTCGTACTCCTTGGGCCACTCTGCTTCAGGCACCGTCCTGGCCCTGGCAATACGCTCCCTTACCTTCATCCCAAGGATGGTGTCAAGCCTTACGCCCTTTTGGAGAAGTTCCGTCCCTACCCGGTGGAATTCAAGGACGATCTTAAGCAGCCCGTACTGCTTGGACTGGGAACAATAGGTGTCGATCTCATGAAACGCGCTCTGGTACAAGAAGTCTTCGCGCAAGGACTTAGCCGTCTCAAGCACCATCCTCTGCCTGTCAGACAAGGAATCCACGCCGACCAGCCTTACGATTTCCATAAGCTCGTCTTCTTCCTGAAGCAGAGCCATGGCTTGGTCGCGCATGTCGGGGAAATCCCCTCCCAGAGCTTCCCTGTAGTAAGGGTCAAGCCTGTCAGTATAAAGGGAGTAGCTGTTAAGCCAGTTAATCGCCGGGAAGTGTTTCCTGGCAGCCAGCCGGTCATCCAGTCCCCAGAACACCTTCACAATGCGCAGAGTAGACTGGGTTACAGGCTCAGACAGGTCGCCACCGGGAGGAGATACGGCACCGATTACGCTTACCGCACCGATACGGTCATCAGAACTCAAAAGCCTGGCCTTGCCTGCCCTCTCGTAGAACTCTGCAAGCCTTGAGCCCAGATATGCAGGATACCCTTCTTCACCTGGCATCTCCTCAAGGCGGCCTGAAATTTCCCTTAGCGCCTCAGCCCACCTGGATGTGGAGTCTGCCATAAGCGCTACATCGTAACCCATATCCCTGTAGTATTCAGCGATGGTAATACCGGTATATATCGACGCTTCACGGGCGGCCACAGGCATGTTGGATGTGTTGGCCACCAGAATAGTGCGTTCCATCAGGGGCCTGCCTGTGTTGGGGTCGATGAGTTCAGGGAACTCCATAAGCACGTCGGTCATCTCATTGCCCCGTTCGCCGCAACCGATGTAGACGATAATTTCGGCGTTGGACCATTTGGCCAGCTGGTGCTGGATAACCGTCTTCCCGCTTCCGAAAGGCCCGGGAACACATGCGGTGCCCCCTTTAGCAATGGGGAAGAAGGTATCTATCACCCTCTGTCCTGTGATAAGCGGCTCTGAAGGAGGCAGCTTTTCCTTCACGGGCCTGGGACGGCGCACCGGCCATCTTTGAAGCATGGTGATGGGTTGTTCGCCTTGTTCGGTCTCAACCACGCAGACAGTCTCGGTGACCGTGAAATCACCTTCGTTTATAGACTTCACAGTGCCTTGGCCCACATCAGGGGGCACCATTACTTTGTGGACTATAATGGGGGATTCTTGGACGGTTCCAATGATGTCACCGGGACTTACGGCCTGGCCTACCTCGACAGCCGGCACAAAATGCCACTTCTTTTCCCTGTCAAGCCCGGGGGCCTCAAGCCCGCGGGTGATGAAATCTCCTGCCATTTCCGCCAGAACGTTAAGAGGCCTCTGAATTCCGTCAAAGAAGGATCCTATAAGTCCCGGCCCCAGTTCGACGCTTAGAGGAACTCCCGTTGAGACCACAGGTTCGCCAGGCCCCACCCCTGACGTTTCCTCGTATACCTGGATTGAAGCTGTATCGCCTTTAAGTTCTATGACTTCGCCGATAAGCCTGTCATTACCAACCCTTACAACGTCGAACATGCGGCAGCCGGCCATGCCGGAAGCTACCACCAAAGGCCCGGATACTTTAACAATCCGTCCTGTAACCTGGTTGTGTGCCACGCCGCATCATTCCTCTCCCTTGAACAAAATGTCTGCCCCAACCGCTCTTTCCACGCGTTTACGCAAAAGTTCCATACCCACACCCCTGGGTTTACGTGCATCGGGCAAAATCGTAACCACGGGTTTCGGCATATCGTACAAAGGCTCAAGATCTTTTTCCAAGATCTCAGCCATCTCTTCGGTCACAAGTAAGATCGCATAGTCGCCCTGCAATATGGCTCTTAGGTGCTCGCGGGCTTCATTAGGATTGTCTGCGGGAAACGCAACCGCTCCGCTGGCCTTAAACCCCAACACCGCGTCTCTTTGGCCTAGCACAGCTACCTTAGGCATAGCTCTCACGCAACCTCTCTGATATCTCATGCTCAGAAATCTCGGACTGCTTTCCGGCAAGTATGATCCGCAAGTTACGTACCTCAAGTTCCCGGCCGAACATGTATCCAAACACGGGCTCGGGCCCCAAGCTAATCTTCCTTGCCTGGCGAACCAGCCTCACCATTGCGTTGTCGCATTCCCTTTCCCATCCGGTAAGCGGTTGTCCCTTCTGCGCCAAGGACACGCCCCTTGCTGCCAGGCGCTCTAGCCGGGTATCTTTGTAAGCACTTGCTATCCCCGCATAGCCTTTGCTGTAGCCTTCAGCCAGCCGAGCCGTATCTATGCTGCCTCCGGGGATAAGGATGCCCTCAAAATCAGGGCTTGAAATCCCCAGGCGCCGTGCCCTCACTGCCATCTTGAGGTTTACGATGTCAATCTCCGACCTAATGATGTCCACAAGTGCATCATACCCGGACTTGCTGTAGACCGATGCAGCCCACGCATAATATGACTTGTCTATCAGGCTGTCCACTTCAAACGAAGTAAGCTGCCTGGTTTGATCTTGTTCCAACACCTGGGCGTACACCGCTGCCAGCTCGCAAGTTACCTTGTAAGCGCTTTCCGCAACTGAATCAGGCTCAAGCTCTTGCGGTGCCGCAGGTGCCTCGCCCCGTCGGACCGGCTCAAGCGCTCCCTTAAGCTCCTCCGGCGTAAGGTTGCCCAAGCTTGAAAACGCGCCTTCTTCAGGGGGAACCCGGAGCATCTCGGCCTTAAGCAGCACCTTTAGATTGTGAAAATCGTGGCGCGCCCTGTACGCAGCAATCACCAAGGGCTCAGGCGCAAGTTTCATTACTTTGTCGTGGACGGCCTTGACCGCTTCCTGCAGGGCAACTTCGAACATGTCTGGGTTTTCAAGTTTCGAGACATATGGGCCGTAAAACGAATCCCTAAGTGCCAGAAGGGCCCCTTCCAAATTCCCTGCATCCAACACCTTGGCCAGGTCGCTCCTGGTGAGGAGCCCCTTTTCGATTATCCTGATCCGGCCCACAGGGCTTGCCCAAAGGTAGTCCCTCAAGTCGCACTCTCCCTCTCTGGCTCCTCAAACAGTATCCTGGCCAGTTCTATTTCAAGGTCTTCTCTTATCAGTCTCAAGATTGCAGGGAATGTCACGTTATCAGCCACAAGGCCCTTTTTCACTATAAAGCCGCCGCCTAGCCCGTCAGGGACGTATGAAAGCCTGAGATTAGCTGTCTTTCCTTGGGCCTTAAGTGCCTCGTTGACTGCATCGCCAAAATCAGCGCCCAGCCTGGATTCGTCGTGTTTGCTCAAAATGAGTTCCTCCGTACCATCAGCTTTCCGCCCGATCAAGTCGATGAGCAGCGCCCGGTACTCGTCCCCCGGCAGGTCAGCCAAACGTTTCACAGCTTCGTCGAATACCTGAGAGATGAGTTCTTGCTTTACCCCGAGGAGCATCTGCTTTTGCTGCATATCGCTCCGGGAAGCGGCAATGCTCCTTATCTGCTCGGCCTCGACCTGGGCTTCCCTTATGATTTCCGCCTCTATCCGGGAAGCTTCTTCCCTGGCCGCCTGTATCCTGGATTCAGCATCGGCCTTTGCAGAAGCCAGGATTTCCTGCTTAAGTGATGCCGCTCTTTCGCTAATTTTCTCCAAAATGTCTTCCAAGGGCATGTTGTTTCCCCCTAGATCTTAACTGCAAACATGATCAGCAGGATGGACGTAAGCAGTCCCAACACTGCGTAGGTCTCTACCATAGCTGACAGGATCATACCTTTACCTGACTCTTCAGGTTTCTGGGCTGCGATATCCATACCTGCAAGGGAAACCTTTGCCTGATACAGCGCAGAGATGAGGCCGGATACACCTGCAGGAAGACATGCAAAGAATACTTGCCATCCTTGCTCGAGGGTAAGAGACAGAACCCCGCCAAAAGCATTCATCTTAATCAAGGCAAGGAACGCCACCAAGAATCCGTAAATGCCCTGGGTTCCGGGAAGAGCTTGCAAGGGGAGTACACGGCCGAAGTTGTCCGGGTCTTCGGCAGTGATTCCTGCAGCTTTTTCGCCTGCAACGCCCACACCAACGATTGAGCCGATACCGCCAAGCACTACTGCAAGTCCTGCGCCCATAAGTGCAAGCACGTTACCGCCCAACTGCTCACCGAAAAATCCGCCCAAGACCAGACACACTACCAGAAGGCCAACTCCAAGCAGAGCCCAACTTCCTACCATTCCTTTAAACACAAACGTTCCCTCCCAGTCTTTGTTGCGTTACTGTGGTTATCTCATGATATCTGAACACAATTTTCAATCGGTTAGCGATATGTTTTCCCTCACCCTTCTAAGTGGCCTAAACGGCGTTCCACCCCCCTCGAAGAATTTGCTGAAGAATTCAACATATTGCAATCGCCCTGAGTGTACAAAGCTACCCAGTGCGTTGATTGCCAAGTTCAGCAAGTGCCCGAACGCCAGAATTACCGGGATAACCACCCAGCCCACTCCCGGCAACATGTCCACCACCAGCCTGGAAATGGTGTTTACCACCACACCGATGATGGCGCTGGCGAGCATAAGCGCGAGAATACGGGCATATGAAAGCACGTCTGAAAAATAGCCCACGATGTCATAGAAGCGGCCTACAGCAGATATGGGTTTGAGCAAGATATTCTTTTGGCTGCGGCCGCCCGAAATCATGACCAACACAGCACCTGCGGCCATGATGTAAAGGGGAATATTGCTTTGGATGATGCCTACTTTGGACAAGCCCCACAGAACCATCCCTGGCAGGAACACAACCCAAGATCCGTGGTCCATAATCCCGTCGGCTAGTTGACCGGCCCGGATAGTGCCTACCATTTTTACGATAATCCCTACCCAAATGTGGACGATCCCAAATGCAAGAGATACCAAGAGCAGGGTCATGGGGTCGTTAATCGGATCCAAAACCACAATGCTTGAGGTTATCCTTTCAATCAAAGTGCCCTTCAGGAACGATACGGGGAAGTCCCCAAACCAGCTTCCGGTGAGGGCACCGGCGAGGATCGTAGAAAAGCCGCAATACATAAGCAGTCTCATAAACCTGTCATCTTCCAGTTTTTGAGTCTTGATAAACCACCATGAAAACAGTGATAGCATGATGCCGTACACTGCATCACCCAAGCACAGGCCGAAGAAAATCCAGAAGAACGGGGCCAGCCAAGGAGTGGGATCCAGCTCACGGTAGTTGGGGTAACCGTATATGGCTGTCACAGCTTCAAACGGCCTGATGATCGGATGGTTTTCAAGATACACCGGGACGTCGTCGTCTTCTCCCGGCTCCTCATCGATTATTTCTATATCCGTAAACACGCTGAGCCGGTCGCGGAACAAGTCCATGTCCTTGGCTTTCACATAACCCTCGACCACCAGTGTAAACCTGGTCCTGCCGGCTTCCTTCCGGATCAGGTCTAGATTCTGCTTATCCAGGTAATAGTCGGTGAGGGCGAGGATGTCCAAGAGGCCTTCAGCCATCTCAGCGTCTTTTGCCAAAATGGTTTCCTGCTCCTTGCGGAGCTCAGTTAGTCGGGCCTCAATCGCACGGCAGATATCTTTAACCAAGCCTGCATCCAGGTAAGCTTCAACTTCCCTGGCCAGGTTGAGCCGTGTGCCGCCAAGTGCAGTAAGCAGTGTGTTTGCAGCTTGCTCCTGCGATGCTTCGCCTGCAAACACCGCCAGCCAAATCCCGGCCTGTCCTTTATCCTGCCAGATCTCTTTGTAATGAACCCCTGACGAATGGAGGACATCGGAGCCTAAGGCAGCTGAAGGAACTATGGCCAGACATGTGTCACAAGTCCTGGTTTCCCGGACCTCACCCAAGGGGATGTCTAAGGGCTTCCAAGGTTCAAGCACCTGCAATTTCTGCTCTAAATCGGTGATTTGTTCATTTATTCGGCTGAGCCGCTCATCGTGCTCCTGAACTTTAGCAAACACTTCAGGGATATCGTAGGTAACAACTGCATTCTTGAACTGTCTATACGAGACCTCAGGCTTTTTGCCCGTGAACATATCGAAGAAACCTTTTTCGATGGTGTTGTATCGTTCAAAGTAGGATCTAATCACAGCCAGCTGGGAGAGCCTCTCTACATATTCGGGAGTCGCTGCGTGCAGACTCATCTCTTCCGGCGGCTCTACCGTGCCGGCCACAGTGGACTTTGTAAGATGCATGAGCCCGATATCCCTCAGCTTTTCAAACAGAGGGGTTTCAAGCTCTTGATAGGCCAGTATGGTTACCTTACGCATCCGTGCAATAGCCATACACCCGCCGCACGGCCAAACGCACCCTGCGGCTTCCCCCCTTTATACCGCTTTCATGATCCGGTCCAGAACCAGCCCGACTGCCTTGTCAAAGTTCTTGGCTGCTAGTGCCCTTATGTGTTCAATTTCTGACTTGACTGCTTCCATTGCTGCTTCATGTGCCTTTTCCGCGTCTCTCTTGGCTGCTTCCACAATTTCAGAAGCTCTGGCTTTGGCACTGTTCGCCGCTTCAGCAGGTATCCGCTCAGCCTGCTTGGACGCTTCATCCAGGATCTGTCTTGCCTGGGCTCTGGCTTCGGCAATCTCAGCTTCCGCTTTTTGCTCAGCTTCAAGTATTAGGTCAAGTTCTTTCTTGGCCACTAAGTCCCGCGCCTGAAACTTGCGCGGTTCCCCCCTTTACCGAGATGTTTCAAAGTCTTCCGGCCTTTCCTCCGACAATCCGAACCAATATAGCAAAGCCTTGGCTATCCTTTCCGCTGCACGCCCATCGCCAAAAGGATTCTTGGCGGTAGCCATCTGCCTGTACCGGTCCTCATTGTCTAACAAATCAGTAATTGTGTCCACTATCAAGGCCCTGTCAGTTCCGACCAATGCCACCGTGCCGGCTTCCACGGCTTCAGGCCTTTCGGTCTTCTCCCGGCAGAGCACCACAGGCACGCCCACAGCAGGAGCTTCTTCCTGGATCCCACCGGAATCCGATACCACAAAATAGGCGCGGCTGATCAGGTTCACGTAATCGGGATAGGGCAAGGGGTCAAACAGGATCACGTTGTCAATCCCGCTCAAGTATCGCAGCACAGGTTCCCGGGCATTTGGGTTCTTGTGCACGGACACCAGGAACCTTACCTCCCCCGCCCGCTGCCGGGCCACACCTGCAAGTGCCTGGCATATGTTCTCCATGCCCCTGCCAAAATTCTCCCGTCTGTGCACTTCCACAACGATGTTCTTAGTCCCGTCTGAATACTCATTATTGTAGCACATTTGTTCAGAGTCAAACAGCAAACTGAGGGCCTTGTCGGTAAAGGTATAGTCCTCCTTTACGGTCATGAGCAACGCGTCTATGGCAGTGTTGCCTGTGACAAATATGGACTCTTGTGGAATGCCTTCGCGGAGCAGGTTGTGCCTTGCCTTCTGAGTGGGAGCAAAGTGGATGTCGCACACGATACCGGCCAGCTTACGGTTGATCTCTTCGGGAAACGGGGCATACTTGTCGCCTGTCCTGAGCCCGGCTTCTACGTGGCCGCAAGGGATCTTCTCGTAGTAGGCTGCCAAGGCGCTGGCAGCAGTAGTGGTAGTGTCACCGTGAACCAGCACGACATCAGGCCGTTCTTGCCTGAGCACCGGGGTAAGCCGCGTAAGCACCCGGGAGGTGATGTCGGCCAAACTCTGGTTGTCTTGCATTATGTCCAGGTCGTAGTGCTTTTCGAGCCCAAAATGCATCATGGCTTGATCGAGCATTTCCCGGTGTTGGGCGGTAACGGCAACCTTGGAAGTGACTTTCGGGGAGTGGCGGGCCAGTTCTATGACCACCGGCGCCATCTTGATGGCTTCGGGCCGGGTACCGAAAACCGACAATACCTTAATGCTCTTTCCGGGCAACAGTTTCCACACCTTTCAATTGCTGCAGGAACCTTTGCTCAGCGTGTCCTGACTTACTTGTCCGAATCGCGCTTGCCATTTTCCTTAGGCAAAGCTAAGATGCCCATTTTGTGCGCGATCAACAGCCCGCCCAAGACTGCCAAGCCTGCAAGAGTACCGCTGCTTGATATGGGCAAAAACGTTGAGAACACACCAAGCACTCCAAACACCGCAGTGACGATATATATGGTTATCACGGCTTTCTTCTGCCCTAACCCAAGTTCAAGCAGTCTATGGTGGATGTGATCGTTGTCGCGCCGGGCAACAGGCCGTCCAAGGCTGCGCCGCCTCAAGATGGCAAAAGCAGCATCTGATATCGGCACAAACAGCGCCAGTATGGGTGCAAGCACAGCCATGGCTAACGTGGACTTCACCACGCCCTGAACCGATAGCACTGAAAGCGCCAGCCCGAGGTACATGGCTCCCGCATCTCCCATGAAAATTGACGCAGGATGCCAGTTGTACGGCAAGAAGCCAAACACACTGCCGGCTACGGCTGCAGCAGCCAGGCCAACAGATGGCACGCCCGCCCGGACAGATGCAAACACGGTCACCAGGGCCGTAATCCCAGAAATCCCAGCCGCCAGGCCATCCAGCCCGTCAGACAGGTTGATAAGGTTTTCGAAAGAGACAACCCATAGGATTGTCAGGGGGATGGCAAAAAGCCCGGTAAACCGGATCTTGCCCGTAAACGGATCAGTGAGGAATGTTATATCTACCCCAAGGGCCACTACAATCAGGGCGGAACCAAGCTGCCCCAAGACTTTCTGCCATGGCTTGAGGTTATAGAGGTCGTCTATGATCCCCACGACTAATATGAAAAGGCCTCCGAAGATAAGGGCCAGCCTTGTGGCCCGATCCTGAGGCCCTGTAACTAATATCGCGGCAATTGACGCCAGGTAAATAGCAACGCCGCCCAGATAGGGCACGGGTCTCCGATGGACACTGCGTTCATCCGGATACGCCATAAACCCAAGCTTTCGGGCCAAAGCCCGAAACATAGGAGTTAAACCTAAGGCTAATGCAAATGCAACCACAAAAGCATACAGCGCCTGCAAGCTACCCTGCCCCTTTCAACATCTGCCGGCTCTTACCCGGTTATTCGCACCCGCAGACTATTCTAACCAACCGCTTTCGGACAAGTCAATTACCGGTCGAATCCTCCAAATGCTCCAAGTGCTCCACAATAATCCCGGCCTCGGATAGGAGCTGCCTTGACAGCTCGTCCGCATAGGCGTTCTGGTAAACGATCCGCTTTATCCCGGCGTTTATCAGCATCTTGGCGCACAGGCTGCACGGCTCGGTGGTTGAGTAAATCGTCGACCCTTCCACCGGGATACCGTATTTTGCCGCCTGGATAATCGCGTTTTGCTCGGCGTGAAGCCCCCGGCACATCTCATGCCTTTGTCCTGACGGCACCCCCAACTGCTCCCTGAGGCAGCCTACTTCTATGCAATGGGGCAACCCGCTGGGGGCCCCGTTGTAGCCTGTCGCAAGGATGCGCTTGTCTTTGACGATCACCGCGCCCACGTTGCGCCTCAGGCAGGTGGACCGCCGGGACACAACTTGCGCAACCTCCATAAAGTATTCGTCCCAAGCGGGACGCTCCCGTCTGTTTTGCGGTCCCTTGTCCATATGACTCATATTCCCACCTCCAAGTTCCAGCCTGGCCCGCAGCCTAAAGCCACTGAACAACCATGTCTTCCCTGCTTACACTTGTGCCGGCTCATCCTGCCATCCTGTTACGGGTACACCGCCCGCTTGCCGCCTACAAGTTTGGGCCTGGTCCTGGCCACTGTAAGGTGGGCATGTCCGATGCTCTTGATCGGCAGCCTTACCGGCACTACCACAGGCTTGAGATGCATACCGATGAAGGTATCGCCTATGTCGATCCCGGCATGGGCCTGGATGCTCTCTACCACGATGGGATCATCAAATGTGCCCATGGCTGTGGCAGCAGCAGCCCCGCCTGCGTTGGGCACAGGGATAACCGTAACTTCGGTGAGGTTGTATCTTTCCGCCACGTGCCGCTCGACTACAAGGCACCGGTTGAGATGCTCGCAGCACTGCACGGCAAGGGCTACACCGGTTCCTTCAAGGGCTTCTCTGATACCATCCAGGATAGCTTGGGCGATCTCCTTGCTGCCTGCAGAGCCTATAGACTCTCCCCGGACCTCGCTGGTGGAACACCCTAACACGATTATCTGTCCCGGCTTGAGTTTACCCACTTCAAGCAGGGCTTGTGTGACCTCAAAACACTGGTTCTTTATGGTCTCAAGGCATATGCTGTCTTTCTCAGGATCTGATGTCACCTTGCCTCTACCTCCGACCGTCCTTATTTGAAAAATTACCGGCGTAGTTTCTGTTCTCCGTATCGCCTCTAGTCCGGCCGCATTTGCTTGATTTGAAACATTGCCGGCCCCGTTCCCCCGGCACGCCTATTCAAGACATGCGCCTACGCCGGCCTGAGTCCACAGGCCTGCGCTGTTCCAACCTATCAGCACGATTCAAGCTCTGAGATCTTCTGGACCCGCCTTGCGTGCCGGCCTCCGAGGAACTCTGTTTCCAACCACGTCTTGACTATATCCAAAGCAAGCCCGCTTCCGGTCACCCTGGCGCCCAGGCACAGCACGTTGGCGTCGTTGTGCTCCCGGGACGCCCTGGCCGAGAAGGTATCCCCGCAGGTGACAGCCCTGATACCTTTGACCTTATTGGCGGCAATGGACATACCCAGCCCTGTGCCGCACACCAAGATCCCACGGTCGGACTCCCCCTGGCTCACGGCTCTTGCAACCTTTACGGCAAAATCAGGGTAGTCAACCGACTCTTCGCTGTGGGTCCCGAAGTCCGTCACTTCGTGCCCAAGCTGTTTTACCAGCGCCGCCACTTCAGTCTTGAGGCGGTAACCTGCATGGTCGCTTGCAATTGCGATTTTCATACCTAAACGCCTCCGTACGACTCACTGTTGCAACTCACTACAACTAACCGTACAATTCTGCGTACAACCCATAACATCCAAGCAACACTTGGCTTCGATTGGCCCGACATGATGGGCATAACAGCGTACAACCCATAACATCGAAGCAACACAGCGGCGTCCGGCACACCGGCCGATCAAGATGCCATAAGTGCCACGACGCCTAAGGCGCTTTACACCCATATATCACCTATCACCACAACCTGCCCAGCCTACTGCCGCTTTGGTGCCTCAAAACGCCTTCCTATGGCTTCTTCCAAGGGTTTGTACAGCTCGCTGTCGTACATGCCTTGGCCCAGTATCAAATTCTCGTAAGACGTGCCTATGACCATTACCTCCATGCCTTCCCGGATGTTGGCTGAAGCCACAGGCCACGCTGTATGCGCGTCTATCACTGAAATCAGGTCGGGGAAGGAAAACACCGTGTGGGTGCCGACATCGCACGTAAGGTACTCGTTCATAAAAGTAAGCCGCACTACTTCCTGCCCGGCCTGCTGGGAGTTGGTGGAAAGGATGCTCACTTCGCCTATGTCAAACCCGCCTTTGACCTGGATGTCCACGTGGCCCACGGTGCCAACTGACAGCAGCACGCCTTTGAGGAAGGTGGCTGCCGCATTAGCCGCACAGTATCCAGCCAGGCGCTCTTCTGTATCGAACTTGCTCACATCGCCCACGCACTCTGCCACAAGCGGGTCAAAGCCTAGCCGGCGCTGTATCGCATCTGCCATGGCCAATCCCAGGTCTATGCACATGGAAATCGCCCCAGGTGCGCCGTTGTGTTTGAGGTAACCGGCAGTCACCGGGTTCCTGGCCACAGCCACCAGGCCTTCGCTTTGAGAGAGCGCCCTTACCATCCGGGACGCTTCTTCCAAGTCTCCCTCGGCATATATGCGGGCGTTACGGCCAACCGCTGCTTGCCTGGATACATAGGATTTGTCCCTATGTAAACCTATAGATCCCATCACCCCTGTAGGATGTGCCCGGCCGTTACACGGTGCGTCCACCACTGGCACGCCCAAGCGGGATGCCTGATACCAGCCGTTTACCGTGGCCAACCCGCCACATTCATTGGTGTTTATGGCTTTAGCCTTTATGTCCGCGACCTTTTCAAGCAGCCGAAATGCTTCTACGTAGTGGCTAAGCTCCGGGCCCATTCCTCCTGCTTTAGGCGATCCTACCAAGCTTGCGGTGACCACTGTGTCTTGGGGATCAAGCTCATCTACAGACGCCAGAAGCACCTGCCCCTCTTCCAAAGCGGCTTTCCCAAGCTCGTAACCGGCTTTTGGGTCAGCGCCTCCACCGCCACCTAACACGGCTCCTCCCCAAATTGCAGCAATTAAGTCTTTCTCTGTGATCTGTCTCATGTTTACACCTCTGCTTTCCCCAAACGGGCCCTATTGGCCTGAGAGCAGTCTTACCAAGGTTTTTATCGACTTTTCCAGGATCTTTGCCGTCTTGTCGTACTCTTCCTGGCTTTTCCCATAAGGGTCTGTGACGTCTCCGCCTGCCTCAGGCAAGATCTCCGCTAAAGTGGCCATCTTGTGCCCAAACTCAGGATACCTTGCCAAAAGCGCCTGCTTGTGAGCCTTAGTCATGGCAATCACCAAGTCTGCCCTTTCCAGACTCTCATAAGACACAGGCGCCGACCGGTGCCCTGAAATATCCACATCCATGCTTTTCATGGATTGGATTGCTTCCTTAGACGCCGGAAGCCCCGGCACAGTGGCTACCCCTGCCGACGATACTTGGATCGGATAAGGTTCTCCTGCTTCTTTCCACGATTTTCGGAAAATTCCTTCAGCCATAGGGCTTCGGCAGGTATTTCCGGTGCACACCATGAGCAAATTGAGGGGTTCGAGGCTCAAAGACCCGGCCTGCCTTGTCTTTTCCGGCCGGCCGGCCGGCTCAGGCTGGGGTCCGGTTTGGATTTCCGCCTGGACTTGGGCGGGAACATCTCCCTCAGACCAGGGTAGCTTATCGAGAAGATTGGCATCCGGCTGGGCTGTAGCATCTTCATCTTCCCCAAACCAGGGCAAATTCCTCCCCTGGCTGGCATATTCCAACCGGTTTGCAATCGCCAGCCCTATCCCTTCCAGCCCGAAGGTTTCAGACAAGATCACCTTGGCTCCTAACTCCTCGGCTCGGCGTATAGCGGCATAAAGCCTTGTAGCCACAAGGGACAGATCGCTTCTTGACCCTAGGATTAGTACCTGGATAAACCCCTTAGCCATATCTTCCAGGGGGCGGAAGAAGCTGAAGTTTTCCTGTGACGCCAGCACTGCCACTTTGACGCCTGATAAGCCCTGCTTCAAGGCATGGAAAATCATCTTTTGCCGCTGCTTAGCAGGGGTTCCTGTAGCAAGGTACAGTTCTGCTTTGGGTACATAATGCTTGTAGTTGGAAGCAGGTGCTTGGGGTTGTGACTCGGGCCCATACGAGCCATCGGAACTGCCTGATCCGCCTCCGTCCACAAGCACCGGGCTGGGAAAACCTAAAGATTCCAGCGCTGCTTCCAGATCTTCCTTGCCGATTGCACCCGGCCTTAGGATGATTGGCGATTCCTTTGAAACATCCAGGACGGTAGATTCAACGCCGATATGGGTGGGACCCCCGTCGAGGATTATGTCAACCTTGCCGTCTAGGTCAGCCAGCACGTCCTGTGCGCTGGTAGGGCTGGGCCTGCCTGACAGGTTGGCTGAAGGCGCCACCAAAGGCAAGCCGCAGGCGTCTATGAGCGCCTTGCACACAGGGTGGTCAGGCATCCTGATGGCCACGTTGGGCAGCCCGGCAGTGACAATATCGAGCACTAGGTCTGATTTGGGGAACAGCAAGGTAAGAGGCCCTGGCCAGAACATTTTCATGAGCGCTTCCGCTTTGGGAGAAACCTGGGTCACCAGGGGATCTACCTGGTGCAAGTTTGAGATGTGTACGATAAGGGGATTGCCTTTTGGTCTTCCTTTTGCTTCAAACACCTTGGCAACCGCTTCTGGACTCAGGGCATTGGCGCCAAGCCCGTACACGGTTTCCGTAGGAAACGCCACAAGGCCTCCCCTTTTGATCACTTCTGCACACCTGGCAATTATCTCTCGGTCAGGGTGAAGAGGATCTACTCGGTAGACTACCGTACGTACTCCAGCCAGGCTAACCACCCCCAAACTGATTGTAGCCATATTGTATCACTGAATGACGCTAAGGTTACCCGGGTTGCCCGTGGAAATGGGATGTGAGTGGTCAGCTGATTGACTCAAATACGATTGGAGGCGGTACCTGTAACTTCGGCCATCATATGAGTGATGAGATGATTGGCTCAAATACGATTGGAGATCAGCGCCTGTAACTTCAGCCATCGTGTGAGTGATGAGATGATTGTCTCAAATCAGGTTAGTTCCTTGACTAAATGGGTGCCATGGGAGCAAGATTTGGGAGATGCTTTAGGACCAACCGGTCCGGTGCCTCAACCGGTCAAAAATTGACCAACTGGTTGTGCCAACTGGCCAAGGCTAGGCCACTTGCTCACACTCTCTGATTTTAAAGAGCAGTTGGATGCCATGAATCGGTCACAACTTGACCGGCTTGGAGGTCCATCTGGTCAAGACCAAGCCACTTGCCCGGCTGATATGGTCAATGATTGACCAGGATCCCTCGGAGGGATTCTAATTCAGCCTTGAAGTGGCCAAGAATTGAGCAGATGCATGAAGTCACTGGAAGGAATCTGGCCAATCCGATGATCGAAGTGGTCTCCGATTGTCCAGGTTCTTTTTGATTGGTTTAGAATTGACCGGTTCCGTGAGGCACCTGGTTAAGAGCAGGCCACCTGGGCTGCGGGATCGGTTCCAAATTGACCACCTCTTAACGCAAGAAATCTGGAGTTGGCCAAAGATTTACCAGGGCAGCGGAACAAGCGGTCAAAATCAGATCACTTGCCAGCCCGAACTGGTGCTAAATTGACCAGTTTCTCCGTGACCGGTCAGAAACCAACCAGAATATGGCTCCAACCTGGTCAAGAACCGACCACTTCGAAACCTAGGCCGGTTTAAAATTGACCATCATATTGACCATCACCACATTATCGCCGCCCGGGCCTCCTACAAATAATCTGTTTCAATCTAATCTGTTTCAAATGACCGGTTCAAGTAATCGGTTGCCTGACTTGGTGTCAGGCCCGGGTTGCGGACCCGCCTCCCAAGCTCTGGGTCCGGACTAGGATTGTCATGCTCAGGCCCGGGTTGCGGACCCGCCTCCAGAGCTCTGGCTCCGGACTAGGATTGTCAGGCTCAGGCTGGTGGATAATCAGCTGCAGGACCCGGCTGCTCTGGCGACCAAAATCCGCTCTATGCCGGCATAATCTTTGATGAACCGCCAGTCCTTCCACAGCAAAGGCTCCACAGTGTCTTCATCCTCGGAACCTGAAGAACCCGAACGCCGTGAAATCATAGCCTTGTGCTGAGCTTCAGCCAAGAGGCGGCGGCACTTGTCCGCCTGGTCGTGGCCGATTTCCATAATCAAGTATCCGCCGGGGGCAAGTAGCGAAGGAGCCTGGCTGATTAGGTTTTCAACGAAGTCCATGCCGTCATTGCCGCCATCAAGGGCCAGGTGGGGTTCGTAACATCTTACCTCTTCGTCCAAGGAACTAATCACGCCGGTAGGTATATATGGAGGATTTGAAGCTATTAGGTCTATCTTGCCCCGGAGCCCTTGCTGCCTAAGAGGCTCAAGCCCGTCGCCAAGCAGGAATTCCACTTGGCCGAGGAGGCCAAGCCGCTCAGCGTTCTGTCTGGCCACATCCAATACATCAGGGGAAATATCAGTGAGGACCAGCCTGACCGGGGGTATTGCGGTACCCTCATGCCGACGAGGCGGTCCACCCAGACCGGGCTGGACACCCACGCCAACCGTGATATGTTCGTGGCAAGGGGCCCTGCCATCAGGAGAGGGCTTGACGCCGGCCTTAGCGAACACCTCGGGCAAATGCTTCAGGATCGACAGCCCTATCGCCCCTGAACCGCAGCATACATCAGCCACGGTCAACGGCCGGGGGCTTGGCACACGCGGGGTATCACCCGGTGCTGCGGGCGTATCGTCCAGCATATGATGCGGCGTATCGTCCGCCGTATGGTGCGGTGTGTCGTCCAGCATATCGTCCGCCGTATGATCCGGTGTGTCGTCCGACGTGTCGTCCACAGTATGATCCGATGTGTCGTCCGGCGTATCGTCCGCCGTACCGCGCATCATATTTCGCACCATATCGCGCAGCATATCTTCAATAACCGAAAGGCAGGTCTCAACCAGGATTTCCGTCTCTGGGCGGGGGATAAGCACCCGTGCGTCCACTTTGAACTTAAGCCCCATGAATTCCTTGTACCCGGTGAGGTAAGATATGGGCTCCTTAAGAGCACGCCGGGCAATAAGAGAAGAGTATTCGTCGAATTGGGCCTGGGTGACATGCTTTTCCGGGTGGAGGTAGAGGTCGGATGTGGAACAGCCCATCGCATGGGCTAGCAGAACCGCAGCATCCCGCGCAGGATACTCAGACTTCCCCTGGAGGGTTTGCCGCCCCCAGGCAAGTACCTGTCCTACGTCTAAGGCGCCTCCACAGACAGATGGAACCAGCGTCCCGCTTGCCTCTGACACCTCTCTCTGGTCCCGGTCCGACTTCCCACAGCCCTGCGGCCGCCCTGCATCCACAGATCCGCCCTCCCCGGTTTAGCTTGTCGACTCGGCAAGCCGCGCCTGTTCATCGCTGAAGGCAAGGGCATCGATTATCTCATCCAGCTCTCCGTCGAGAACCTGCTGAAGCTTGTGGGTAGTCAACCCTATACGATGGTCAGTCACCCTGTTCTGAGGGAAGTTGTACGTACGAATCTTTTCTGACCGCTCGCCGGTGCCCACCTGGGACCTCCTGGCCTGGCTGATCTCCTGGGCCTGTTGTTCTTCCATGAGCGCCTTGAGCCTGGAACGCAGCACGCGCATGGCCCTTTCCCTGTTCTGAATCTGGGAACGCTCGTCCTGGCAGCTCACGACAATCCCTGTAGGCAGGTGGGTAATCCTGACCGCCGAGTAGGTGGTGTTGACTCCTTGGCCGCCGTGGCCCGACGAACAGAAGGTGTCCACCCTGATGTCTTTGGGATCTATAACCACATCTACTTCTTCGGCTTCGGGCAAGACCGCCACGGTTGCAGTAGAGGTGTGGATCCGCCCGCTTGACTCGGTAGCCGGCACCCTCTGGACCCGGTGCACGCCGGCTTCATACTTAAGCCTGCTGTAAGCCCTATCGCCTTCTATGGCAAAGATCACTTCTTTGAAGCCCCCCAAATCTGTGGGGCTTGACGACAGCACTTCAACCTTCCAGCCCTTGGACTCGGCGTAGCGGCCGTACATGCGGAACAGGTCCCCTGCAAACAGCGCCGCTTCTTCCCCGCCTGTGCCTGCCCGGATTTCGCAGATCACGCTCTTGTCGTCGTTGGGATCCCTCGGGATAAGGTCCCGGGCGAGCTGAACTTCCAGCTCCTCTTGCTCCTGCCTGAGCGCCTGGAGTTCCTCCTCAAAAAGGGCCCTCATATCCTCGTCTTGCTCGGTGGCAAGCACCTCGAGGCTGTCTTCAATACCTTGCTTCACCTGGAGATACCGCCTGTACCTTTCGACGATTTCTTCCAGGCGGGCTCTCTCCTTTGCCAGTTCAGTGTACTTGCGGATGTCCGAAAATATCTCAGGGTCTTCTAATTGCTTCCCGATGCTTTCATATTTTTCCACGATCAAGTCCAATTTGGCGGTCAAATCAGCGCCACCGGTCTGACCAACAGACATGCAGGTTCACCCCTCTCATTGGCTCCATCTTTTTGGCTCTGTCTTTGGCTTTATCTATGGCTCAATCTTTGGCTCGGCCTTTGACCCGACTATGCGCTTCTTGCTTTGTTACGCTCTGGTACCTCAGTGGTTCTTAACGCTCTGTTTATTGTGTCTCGCACTCTGTTTTGGACGCGCTTTCTCCTAGATCAGTTAGTGTCGCCGGAATCAGATTCGGCAAGTATAAGCAAAGCAAGGCTGGTTGCGGCCACTTCCAGCTGGTCCCTGTCAGCCTGCCTGGTGGTAAGTCTCTGCATGGCTATCCCTGGCGCCTTGATTATGTCCCATAGCAGCCCTTCCCGCTTGGATGAATTCTTGAGCACCTCGTATGCAAGCCCGGCGATAACAGGGAGCATGGCGAGCCTTGTTGCCATCCGTAAGATGAGATTCGCAGGACTCACAAACAGGAACACAATCCAGGTAACCAGCACCGCTATGAACAAGAAGCTCGTCCCGCACCTGGGATGCAAGGTAGTCTCATCGGCCGCTTTCTCAACCAGAAATTCGATGGCAGCCTGCACGTTTGCCTGTGAGCCTCTTACATCCATCCTGAGCACCGGACCGCGGCCATCCGGATCGTGGCTATCCGGACCCTGGCCATCCGGACCGGTGCCACCCAGGCCGCGACGTTCCGCATACCCTTCTCCTGCAGGGATATCCTCAGCAACTCTGTCCTCTGACCCGCTTTTGAGCAGCCCTTCCACCTGGTCAGCATGCTTCTCATACGCCCAAATGACCTTATGCTCTGCACCGTGATACTCAAGCACCCGTTGGATGTCTTCCATCCTGCTAATCGATACCACGTAGATGAACAGTATGACCAACCTGAACGCTGACTCGATGGAGCTAGCCCAAGCCCTGCCTGATATGCCTAATACCCCCATGAGCCACGGGGTTATATAAGTAGGAATCGCGATAAACAGGCCGATACCAACTACAAGGGCAAACAGCACTACCAGGGACAAGTCCCTTTCCGAAGGCTGCTCTTCTTCAGGCGCCGCGATCTCTGCTGATTTCATAAGCATCTGTATCCCCAGTGAAAGAGACTCCCACAGGGATACCGCTCCTCTGATTATGGGCAACCTGGCAAGCTTGCTCCGGTGAGCCAGACTGTCCAACGGCCGGGTCAAAGATACCACTTTGCCGTCGGGGCCTCTTACCGACAAGACCATATGCCTAGGCCCGCGCATCATCACGCCTTCAATTACCGCCTGCCCACCGTAAGATACTTCCACTTAACTCACAGCCTCTCTGTGTTTTAGGCCGAACACTGTATACGCCGCTCGGTTGCCTCGGGCTTATGTCATACCGGCTGCTGTCTAAGCTGATACCAAGGAGTAGAATGAATTGAACCCAGAGGCATCACCCCGGTTGCCACGCGCCGATTGAACGTGTCGTCCGAGCACCTCTATCGTATCAGATCACCGGGCTGCCTGCCGGGCAGCGCAAACTCCATTACAGGTGGTTTCTTGCACCAGATCTTCCATTGACTTGCCATATCAAACCATCTACATCGTATGACTCAGGCGACGGGCTGACACAAACAACCCAGTACAAATAAAAAGGCAGAAATCCTCCCAAAGGAAATTCTGCCCTACCGGTGTGTATCGCTAATGTGCTTCGGCTTGATTCTCGTCGGCCTTCTTGGCTTCTGATTGAGGTACAGCTTCGCCTTCCAAGTAACCATATTTTCTCCTGAATTTCTCGACACGGCCTGCAGTGTCGACGATCTTCTGCATGCCTGTCCAGAAGGGATGGCACTTGGAGCAAATCTCTACACGGATATTTTTCTTGGTAGACCCGACATGATAAACTGCACCGCAGGCGCAGGTTATTGTGGTCTTGTTGTATTCAGGATGAATACCGGGCTTCACCTTAATCACCTCGTAACTTGTCAAAAATAGCCCCAACACGTTTCGTTCTGAACAGAAAAAGTATAGCATGGCTTACCGGCAATCTCAAGTTGCCGCGGTTTCAGTGTTATCTGCCGGTGAGATTGTCACCCTGTAAGCGGACAGAGAATGTGTCTCTAGCTAGGAGAACCGCCTATATGCCTGGCATGAGGCTTAGTATGGTAGCGATGAATGCTGCATCTCGTGCACCAAGTTTTGTGATGATCGCTATCCTAACCGCCGAAATGGTGCATCACGTGCACCGATTCCTGGGTTTTCCGCAGCAGGAGAGCGGAAATGGTGCACTATGTGCACCATTTTTTCCGATTTCCTGTCCTCTGGAAACCAAAATGGTGCACCATATGCACCAATCCTGACCTTTTCTCACGGTACTTCCACAAAAACGGTGCACCAGGTGCACCAATCGGCTAGATTTCCAAGCGGTTTTCGAGGAAATTGGTGCACTCTGTGCACCAATCAACCGCGTTCCCGGGATGTTTTCCGATGTTTTCCAGTGAAGTGGTGCGCCATATGCACCAATCATCCGCGTTTCCAGGATGTCCTCCAGTATAATGGTGCACGACGTACACCATTTTCAGGGTCTGGCGGTCCTATAACAACCAAAACGGTACACCACATACACCATTTTCTGCCGTCTCCTGCCACCCCCTGCCTCCCCCTGCTGTCCCTTGTTGTCTCCGGCTGTCATCGGCTGTGCTCCCTCACAGACCCCAAAACAAGCACTAGATCTTGCCAAGTGCTTGGTTCTTGGACATTACGGCAGGGAAAGCAGTACATCCTGAGGCCCGGCCAGGCCGGCCCATTTAAGACAGCTTACCCAGGGTACCCTGCTGCACAGCCCGGTACGAAGGGCCGTTGGGATTGAGCACCTCGCTCCAATGGGCAAAGTCGCTAAACCCCGCTTGGCGGACTACTTCTCGCGCCATATGCCAGTTTGCGCCCACTGCAGGCGCATGATGGGCATCTGAACCAAACACAGGGGGCAGCCCGCCCATTTCCCGGTAAAGCTTCAGCACTTCCACCCTGGGCGCAGGGAAGTGCCCTGGTTTATGGAGCACTGCCGCATTGACCTCAAGCCTGCTGTTTTGGACTATGGCTTCCAAGGCGGAAATAAGCAGGGGTTCCAGTTCCTCATCGCCGAAAATCTCCGGCCATATGCCTGGCATACGCCGTTCGTACACCCCAAAGTGGCCCACTACATCGAATAGGCCCGACGAAGCAAGCTTTTCAGTATGGGACAGGTATACCTTGAGCGCCTCCCGCGCCATGCCGGGATTGGCCTTAACTATCCTGGCGTTGCGCTCGTGCCAGAAATCGATAACCGGGGCTTGGTGCACAGAACCCATCACAATATCAAACGGATGGTCCTCAAGGTACCGGCCGATTTCATCCTCAAGGTGGGGCCAGTAGGTCACTTCCGCCCCAAACAGCACCACAAGCGTGCCGCGGTACGCCTCCTGCACCTTCTCCCAGGTTTCCCTGGCCTTGTGATAATCAAATGGGTTTCGGGGGAACTCCTCAGGGTTGAGCTCGACATGCTCGGTAAACGCCACTGCCTCTAACCCCAGAGCCGCAGCTCGTTCACACATGTCCCATATGCTCGTAAAACAGTCATAGGACGCAGAAGAGTGCATGTGCAGATCGGAAATTCCCATGGACAATCTCCTCTGTTGCATTGCTTTCTACGAATTGGATTATATCCCTAGTCCGTTCATATTGCTAGCATATGGCTGCCTAGCAGTCACTAGCGGGCCAGGGCAAGGCGCTTCCTGATCACAGAGTAGGTCTCTCTGTTGTTCTTGGTCTTGCTCAAAACATCGATGAGCGCTTCAAGCACCTTGTCAGGCTCGATATCGTTGGTCATCTTGCGGAACAGCCACATTGCCTCAAGCTCTTCCCTGGACTGGAGCAGTTCTTCCTTCCTGGTACCCGACCGCTTGATGTCGATTGCCGGGAAGATCCTGCGCTCGGCGAGCTTCCTGTCCAGGTGGACCTCCATGTTGCCTGTGCCCTTGAACTCTTCGTAGATCACGTCGTCCATCCTGCTGCCTGTGTCTATCAAGCATGTAGCCAGGATGGTGAGGCTTCCGCCTTCTTCGATGTTCCGGGCGGCGCCGAAAAACCGCTTGGGCTTGTGGAACGCCGCAGGATCCATACCGCCTGTCAAGGTCCTGCCTGAAGGCGGCTCGATGAGGTTGTATGCCCTGGTCATCCTGGTGATGCTGTCAAGCAGGATCACCACGTCGCGGCCTTGCTCAACAAGCCGCTTGGCACGCTCGAGCGCCATCTCGGCAACCCTGGCGTGGTTCTCAGGGGGCTCGTCGAAGGTAGACGCGATCACTTCGCCTCTTACCGACCGCTGCATGTCGGTGACTTCTTCAGGCCGCTCGTCTATGAGCAGTACCATGAGATAGGCTTCAGGGGCGTTCCTGGTAATGGCGTTGGCGATCTTCTTAAGCAGCACCGTTTTGCCTGCTTTGGGCGGGGATACGATAAGCCCTCGCTGCCCCTTGCCAATGGGTGCCACAAGGTCCAGGAGCCTGCCTGAATACTCATGCTGGTCGGTTTCCAGCTTGTATCTCTCGTCAGGGAACACAGGAGTGAGTCCTTCGAAGTTAGGTCGCTCCCTGGCCAGATCAGGATCCTGACCGTTTATTGCTTCTATCCTGAGCAGCCCGTAGTACCGCTCATTGTCTTTGGGAGGTCGGACCTGCCCTGTCACCAGGTCGCCGGTCCTTAAGTCAAACCTTCTGATTTGGGAGGGCGACACATAGATGTCGTCCCTTGACGGGAAGTAAAACGCCGGCCTTAGGAAGCCGTAGCCTTCGCTCAGGATGTCAAGCAGCCCCTCGGCGAAGATAAGTCCGCCGGCCTGGGTTCTGGCTTTGAGGATTTCGAAGATCAGCTCCTTCTTCCTGAAACCTGAGTAAGCTACAATGCCAAGCTCCCGCGCCACCTTGTGGAGTTCCACCAGGGTCATGTTCTCAAGTTCACCCATGGTAGGGCCTGCGGGTTTGGGTTTTGTGGCTACCCGTGCAGGTGCCTTGGCTACAGATGGGGCATCTGATACGATGGCTTCGGCGGAACTAGGCTGGTAAGGTTCAGCTTGCTCCTGGAGTGGTTGCTCTACGGTAGTGTCAACAGCTGTCTCAGCGTGGGTTGCGGGTTCCTCGAGCAGTTTGACTTCGGTCATAAGTTCACCTGCTTCCGGTGCTTCCGAGCTATACACGCCTTCAAGTTTCTCATCATCATCTTCCCTTTCAGTTTCGGGTTCGCCCGCTTGCTCACCTAAAGCTTCGCCTTCACCCTCAGCGCCGCCGGACTGGGAAATCTCAGCAGGTTGGGGTGCGGGGGTTGTCTCCCGGGTCTCGGCTTCTTCTGCAGTCTTTTTCTTGCGTGTGCGCCGGGTCCGCTTGGGTTTTTCCGGCTCTTCCGCAGGTGTTTCTGTTTGATCTTTGGCCTCTTCCCGCTTCTCGTCTGCTTGTTTATCCTCTGCCTGCTTAGCTTCTGCCTGCTTGTTTTCCGCGGGCCCTTCTACCTGCTTCTCATCTTGTTCTCCGTCTTTTGCGGAAACTTCAGCAGCTGAAGCCGTTTTCTTAGTCGTCCTGCGCCTCCGGGGTTTTGCAGAAGCCTTGGTTTCCTCCTGGTCTGCTATACCATCCGGGGTAGTCTCAAGTTCGGCCTGTGTCTGCAGTTCTTTGGTGTGAACAACATCTTCGCTCATACTCAACACACTCTCCTACTAACCTGGCGAATTTGGAAGTTTCTCTCGAGAAACACGGATTTTCATGCATGAGCATGCAGTTGGCCTTCCGGAATTCAAGAGATTCAATTATTAAATGGAGGGTTGCGCCAGTGAAGACTTAAGCTCTTTACTCCTATCTGAAACTATCATACGTACGAGATTTAATCAAGATGCCCCTGGTGGGGAAAACGCTTGCTTTACGTGGCGATGCGAACTTAACCGTGCTCGGAGGGCCCACGACCACCGGTGGGCCCTTTCCACTTAGCCTATTAGCCTCTTTCTGGCCTCTTCTTCGCCTCTTCGCTAGCGTCGTCAGCGTCTGTGTTAACCTTCCTGTCAACCCCTGTATTAGCCGCTCAGTCCAAAAGTGTCTCAGTCCCTAGTGTGTCGACCGCTCTTGCACTCTTGCGCATTTGGCTTTAGCCTTCCGCTACTTGCCCGCCTGGAGCTTTGCCCAGTCGTCCAAGAACCTCTTTATCCCTATATCGGTAAGGGGATGGTTGAGCATCGCCTCAAGCACCTTAAACGGAACGGTGGCAATGTGGCAAGCAACCCTGGCAGCTTCAAGCACGTGCATTGGATGGCGTATTGACGCCGCGATCACCTTGGTTGGGAGGTTGTAGTTTTCCACCAGTACCACCAGGTCCTCTACCACGTTCATTCCCTCGTTGCTGATGTCATCGAGCCGGCCTATAAAGGGACTTACGTATGTAGCGCCTGCCAAGGCTGCCAGAAGCCCTTGGGTGGCTGAGAACACCAAAGTGACATTGGTCTTAATCCCCTCTTGGGACAGCACCTTGACCGCTTTGAGCCCGTCTTTGGTCATGGGAATCTTTATTACCACATTAGGCGCGATGCTTGCCAGGTCTCTGGCTTCTTCCACCATGCCCTCAAAATCCAGGCTCAGCACTTCGGCCGACACGGGACCGGGCACCATCTCGCAGATTTGCTTGACCAGGGTCTTAAAATCCCGCCCCTCTTTGGCGACCAGGCTGGGGTTAGTCGTGACGCCTGAGATAACCCCCCAACTAAGAGCTTCCCTGATTTCGTCTATGTTTGCCGTGTCCAAAAACAGCTGCATACGAGGTACACCTCTTTCTGATAAATATGTGTCTTTAGCATGTTTTTCATGTATGTATTGTGGTCCATCTATGTATAGCCGCTGCTTCTGTGTATGTTGTTCCGCTCAGACACTACGCCTTGCGTGGCAGCCTGAGGATTTTACGGGCTTCATCCGGCGAAGCCACAGGACGTCCCAGTTCATTCGCCAGCCTTGCCATCCTGGCTACCAGTTGTGCGTTTGACTCAGCCTTTACCCCTCTTGAATAATAGACGTTATCCTCGAATCCTACACGCACGTGCCCGCCGAGCACTATGGCCATGGCACCCAGGGGAAGTTCATGCCGCCCTATGCCAGCCACGGTCCAGGTTGAACCTTCCGGCAGCATGGATATAAGGTGCATAAGGTTCCGCGGGTCGCCTGAAATGGCTCCGGGAACACCCATGACAAAGTCAAAGTGGCCGGGCAGTTCCACCAAGCCCTTCTTGGCAAGCCGCTTGGCGGTTTCGATCATACCTGCCTCGAAGATCTCAAACTCGGGCATGACCCCGTGTTGCTTCATGGCTTGGGCGAAAAACTCAATGTCCGGTATGGCGTTGGTGAATATGTCGTCGCCAAAATTGCATGTACCGCATGTCAGTGTTGCCATCTCAGGCTTGAGCGATACAGGGCCTACCCGTTCCTCTACGGTCATGCCTACCGCCCCGCCCACGGATACCTGGATGATAAGGTCGGTCTTGGCTTTTACCAGTTCGATGATCCTGGCATATACGTCGGGATCCTGGGTGGATGTGCCATCTGGGTTTCTTGCGTGGATGTGGGCGATGCTTGCCCCTTCGTTCCAAGCCCTGTAACATTCTTCGGCGATTTCTTCCGGGGTGTAAGGCACGTTGGGGTTGTGCTCTTTGGTAACTTCAGCCCCTACCGGGGCAACGGTAATTATCAATGGATCCATCCGGATTCCCCTCCCTTCTATATTCGCTCAATCTCCCCAAAACCTTAGCGGCCGGTCACTCCTTGGGGATTACGACGGTGCCCTTGGCCGTGGCAACCAGGATAGGCTCTTCCAGCACCCTGGCCTTTGACGGGCCTCGGTGGTATTCGGGCGTAATCACCTTGTACGCTTCCAGCTCAACTTTCCTGGACCGCCTGCCCTTGCTCACAATGCGGCCTCGTACTTCGAGGAAGTCTCCTGCGTACACAGGTGCTTTGAACTCGACGCTTTCATATGCTGCAAAGAGTCCTTCGTCGCCGTCGCTGCGGATGCAGAGTTCTGTGGCTACGTCGCCGAAATACTCCATAATCTTGGCGCCTGCCACCAGCCCGCCGCCGTAATGGGCATCGGCCTGGCTCACTCTTATCCGCAAGAGGGCTTCGATGGGCTTGTCATTGCCTGATGCGGGTTTATCCATGGAAATCACTCCTTGGGCTGATAATCCGGCGGGGCTTGTGGCCAGGGATGGCCTCACCCAATATGTTACAGGCAAATGGATGAGGATGGCAACCGGTTTGGAAGCTTGGCAGACGGGTATTCCGGAGACTGCAACACACTGCAATGCCTAAGCAAGTGGGCTCAGTGCATAAGCAAGTAAGCTCAGTGCCCAAACAGGCAAGCGCAGCCAAGCTTTTGTGTATGAACACAGAGAAGCCCGGAGCGAATCCGGGCTTCATATATGGGCAAGGCGTGCACCGATAAGGTCTAGGTCACTGCATGGTTATCCACTGTCTCAAGAGCTGTTTCCCTTCTTCTAGCACGTTGTCGGGCAGGTTTACGGCTTTATCGGATACCGCACCGTTTATCGCGGAAACTTCTGATTGGCCCACGCTGCCGGTGTATTGCCTTCCGTAGTCCTTCAAGAAAGCGATTACCGCGGCCTCTGTCTGGGGACCGAAGATGCCGTCTGCCGGTCCGGGGTTGTAGCCCAGAAACTCCAGGGCCTCCTGGAGCGCCAGCACATCCAACCCTACGGTTCCCCTTTTCATGTCCCGGGTGTATACCACAGCACCAGGAAGCCTAACGTACTCTTGTTCTACCAGCAGGTTGGGCTTGATGCCCACGCCTGATATCTGGGTACCCGACGGGGTGAAGTATTCAGCCACGGTGAGCTTGAAACCTCCGATGCCTTCAATGGGAAACATAGCTTGTACACTGGCTTTGCCGAATGTGGGTTCCCCTACCAATATGGCTTTGCCTCTGTCTTTCACAGCCCCCGCCACTATCTCAGATGCGCTGGCTGAACCCCCGTTTATAAGTATCACGGTTGGGAAGGGCTCCCTGTCCTTATCGCTGCGTATTACCTGCCGCAACTGTCTGCGCCTGAGCTCTACAATGGACCCTCTGGGCACCAGCTCGCCGGCCACTTCAACCGCTGCGTCCAAGAGCCCGCCCGGGTTGTCCCTAAGATCGAGGAGAAGCCCTTTGCCCCCTTGTCGCCTGATGTGCTCCATGAGCACTGCAAAATTCTTGCCTGTGGTCGATGTGAATTGGCTTATCCGTATGTAGTACATCCCATCGCCCAGGTCTTCCATTTCAACCGGGTGCGCCGAGATCCGTGCGCGGATTATAGGCATGACCAGGGTTTCGCCTGTGCGAGGCCGGAACACTGTAACTACAACCCGCGTTCCAGGTTCGCCTCTCAGTAGAGCAGAGGCATCTTGCAAACTCTTACCCTGGACATCGGTATCATCCACCCTGACAATCACATCTCCGGGCAGGATCCCAGCCCTTTGGGCCGGTGAGCCTTTGAACACGCTCACCACGGTGATATTGCCGCTGATCAGTTGTATGGTAATACCTATGCCGCTGAATTCGCCTTCCAGTTCCTCGTACAAGGCTTCAAACTGCTCTTCATCTAAGAACTCGCAATACGGGTCACCAAGGGCCTCCAGGAGGCCTTTCATGGCTCCTTGATAAAGAGTTTCAACATCCACCGGGTTGGGATACAGCAGGAGGATGGTGTCCTTTATCTGCTGGAACAGTTCAAATAGGCCGGCTTCATCTGCAGGCAGCTCAACCTGCAAGGTGTCAGGTTTATTCTCTTGCACCTGGGATTGTGCAAACCCAGGCGCAGCTGTGCTCCATATGAGCGTTGCAATGAGCAAAACAATGATTACATTTCTGCGAAGATTTTTCGTGTTTCCAAGCATGTTCTACACTCCTCTGGAGCACACCCCAACATCAACGCCGAATGTGCTTGTCGAATGTGCTTATGGTATTGTTCTAGGTATTGTATCTTACAATTCTCGCTTGCTCCCGAACCGAAGCATGCCCCTGTTCCCAGGTATTGCATATTCTCCGTGTTCCGCTGGAGGACGGGGCACGGTAATCATGCCTCCTTGGAGCTGGTAAGCTACGCCACCGATCGTAACATAGGCATCCACAGGATCCAGGCTATCTGTCAGGAACGCTCGTATGGTCCTTAACTCGCCTGTGCCGCTTACTTGCACCACAGCAGGCTGAAACGCTCCTGCTCTCTCTACTACGGCCAGGATGTCACCAGTAGCGCCTTTCCTGATTACGAACACAGCCGGTAGATCCGGGCTCCTTGCAGCTTGAACCTGCATGAGGTTTGCCCGAGGGTTTAGCAGGTTGAGATTGCCCAGTAGAGGAACCCTGCTCCCATCTCCGCCTTTCACTACCAGGAAATCTATCTCACCATAACATGATGAGCCCATACCAGAATAGCCTTCAACACAAGCCATGTACCTGCCCCTTGGGGGCTCGTGGAGGCAAATCTGTCCCAGGCCCATGCTATCAGTCTCAGACCTTGCAATTTCAGTCCATCTCCCGGTGGCCTCGTCGAGATAGTAGACGTAACCCTTCAAGGTGCTGGAATTGCCGGTACCGAACCTGAGGCAGATGGTCTCAACATCCTGGGTTATCTCCAACGGCGGCAAGAAGGTTGCCTGATGGGTTGGGATCAATTGCGACCTCCTGTCACGCCATTCGCTGTTTGGACCGGGGCCGATGAAACTGAGAGTCACGCCAAGCAATTCGTCGGACTTCACTATGAAGTCTTGAACCCCGTCTGATGTCCCCAGGTCAGTGACCGTCACCCCATACAGAGATGCACTTACCACCGCCGCCATCTTCCGGTCTAGGTCCCCGTCCTGAGGGTCTCTAAACAAGCACAGCTGCCAAAGCCCTGGTTTGGGCAAGCCTACACTGCATACCGCTTGTTCTTCGGCCCAGCCTTGTTCCACAAGTAGCCCATCTGGATTGTACAGCATGAAACGCACTCCGCCGCCTAGAGCAACTATTGAAAGCGAGAGCCCTTGGGCACTTTGAGGCACCTCCAGGAAGCGCCTTTCCAGGACGGTTCCCAGCTCAAAGGTTACCGGGAAGCCCGCCTTGCCTTCCTCACTGAACTCATCGGGTATGGCGACGTTTATCACCATCCTGCGGTCAATCCAATGGGTCTCAGGATCATCGGCCAGGATTTCACCTGAATGGAAGCCTGGAGAGAGCTCTCCCAAGCCATATATGAGCGTCGATCTTTGGTCGACGGGCATTATGTCCAGGTACATGCTCTGGCTCTTGAGCCAATCTTCGGTAGCCGTCAGATTCACCCGCCTGACCTTGGTGGACAAATTGTCAACCCACAGAGGCAAGGCACCCAGCTGATGGCCTTGAATCCATAGGTCTGTATCTTCCGCTTTTCCCATCCACTTGCGGACGAGGGTAAGCCTGGAATCTGCTATACCTCTTACAACTGCCGACCATGCTCTCAGCATGTTTATCCTGCCGTACCCCTGTTCTACAGGCTGAAGCCCCGCCAGCGGTGTGGCTCCTTCCAGTAGAGCCCAAACAGCCCCCTCCAAGGGATCCTGACCGAAACGGACGGCTCCCTGCCTGAGTAATACCACAGCTCCCGCTGTATACGCAGCAGAGACCGAGGTGCCATCCATCAGGGCAAACTGAAGCCTTTGGTGATAGCCAGGCTCTGGGACAGGAGCTATGGCAGGGGCCATGATATCGATACCCCTGTTACCTTGCAAGTCTGGCCCGCATGAAGAGTAAGGGTAGAACATGTCCCGTGGGATCTCCCGTTGGAAAAGCGCGTTAAATGTAGTTGCAGGATAATACCCTGAAGCCACAACAAGCCCCGGCCAAGAGCTGCCCACGGTAAGGGTTCCCACTCCCGGGCCTCTGTTGCCTGCAGGCATTACTATATGTACACCTTTTTCCCGTGCAAGCCGTTCTACTGATCCCCACAGGAATTGCGATACCGGCTCTTCAGATACGGCTCCCACGAGCACCACGCCTGCTCCATGGTTTATGCACCATTCAATGCCCTTGATGATATTGGTCCAGCTGCCAAAGCCATCAGAGCTGATTGCCTTGGCGACCACCAGGTCTGCGCCTGGTGCTACCCCGCCTTGTTCCCGGTCGTAGCCTGAAACTATAGATGCCATGCCCGTGCCGTGGCCGTGGAGGTCAAAACCGAAGATCACTTCGTCTCCGCGGGCACTAAGAGACGCAACAACCACGGATATTGCCTTACGTTCATCCACCTGGATCAAGGTGCCTGTACGGGAGACATTGTAATCGTAGATCACTGCTTCGTCGCTCAGGTCTCGGTTCAGGTTGGTATCAATGGCCACTGCCTGGTAGACACCTGGCTCGTTGGGATCGTAGGCTATGAAGTATATGTCCGGATATGAGGGAAGTTGTTCTGAAATGACTCCAGGCAAAAGCCCCACTACGTAAGTGCCGCTCATGCTCTTTAGACTATCTACCTTAAGATCAACGTTATGAACGGATATAAGGCCACTGCTTGAACGGTACTTACCTAGGATAACAGCCTTGCCTTCTTTGGTGATGTCGGTCCAATTGCGAATCTTGAGAGTGCCGTCTGCCTTTCTAAACCCGGGCATAAACGGGTCCACGCCTGTGTCAACAATACCTACAACTTGCCCGATACCAGTAGCGCCGAAACCCCGAGTAATAAGATCCGCACCAATCGCTGCCAGGTTATTGCGCAAGGCCGCATACGAAGCGTTTGGGTCGACAGTCTTCTGGATAGACGCCACTTCAGCGCTATCTGAGGGGACTGCTGAAGCTTCAAGCTCACTTTGACCATCAAACAGAAACATACCAGCTATGATGAAGACGATTAGAGATAAACCCACTACCTTTTTCAAAACCTTAATCCCCTTCCCGGCTAATCTATACGCAAGAGAGCGCAAACCCCGCCCCTGCCTAATATGATACGTGCTCCTTTGCCGGCGATATTATTGCTTATCGAAACCTGCTGTGCACCTTGCACACACTTGGTGTCAGACGACAGCCCAATAACGATACGCTCACTGGAACCCTGGGGCCCCAGCACAATCTGATTTGTGCCTACTTCAACAACGGTGCCTATGAGGTCATATATAAGTCCGAATTTATCCATAAGGCCGTAAATGAGTGTTGCGGCTTCAGCCCGCATTATGTCAGCATCGAAAGACTTTCCCTGAATTGGCTTTAGCATTGAAATCAAGTCAGGTACGCTCATTACCTCCTGTGCCATCCATTGCGGCTCTATTGACAGGGAACCAGCCCCCTCGGTACCAACGCCCCCCAAGACATGGTACATGCGTGCCAACATGACCAGGTATTCAGCTCTTGTCACATGCTTTTCAGGCTTGAAGGTCCTATCGGGATAGCCTTTGACTATGCCAAACTCGCAAGCAAGGTTGATGAACCTGAAAGCCCAGTGGTCGCGCCCAACATCTGGAAACCTGGGGTTAATGGTAACAGACTCCCTTGCACGGTCTTCGTAGCCCATGGCGGTGATGATGATCTTGGCAGCTTGTGCCCTGGTAAGGGTTTCGTCCCAACCCATGTACCCGTCTCCGAATCCGACCATAACGCCAGTCACATGAAGAGGTAGCGCAACATCATCGGGAGGAGGCAGAGCTGCATGAACTACCGAATGGGTAAGCAACACAAACGAGCATACCAATGCAACTGGAGCAAGTTTTCTATGTAACATCTTCAACAAGCCCTCCGTATATAAACGCTGTGAGGTACTCTTCGGTACAAAGCACGCCAAACCTTCTTGTGATTGAGATCACAGGTTTTGACGCAAAGGGCTGTCGTTAAGTTCCACAGGAGAAGAATGAGAAGTAGGGAGCCGGAGGATAGCTTCATCCTTGCAAACAACTTCGAGCCAGCCGGAACTTGCCATCCTGTTCTAAGCATAGATGTTTTTTGTATTGAGGGGCATCTGGGGAACGGTTAAAATCAACACTATCGGGCAACGCCCAAGGTATATTTTGTGGTTCGGCAGAAGCCAGGCGTAAACGTTCATAGTATTTCCGACGCTTTTCTTCTTTTAAGGCTGCTATATTTCGCTTGTTATTTTCGTATAACGAATAAAATTCATTTTCGGCAAAGCTTTCAAGTCTTTGCATACTATCATGGTCCTGGGTCAATACCACTGCTTCCACTTTGACCTCAGCCGCTGCTCGCTTTTCGTGGGCACGCAGTATAGCAAATAATTGCCAATATGTATAGGTTTTGTTTGGGTTTGGCATGTATTTAAGGCTATTATTTGTTATGCTTGGCAACCGGCAAGAATAAAAAACGCCCCGTGGAAGAGAGCTTAATTGCTTGCTTTCCCACGGGGCGGGTTGTGGTTCTTAGGTTATGAGTGGTGACAATGGGTTAGAAAACTAACTAGTCATCCCCACCTTCCTCAGGCGTATAGACAACCGTTTTGTAATTTCCATTCATATGCCCTGAGCTGTTACCAAAAGCGTCATGGGCTACCAAGTAAAACTCTATTGCTCCATTACTGATGTCTTCATCATTAATAACACCCATTGCTAGACCCTCTGATTTAAATGTTATCGTCCAAGTTTGAGTGTCTGCATCATAGTCCACGGTTACTCCATATCTTTCAAATTCAGCTTTAGCTTCTGGAGTGCCCCATGGATTAGATGGATCTGCATAAACGGTAAACTCTGGCAAGTTTGCTTCATCATACCATCTACCATATGGGCCATGGCTATGATCTACTTCTAAAGAGTACAGGTTCTCGTCTTCCGCTACTACGGTTAATACCAAGTCGCCGTTATTCTTTTCAACTTTAGCGGACTTGATTACCGGGTCGGTTTCGTCTACTAGCACGCCGACTATACCAACTGCTATCGTTTTCTCTGTCCCTGTCTCTGTCCGTGGTACTAGGTACAGAGCGACTTGGTCATCGATGTAAGGCAGCGGGCGCTCTACGTATTTGCCCTTTTCAACCTCTACCCAGAGAGTGTTCTTGGTGGAGGTATATGGGGTGGTATCACCCTTGAATTTGATTTCGATTATCTCCGCATCTGTCTCCGCATCACGTCCTACCACTGTTCCTCTTATTGCCTTTTCTACGGGCAGCTCTTCGTAGGTCGCTTCACCGTCTTCGAGATCGATCTCAACAACGTCGCCTACACCCGGGTTATATCCTGATCCTGCCCAGAGGTACTCTACTTCACCTTCAAGCGTTAGAACCTTGTGGAAAGTTCTCGGTTTCTTGTCAACGACTCTTAATGCTACCGCCTGGACTACACCGTAGACTGCCTCAGGTGCAGATTCTGTCTCCCACGTACAGTTAAATACCTTGCCATCTTTGTCAAGGTACAGGGTTACGACGACTTTGCCGACCTCGTCCTTCAGATCTTCCTTCAGATCTTCCACAATTTCTTCGGAAACAGAGAAGGTCTTGCCATCGACCTTGATCTTGTTGTCATAGGTGATCTCGGTCAACGTACCCTTGACAACATCCCCTGCCACAATGATAAGCGCCTTATCGTTCTCATCATCGTAAATGTAGTTGAGTATGTCACCTTCCTTAAGGTCGTCAAATCCGTCTACACCCACATATTCTACGTCAAAGTCGTACAGTCTCAGAGGACGGTTCTCCTTGAGATATACGTCCATCCTCTTGCCGTAAGAGTAGATGTCGGTGATCACGTCGACCGTGTAATCAGCAACCTTTGCTGCGATCGGCGTGGAACCGTCATAGACTACTGCAATATCGTAGACTGTACCGACAGCGGGTTTTTCATCCACTACAGCATAGTTCTTCACGAAAAGCGCTGTCTTTGCAAAGTCCGCAGCTTTGATCTTATCATACTCAGTCTTGCTGAGCAGTTTCTCGGTGCTGAGAACTTCTACTCCAAGAGCCTTGCTGCCCTTATACCACACTCTCACATTGTGGCCGAGCAAGCCCTCATAGTCGTCGATAGCAAAGGACAGAGTCTTAGCTTCGTCCTTGTCAGTCTTGCCATCGATCTTTACTTTGCCACTGGTGTTGGTCCAGAGTTCAGGAGAATCAATCACTTGACCCTCGATGTAGTTGACTTTCAGTTTGCTCATGAAGGTTACATCACGTTCAACAAACTCACCATCTTTGACGACAACATGCTTCTTCGTCAAAGAGTTATCAAACAACTTGGCAACTTCGCCCCTGGTAATTGGCAGACCAGAAACGATAGTGAGATCCTTATCCAGTTCCAGTTCGATGGCTTTAGTAATCCAAGTTGCAGGCCAGCGGACTACCAAGAACCCATCCTCACTATAGCCCATGGCAGCCAAAACCATCTTGAGGGCCTCGGCATAATTGATGTTGCCTTCAGGCCTGAAGGTGCCGTCTTCATATCCATTCACTATACCCATCATCTGGGCAACATTGATGTAACCTGCAGCCCAATGGTCGGCATCAACGTCTGCAAAGGGAACGGCTTCGCCTTTCAATGATTCAGCTGCAGATTCAAGACCGAGCATGCAAACGATCATTTTTGCAAATTCGGCCCTTGTAACTAGATTATCTGGCTTAAATGTGCCATCCGGGTAACCACTAATTATCCCGAGGTCTGCCAGCTTGAGCACTGATGCTTCAAATTCGAAGCCTTCGGTGTCTTCGAATGAAGCAGCAAAGCCTACGCTGACCAGACCAAGGATCATTGCAGCTGCTAGCGCAGTAGCAATAAGTCTCTTAAATCTCATGCTTTCAGGTTTCCTCCTTTACTCCTCGGTTTTTCGGTACTTTATAGTACTCAACCGGTTTACATTTCCGTAGTTACGTGAGGTAAAACACTTGGGTCGTCCGCCGCTTAAGACTTAAGCCCAGGATCCCTCCTCTCAAGGATTTGTTTCACAGCCTTCCACCTTGCCCGGATTATCCCTCCGGTCCTGGAGGGGACTCCCTCTGTGTATAAATTAGGAGTCCTGTATAATTGGTTCGTCTAGGGAGCTTTTCTCCGGGTAGGCCTTATTCTGTATACCGGTTGATTTTCTAGTTTTTGTGCCTTGTGCTGGACATGTTCCCAGGCTGTGACTGATTATAGCATCTGCTCCAAGCCAGGTCAATCATTAACGCCCAGGTAACTTTAGGTTATCTACCGTTTTTCTGTTGTCAAAAGCATAATACCCCAACAAGGTCTTAGCGTCCTTAATATTCGTCGTAAATCCGAAAAATCCTTCTTTTCACCAATGGATTTCGTCAAGAAATTAACCGAATTTCCAAATCCTTCAAGCAGCCGTTGCTTGCTTCTCCCCAGAAACCGCAGCCTGCTGAGGAGAATGCTTCCTATGCTTGCTGCCTTCGCCTTTCGAGGATAATTAGACGCCCAAAAGCAATAAATGTTCCTTGGGAAAAGATGATTCTACACCCAATCCGATTTCCCTTCTTTTGCTCAAGCATAAGCTGCTCTTTTCAAAGACCAACTGCCCGTATCGAAGCCGATTCTTCATCATTGGGCAGGCTTCTCAGGCGGATGTAGGCCTTATGGCAGGTACATCCAGCCCTTCATTACCGTGACGGCGCTACCTCCGACACGTACAGATGTAATCTCCCGGCCTTCCATGCCGATCTCTACGTGTATTACTGACGGCCGCTTCATCACATGTCCCTGCTCACATATAATTCGTGTGACAGGTTGTTTTGTGTCTACCAGCTGGTTGAGCACAAGATAAGCCCCTGTTGCCCCAGAAGCCGTGCCCGTGGCCGCCTCCTCAGGAATCCCCACGGCGGGCGCAAAATCCCTGCAGTGCACGGTAGCTGCAGCATCTACCGTATCCATTGAAAAACAGTGCACGCTTATGACTTCCCGCTCCCTGCAATACTGAGCTAAAGCAGCCATATCCGGGCGCATTGAGAATAGCGCTTCCATAGATGTGACAGGCACGATAAGGTCCAAAAGTCCTGTGGAAACGCCTTGGGGTTTGGGCCCTGGAAAGCCTGTTATGCTGCCTTGAGGTGCCCTGAGGATGCGTTCAAGTTGCTTGATTTCCGGCTCATCTAGGGTAAATGCCACTTGAGGCAAAGCCTGGGTCATCATCACCCGTGCCGGCCCCCCTTCGCAGCCAAACAGGAGATCCACTGGGAGTCCTCCTGCACCGGTCTTCTGGTACACCCGGATTTCTTCCTCGGCTTCTCCTGCCCCGTGTCCGGGGGATATAACCCCTAGCTCCGCCAGGAGCCAAAACGTGGCTATGGTGGCATGCCCGCACAGGTCAACCTCGGACTGAGGAGTAAAGAACCTCACCAGGAAATCAGGGTCGCCGGGAGCCTGTTTGGCTTGCCTCAGGTCCGTCACAAACGCCGTCTCGGAGAGGTTCATCTCCCTGGCGATCTTCTGCATGTGCTCATCTGACAATCCTTCTGCATGGGGTACCACACCGGCCGGGTTGCCTCCGAAAGGCACATCCGTGAATGCATCCAGCTGGTAGATTTCGATTTTGGATTGGCTCTGCCGTGTGGTGTTGCCTTGCTTATGTACGCCCCTCACCGGACACCGCCTGCCTGTCTTATCCCGGTTATCCATATTTATCTTCACCTCGCGCATTTTATGACCAGTTGACACAAGATCTTGCTCCCGTTGCCAGCCGGTCCGGGTCATCCCGGCCTTTACAACATTATCTTCATTATCTTCCCGCCCCGGTTCTTACTCCACTCCTACGCCGATTTTCCTTAAAACAAAAAGGGCCCGGAACCTCCAGGCCCTGCAAAACTCAAAATTCTGGCCAGTTCTTGCTTAAGGGGGCTCACCGTATCCAAACGTGGCTGCCCCCATCCCTTTTGCTCATGCTTGGTCATTGCCCTTGCACTTCTGCTGCCTGCCTTAGCGCTGCCGCCACAAACTCCCTAAACAACGGGTGGGGCCGGTTTGGCCTAGACAGCAGTTCCGGATGGAACTGGGTACCCAAGAACCACGGATGCCCCTGAAGCTCGAGTATCTCAATCAAGCCTCTGGCAGGCCAAATTCCCACAGGCTCAAACCCCGCCTGAGCCAACCTCTGCACATACATGGGGTTTATCTCAAACCTATGCCTGTGGCGTTCTTCGATGTATTCTACCCCGTAAGCCTTCCACGGGATAGAACCCGGCTTGAGGCGGCACTCGTACAGCCCCCGGCGCATCCAGGTGCGGGCATCCCCTGCATTCTCACGTGCCTTCTGCTCGGGCATAAGGTCCACCACAGGGTGGGCTGTGTCAGGGTCGAATTCTGTCGAATTGGCGTCCTCAAGCCCTAGGACACTTCTGGCGATCTCAATCACAGCGCACTGGAGCCCCAGGCATATCCCGAAGAAGGGCACCTTGTTTTCCCTGGCATACCTTATCGCCTTGAGCTTGCCCTCGATGCTTCCCTTGCCGCCTGCGCCTCCCGGCACCAGGATGCCGTGGGCCGGCTCCAAGATTTCCGCTACTTGCTCGCGGCTGGCGCCGCACAGTTTGTCCGAGTCCACCCACAAGATGTCCACGCTCGCGTCATTTGCCAGGCCGCCGTGGTGCAGCGCTTCAGCCACGCTCTTGTAGGCGTCGTGAAGGGATACATACTTGCCCACAATGGCGATAGTACACCTGTGTTTGGGGTGGGCGATCTTGCGCGCGATTTCCTCCCATTCGCTAAGGTCAGGTTCCCTGGGAGGCAGGTTGAGCTGCTTCTCCAAGATCTTGCCCAAGCCTTCGTTTTCCAGCATCACGGGCACTTCGTAGATGCTTTTGGCATCCAGGTTGGATATCACGGCCCTCTTTTCAACGTTGCAGAACAGGGCGATTTTCTCTTTCATGTCATCCGAAAGAGGATAGCCGGACCGGCACACGATAATGTCAGGCTGGATACCTATTGACCTGAGCTCTGCCACGCTGTGCTGGGTAGGCTTGGTCTTAAGTTCCCCGGTCATGGGCAAATGGGGGATAAGGGTGACGTGGATGTAGGCGGTGTTTTGGGCACCTACATCGGTCCTGAACTGGCGTATGGCTTCCAGGAAGGGCAAGCTCTCTATGTCGCCCACTGTGCCCCCTACTTCCACCAGCACTATGTCTGCCTGAGACTCAGTGGCGACCTTCCTAATCCTATCTTTTATCTCGTTGGTCACATGGGGGATAACCTGGACGGTGCTTCCGTCGTATCCACCCCTTCTTTCCCGTTCGATAACCGCGCCGTACACCTGGCCGGTGGTAATATTGTTTGCCCCGGTAAGGGAGCGGTCTATAAACCGTTCGTAATGGCCGAGGTCTAGGTCGGTCTCGGCGCCGTCATCAGTGACGAATACCTCTCCGTGTTGAAGGGGGCTCATGGTTCCGGCATCTACATTGACGTAAGGATCCATTTTCATGATGGTTACCGAATGGCCTCTGGCTTGGAGCAAGGTGCCGATTGATGCTGCTGTTATGCCCTTTCCGAGGCCTGACACAACGCCCCCGGTTATGAAGATGTATTTGGACATGGAAGAAAACCTCCGCAATGATGAACGATTAACTACGTGACAATTGCTGCTTTCACAAACACTTGCTTTGGACAAGTGTCTGATCACACCCAATCAGAATACCCTATGGCACCTTTTGCGTCCAGCGCCAATGAGTAATTTGACGCGGGTATATATTGAGTCCTGCCCAAAACAGGGTAACCGGTGGCTTGTCTTAAATCCCGCCGGCAAAACTGCGACAGGCCGGCATACGCCGGCCACTCATAAATATAATGAACCCGGATGAACCCGCAAATTCCTGCCACTGGCAGGGCGAAACGGGCAATGTTCATAATACCCGCTATGTAAAATGAGGAGCGTGGCTACTCCAGCTCCTCGGGCTCTTCGACCTCTTCGTCATCTATGGGGAAATCCACATCTTCCGGTTCTTCCTCGTAATCGTCTTCCTCTGCCTCGGTCACGGCACTAAGCTCTTTCCTTAGCCTCTCTCCCAGATTAGACCTGCCTCCCGCAGGAACCTCCAACACCTTGTAGGACTGAGGCTTGACGGTCCATTCCCTAAGCCCGCACAGACCTGACCCCTGGTTCACAAATCTGCTGTCGATATTGATCTCAGTGTGAATCCTGGCTTTGATCTTGGCCAGATTCTGGCCGGGCCGGACGCCTCTGTGCTCAAGTACCTGCTCTACTAGATCTTTGTACTTCATCGGTTCACGGCGTTCTTTTAGGATACGGTAGGCGATATCTGCCACTGGAAGGCTTTGCTTGGTATCTTGCTGCTGGACTGCTCCTTGCACACGCCTCACCCCCAACCACGAAATTCCTCAGTAATTCTACTCATGTAGGGGGCCTAGTTCAACATGCCGCCTGGCGATTTCCTGAGCCAAATACGATGCCACATCTTGAGGCCTGGTGCCCGGCCCGAACCCTGCATCGTAGCCCAGCTCGATTGCCAAGGCGTGGGTGATCCTCGGCCCGCCCACGACCAGCACCACTTTGTCCCTCAACCCTTCGGCTTCTAAGAGCTCAACCAGGTTTGTCAAATTGGCAAGATGCACGTTCCGCTCGGTCACCACCTGGGACACCAGGATAGCGTCTGCCTTGGCCTCCCTGGCTTTTGCCACAAGCACCTCATTTGGCACCTGGCTCCCCATGTTTATCACCTTGAAGGCGGAATACGCCTCCAAACCGCGGTTGCCTGCAAACCCCTTGTAATTCAATATGGCGTCGAGCCCCAGTGTATGAGCATCTTGCCCAGTTGCCGCCCCCACTACTACCATCGGGCGTCCCAATGTTTCGTGGACCAACCGGTTTATGGTACCCTGGTCCAGTTCTTCCCACATGGGTTTGGCTACCCTGAGCTTCGATAATTCCACCGGACGGGTTAGTTTTCCGTATCCTACGAAGAACGTGGCATTTTCGCCAACGGCAGCTGCCTCGGCTACCTGGGGATCTTCAAGCCCCATGAGCCTCATGGCTTGCCTGGCCGCCTCTTCCGCTAAGGCACCGGCTGCAACAGGCAGGGTAAAGCTTACCTGCACCACCCCGTCGTTGAGCTGGTCCCCGTAGGGGAGCACCAGATCCTTGTGCAGATCCCTGTGCAGATCCTTATGCAGATCCCTGTCCTGATCCCTGTACTCATCTTGGTGCCCAGCTCGGTGTTCATGCCGATGTTCATGCCGGTGTTCATCCCGGTGCTCATCCAGGTGGTTATCTCTGTGCTCAGCCGCGTGTTGAGCCCTATGTGATGCGGTTGAGACCTTGCCGCCTGCTGCAAGTCGGCAGTTTCCGCGTCCGATTCCGGTTGCCATAGATTTATACCTCCCCTGCCGCATGCCAGATTATAAGGTTTCATAATGCCATAGATGTAAACAAGCGTCTGTGCTTGTATGGGCCTGTGCTTGTATAGGTCTGTGCTTGTAAGGGCCTGCTTTGGGCCTTGGATTAGCCCGATAGCGCGTGCCCTATGATACGCCCAACAGCTCGGCCCTGAGTGCTGCTTCTACCGGGTTAAAGTACCACCGGCTCTTCTTGAACACGCCTTCTCTGCCCTTGCCACCTGTCCTCTGCCGCTTCACCCCTGCAAACACGCCCTCTGATATCGCCGCAAACAACCCTTCTTGGTTTACCTCCTCCAGCAGCTCGAGGGTGTCCTCCAGGATGCTTGCGGCACGCGTCTCAAGCAACCCGCCGGGTTTGACCTGGAGATTGTGCCCCAGGTGCTTGGCAGCCCGCCGCATGTAGGCAGCCGACTTGATTGAAAGGTACCTGTCTTGGATGAGGGGCGTGTGGATGGCTTCAGTGAGCATGCCCACAAGGTGGATGGTCTGGCCTGTGAGCACTGACACCAGGTTGAAGCTTGAATCGAGCACGTGGGAAGAGAAAATATCGCCTGTTTTGTGCACCGTAGGCGGCATATACTTGATGGGGCAAGCGGGGAACAGCTGGCGGACCAGGAGCGCCATGGCCAGCTCGTAGCTTAAGCTGTCTTGGATACCCGGGTCGATTTCAAACGCGTGGCCCAAACCTATCTGTTCATCTTTAAGGCCGGCTTTTTTCGCAAAATGGTAGTTCATGAACTGGGAAGCCAGCACCTGAGGGCCTGCATCGAACGCTTCCACTGTCGTCAGGTAGTTGTCCTCGCCGGTGTTTATGATGATCCCGGCATAGGCGTTTATCATCCGCGAGAAGTTTTGATCCACGAAAGTGCGCTCCATGTTGATGTCCCTGAACAAGATGCCGTACATGGCGTCATTGAGCATCATATCCAGCCGCTCCACGGCGCCCATGTAGGCGATCTCGGGCATACACAGCCCTGAACAGTAGTTGACCAGCCTCACGTAGCGCCCCAGCTTGCGCGATTCTTCGTCCAGGGCTTCACGCATGAGCCTGAAGTTAGCCTGGGTGGCGTAGGTACCCCCGAACCCTTCGGTGGTGAGCCCGTGGGGCACAAAATCCAAGAGGCTCTGGCCTGTGGAACGGATTACGGCTATCACATCGGCTCCCTGGGATGCTGCCAGCCTCCCTTGGACCGCGTCTTCATGGATGTTTCCTGTAGCGCATATTACATAAAGCCAGGGTGTCTGGGTCACAGGGAGCTCTTCAAGCAAAGCTTCCCGCTCAGCCCGCCTGGCTTTGATCTTGTCCAGGCAGTCCTGCACCATCTCCCGGGCTTTCTTAGTTACCTCTTGAGTACCCTGCCATTCAAGGCTTGAAATATCTGTTTCGCCGCCGGCTACCATTTGGGCTACTTGGACCGGCGTCTTGCCCAGGGCTAAGCACGCGTTGGCAAGATGGATGGCTACCCCGTCGTGGATCTTGCCCTTTTGCACCAGATGATCCACTAACACATTAGGGAGGGGCACACCGTCGCCGGTTACCCCGTCCACCCCTGCAAACCTCGCCACCGTCCTTTCGATAGCTACGGTACTCAGGGATGAGAGTTCTTCCATAACCCTGGATGTGATGTTATCGGCAATCTCGTGGCACCTGTCTACGGTCTTGGCATCTATATTGAGTCTGAGCATATCCGGTTTCACCTCACCCGTGTTTCGCCTACATGTCTTGCCGGTTAACCGAAAAAGCCTGCTTAAGACCACGGCTACATCCGCGTACGCGCTTATCTGCCTGTTCCATGAAGCCCTTTTTCTCGGGCCCGGGGCACCTGTGCCCCATGAGTACGTGCTTATCTGCCTGTGCCATGAAACTTGAGGGCTTTGTCTATGATCGCATCTTGGAGCCCCAGAGCTTTTGCCACAACCAACGCATCCTGGGGCGTGGGGGTATCAGGGCCTACCTTCTGCAAGGTGTAGTCCATGTGGCGGTAGAGCCAGTCAAGGCCTCCGGCACCTGCCTCACCTGGGCTTTCCGCAGTGCCACCTCCCATAGCCGGGTGACCCTCCGCGCCTCGCTCACCTTCAGCAGCTGCCTCACCGGCCGCATCCGGCGAACCTTCAGCGCCTGCCCCTGTTTCAGCACCTGCTCCTCCCCCAGCACCTGCTCCTCCCCCAGCACCTGCTCCGCCTCTCCCATGGCTTAAAGCCAGCGCATCTTCAGTAAGCCCCCTTACCTGCCAGTGGGGCACTCCCAAGGCTGCCGCAAGCCCGTGGTAATGGGTGGTAGCCAGCACCGTGGAGCCTGCCGTGTCGTTCTCCAAGTAGTACTGGAGCAGCGCTGCGTAAAGCGCACGGCCTTGTGAAGGGTTAGTGCCCCTGCCCATTTCGTCCAAGAGTATCAGACCTCGTTCACGTGCCCTGGCAAGAGGCTGCTTAAGGCTTACGATCTGGGCGGCAAAGCTGGACAGTCCCGGGGTTTGTTCTTCCTGGGGCTGGAAATAGATGAAGTCATATAGACCGAACTTCATGCGGCTGCAAGGCACCATAAGCCCCCACTGGGCCATGGCCACGCACAGCCCCACCGTGGCGAGGGCCACCGTCTTGCCTCCCATGTTGGGGCCTGTGATCACCGAAACCGTGGAGTCCAATTCTATGCTTATGGGCTGGTACTTGCCGCCCCGGGACTCCACTTCACCCAGAACTATGGGGTGAAAGGCATCTTGGAGTATCAAACCGGGGCCGGGCGCCGCGCGATGCCCAGGTTCCCCTTGGGTAACCGCATCTCTGCGCTCCCTTGTACTTAAGCCACTTGCTGCAGCCGGATAGCTTATTTCAGGCCTTGTGGCATGGATGGCCCTTGCCAGCTCTGCCTTGGACAGCAGGAAATCAAGTTCACCCAAGGCTTGAGATGCGGCTTCGATAAGTGGGAGATAAGGCTTGAGTTCTTGAGACAGTCTCCTGAGCACTTCAGTTTCCTGCTTACGCTGCCTGGCCTTGAGCAAGGCGAGCTGTGTTTCGAGGTTTGAGGCAGTCCTGGTTGGTTTGAGCTTGAAATACACGTGGGTAAGCGTCTGCCTGGTTTCCCCAAGTTCACGCATGGACCTGGCTTTTTGAATCTTGGCGTGGTCTGCCTTGCGTATGGCGATTTCGCCTGTCTTGGGGATGCTCACGCCCAGGACAGCTTCCACCGCTTTGGCCTGCTTTGCCATTTCGCTGTGCCACATTTCCTGCTTGTGCTTGCGGAGCTTCCTGGTCTCAGCCAGGGCAGGGGAATATGCATCGCTTACATAAAACCTGGGCTGCCCTTGGGAACCTGGCGCAAGCAGTGTTTCCACAGATTCCAGGCTAGGAACAACGGTGTCAGCAGGCCACCGGGCGATCCCGGTCTGCGCTTGCAAGCGGCGTATCCGTTTTGCGCAGGCGCACAGGTTAGCGAGGATAAACAGTTCGGCGGGGGAAAGCACATGCCCGTCCCTGAGAAGCTCTATGGCATGGGAAGGGTCTTTCAGGGATTCTAAAATCCCCGGCATTTCTGAGCATGCATCGGGAAATTCCCGCCAAAGGCGGAGCACCCTCTCCAGCCGGTCAAACTCCCCTTCCAAGTCCCGCTCCATCCCGGGCAAAAACGGCTTGGCCTGGGCCTTGGCTCTGCGTCCAGGGGCAGACCTGGGCCTTACAGATGCCCAAATTTGAGCAAACCCCAGATAATCGCTGGTGCTGGGAGGCAGGAAAAACCCTGAGGTAACCGCTACCCCATAGCCATATGCCTTACCTCCTCAGCGCTCATCTCGTCTGCACTCATCTCGTCTGCACTTATCTCGTCTGCGCTCATCTCCTCTGTGCACATCTCCCCTGAAACCACGTCAAACACCGGCAGCGGGTAGCCTATATCTCTTAACGCAATGCCGATAGCGCTCACCATTGCCCTGGGGTCGTAAGATATGCCCAAGGCGCTGACAGGGTTCACCGTGACTGCCAGGAGGCGGAGAGGATGTGTTACGTACAAGCCTACTTTTGGCCGCTTGGTGGCAAATATGCTCACGGTGTCGCCGGCTATAACTGCAAACTCCCGGTGTTTTGCCCACGAACGGGCCTTGTCCAAGAACGCCTGGCTTACCGCACCGGGCACTACAACTGCCGCCGCTTCGCCTGCCTGCTCTAAGACCTCGTCCTCGACGCCCAGCACCGTGGAGTAGTGTGTGCTCCTCAAACTATATTGACCCTGCCTCCCGGTCCTGCCGGCGCTCCTGCCGGCGTGGATGAAACACACCGTGTGTGTGTCTATAGCTTGCCTTGCCAGGGAGGCAATACCCTTTACAGGATGCTCAGGCCTTGAGAGCAGCCACACCAGAAAGCCCAGCTGCCCTGCGATGGTCTCCAGATCCGTGTCGACCGACGCCCCAGTGGACAAAATCGTGGCGCCGGTAACCTTGGGGCTAGCCGCTGCCATCCGGTCAAGCGCCCCGTCAACCAGCACGATATCTGCACCCAGCTCGAGCAATCTGTCCACAATGCCGGCAAGTTTCCTGGCACTCCTCGGACCCACAAGTTCGAGGGCAACAGGTTCTATTGCCTGGCCAAGCACAAGACGGCCAAACAGCCCCTGATGACCCAGCACGTCTGCAATTTCGAGACTTGCGGCCGCATCGCCCAGCACGCCCTCAGCCGTGGCGATCCACGCACCCTGGGGCGCAACCACGCTCGGCTTGGGCTGGCCTGTAAACGCGTCGATAGTTTCCCCGTCGCGCCCTGACGATACCAGGCCCACAGTTAAGCCCCTTGCAGACAGCTCTGACACCAGGTAGTTCATGGTGACCGTTTTGCCTACGTTCTTCGCCGTGCCGACTATTGCCACAGACCTTATGCCACTATGGACTACCACATCTGCAAGCTGTTTTGCCGTCTTAATCACCCCCCGGCTAAGCGCCTTGTGCCATCTCATCCGCCACACTTCATCCTGGCACTCCGTCTGGCACTCGGTGACATCGTGTCATCACCGTGCCATCGTACCATCACCGTGGCATCATGGCGCCATCATGGCGCCATCATCGCATCATCGCACCATCATCGTGCTATCATGGTGCTCTACCATGGCGCCCTTCTTACTCTTCTTGCTTGCAGCCTCCATCCTCGGAACCTTCTTCCCTGTGGGTACGCCGCCGCTTGATCCGTTCTGTATCGCGGGGTATCAGGCTCACCTGTTTGCCGCCTAGAAGCCCTGCTACGCCCACGGCATCTTTGTGGTCGCCTCCGCAGAGTTTGCATCTGCCGTGTTCGTCCCGGTTTTCACTGGGATCATATTCAGGCTCGCGGTAAGCGGACATTACTCCTTCGTAGTTCCTGACCACCACTGTGTTCCTGCCGAAAGACACCAGGTAGTTGGGGCCTATGGGGATCTTTCCGCCGCCGCCTGGCGCGTCGATCACGTAGGTAGGTACTGCCAGCCCTGAGGTATGCCCCCGCAGGTACTCCATGATTTCAAGCCCTTCGGCCACGGTAGTCCTAAAATGCTCAAGCCCCCAGGTAAGGTCGCACTGGTAGATGTAATACGGCCGTACCCGGATTTTGAGCAAGCCGTGGACCAGGTCTTTCATCACCATGGGACAGTTGTTTATGCCCCTGAGCAGCACCGTCTGGTTGCCCAACGGGATCCCTGCGTCGGCCAGCATTGCGCACGCCTTGGCGCTTTCAGGGGTTATCTCCCTGGGATGGTTGAAGTGGGTATTAAGGTAAATCGGGTGATATTTTGCCAGCATGCTGGCGAGCTCTGGGGTAATGCGCTGGGGCATCACCACAGGGGTCCTGGAGCCGATCCTTATGATCTCCACATGGGGAATCTCCCGGAGCTTGGCTACCACGTACTCGATCCTGTCATCTGACAGGGTGAGCGGGTCGCCGCCTGATATGAGCACGTCCCGGATCTGCTTGTTGCTCTTTACGTACTCGAGCCCCTGGTTGATCCTGTCTGTAGATGCCACCCGGTCGGTCACCCCGACCACCCTGCGCCTGGTGCAGTGCCGGCAGTACATGGAGCATTGCTCAGTCACCAAGAACAACACCCTGTCAGGGTACCTGTGGGTTATCCCCGGCACCGGCGAGTCTTCATCTTCGGCCAGAGGGTCGTATGCCTCCCAAGGGAGCACTGTGGCTTCATATGCCCTGGGCACCGCCTGGAGCCTTATAGGGCATGATTCGTTGCCGTATTCGATGAGACTGGCGTAATACGGGGTAATGGCCATCCTCACCCGGGACAGGGCGAGCTTTACCCCTTCTACCGCCTGTTCGTCGAGCCCCGCCACCTCAGCCAGTTCGTCTACGTCTTCGATGCGGTTCCTCCACTGCCACCGCCAGTCATTCCATTCTGCCTCGCTTACGTCCTTGAACAACGGAATGTCTTTCCAATGGCGCAATTTGCCAAAACCTCCTTGGGCGCCGGCAGTTGCCTGTGCCAGAGCGCTGATCCTGGTACGACGCATCTCACCTTTTTCCACCACTTGGTCCATGGCAGATTCCAGTATGGGCGCTCCGTTCTAGGCTTCTGCCCGGCCTGATCTCCTGGGTCTATGGGAAACGCCTGGCTATTTAACAAACATCTCCTCAAGGATGCTCCTGAGTTTGCTATCGTTCCTCACAAGGTCCAGTGCATACTCTGCATGGCCTTTTGCATAGCCGTTCCCGATGATCAATTCTATATCCGCGCCTACTCCTTCCGCACCCAGGGCTGCTGCAGTAAAGCTTGTGGCCATGGAGAAGAAGTAAATCTTTCCGCCTTCTCTGGTGCAGAGGATCGACGCCATTTCGGTGCCCGGGATGCTCACGCAGTTTATGGTCACGTCCGCCTGCTTGCCGTCGTTGGCATCCAGCAGTAGCTTCCTTATTGCCATAGCATTCCTGGCGTCCCCCTGGAGCACAATATCGCATACTCCCAGTTGTTTGAGCCTTGCGGCGGACCTGTCGCTGTGGGCAAGCCCTATCACCTTGCCCATGGGGCCTGCTTTTTTCGCAGCCACGCTAGCGCACATAAGCCCCGATTTGCCGCCTGCACCCAGGATGAACACGGTGTCTCCCGGCTGGACCAGCCTGTCGGTCTGGATGGGCGCACCTGCCACGTCCAGCACTGCCAGGGCAAGCTTTTCATCCATGTCGTCAGGCAGCACCGAAAACACGCCGGTCTCAAACAGCACGGCTGTGCCCTCTACGTCTACCTGGTCCTTGTCGAGGTGCACTTTTTTGATCTTGGTGATGTTGAGGGGCGTAAGCGACAAAGACACCAAGGTGCAAATCCTGTCGCCGACTTTGGCGCCGTCTCTGCCTTCGACCTTGGACCCGAATTCCTTGATCCTGCCCAAAAGCATCCCGCCTGACCCGGTGACCGGGTTGTGCATCTTCCCCCGCTGGCTCACTATGTCCATAATCCTCGCTGCTACCTGCTGTTCTTTGGTAGCCTCGTCTGCATCAGGGTCGCACTGGGACAGAATCTGCTTGAAACTTGCAGCATCTATATTGAGAGTCTCCACGTCAATGAGGGTTTCGTTCTCCCTGATTTCCGGGGAGTTGTCGATCTTCCACGCCGCTTGGGGCAGCACGCCTTCAGGTTCCACAACCCTGTGGCAGCCGTAGGGGCATCCCCATTTGTACTCTTTTGCCATTTGGACACCTCCGCTCTTAAGCAACTTAAGTTGGTTAGTCAAGATGTTACTTGTGCCTTTGACAGCCGTTCGTGAACCCTGAGTGTGTGTTCTGTGTGTGCTTTTTCGCGCCTTCTGTATGTCTCCTGTGCGTCTTCTGTGTGCCTTCTGTGCGCCTTCTGTGTGCCTTCTGTACGTCTTCTGTGCGTCTCCTGTGTGCCTTCTGTGCGTCTCCTGTGTGCCTTCTGTGCGTCTTCTGTGCGCCTTCTGTGTGTTTTCCATTCGTTTCCATGTCCTTCCATGTACGTTCAATGGACCTTCTACATGTGTGTTCCATGTGTTCCATGCGTTCCATATGTTCCATATGTTTTACTAACGCAAGATTCGTGCCAAGGGTTTCCGTAAGGGAATCCCTTAAACAAGCAGCTAGGGCGACTTCCGCTTTTCCCAGTGTAATTTGGATTTTTGATTGTTTGGGCAGGCCAAACATTTCAGGAAATCCGGCAGGACAATGCCCCAGGAGTGCCGAATATTGGTCATGTGCATCACTAAGGAGCGCCAAATTCTCGGCAGTTACGCAGGAGAGGAGGATGAACCCTGGACTTACTTACCGCCCTGCTCAAAGTGCTTGAAGTGGCAAGCGAAGGCATCCACGTGGTGGATGAGCGGGGAGTAACCGTGGTTTACAATAAGGCTGCTTCTGAACTGGACGGGCTGTTGCCCGAAGAGGTGTTAGGCAAGCATGTGCTCGACGTGTTCCCGTCCCTTACCCAAGAATCAAGCACTTTGCTCAGGGTGTTAAGGACCGGGATTCCTGAGATAGCCAAGCAACAGACTTTCACCAACTACAAGGGTAAGACAATTACCACCATCAACTCCACTTACCCTATCACCCACGGGGATGAGATCATAGGGGCTTGTGAGCTTTCCACGGACATCACCCGCATCAAGGAAATGGCCGAAAGAATTGCCGACCTCAGCCAGGAGCTCCGCAACAAGGAACGCAGAGAGCACACCGGTACTCCCAGGACCCGGGGTAAGGTTTCTCGGAAATTGTTCACAGTAGACGACATAGTGGGCCAGTCGGCGGTTATGAGGGAAGTCCGGCGTCAAGTGATCCAAGTCGCCCGCACTCAATCCAACGTGCTTGTATGGGGAGAAACGGGCACAGGCAAGGAGCTGGTGGTCCAAGCAATTCATTCAGCATCGGACAGGGCAGACGCTCCTTTTGTAGCCCAAAACTGCGCCGCCCTGCCTGAAGGGTTGCTGGAGGGACTGGTGTTCGGCACCTCTAAGGGAGGCTTTACAGGCGCCCAAGACCGCCCAGGGCTTCTGGAGCTAGCATCGGGCGGTACTCTGTACCTTGACGAAATCGATTCTATGCCCTTGGGGCTCCAGGCAAAACTGCTCAGGGTAATCCAGGACAGGCGGGTGCGGAGGATAGGCGACGTAAATGAGAGGCCTGTGGACGTGAGGATAATCGCATCAACCAGCATACCGCCGCGGCAAGCCGTGGAGCAAGGGCTTATGCGGGCGGATCTGTATTTCCGGCTGTCAGTGGTTGAAATCGGACTGCCGCCTCTGCGAAAGAGACAGGAAGACATCCCGCTTCTGTGCTCTCACTTTCTGCGCAAGCACGGTAAAGGGAATATCAGTATCTCCCCTGAGGTGATGTCAGCCTTCCTGACGTACGATTGGCCGGGCAACGTGAGAGAACTTGAGCATGCCATCGAAGGCAGCCTGGCGTTTTTGACGGGCAACACCATCGAGCTCCAGCACATACCGCCTACTGTAAGGGGGATTACCGCCTCGGCCACCATATCCAGGGGTTCCATACGCAACCAGCTCAAGAACCATGAGAAGGCTGCCATAGAAGAAGCTTTGAAGCAGGGCGGTTCGGTATCCCAGGCTGCAAGGATTTTGGGCATACCCAGGCAGACGCTCCAGTACAGGATGAAGATCCACGGAATAAGGGCGCCAAGATTGAGAACGGGGAAATAGGCCGCATCCGGAATCGTGGCGGCCTGCACCCGGGCTGGGAAAGGGCGCGGAGAGAGCACTAAGCCGCATCTGCGCAATTGTAACAACAGGTTCACAACAGGCCTGTTGATGCAGGTAGTTTCCCGGATGAGGAAGTGGCAAGTTTGTGACCGGCTTTGCGTCGGAACCGGCTGATTTCGAACCAGGCCTTCTTTCGGACTGGATAATTCCAGACCGGTTTGGATTGGGCGAGGGGCGGGGATGGTAAGATTTTGGCCAGGTTTAGTTCGGAAGTGGTCAGTCCTAAACCATACTGGACTTGCGGTTGGTCAACTCGGAACCGGCCTGAGCCTGTGGGAGCGAGAACTGGTAAATTCTGAACCAAGTTTCGGAGAGAAGTGGCAAATCCATGACCACCGCAGGCCTCCAAGTGGTCAAATCGGAACCGGTATGAGCCTCCACGTAGGCAGAGTGGCAAATCCTCGACCAGAGTGACTCGATAGATGGTCAACTAGAGACCAGATGCAGCTTGGAACTGGCGGATTTCTGACCAAAGCCAGGCGACAGCAAGCCGGCCCGGTCAATTATTAGCCAGGTTTGAGTGAGAGCTGGGCTGTTCTTGACCAGAGCCGTTGCGAATATGGCCAATTCTGGACCAGTCAGAGACCGGCGCTGGTTTTCGGGATTAGTAATCGGTCAATTTCAAACCAGGTTTGGTTACGTACCGGTCAATTTGAAACCAGCCGACCCTCGTAACCGGCTGATTTCTGACCATCGCCGGCGACCATGAGTCCGCACCGGTCAATTATTGACCAGCGATGCCATAAGCCTGGTCAAATTCAGTACAGGTCTTGGGCTTAATTGAACAATTTAAGACCGGTCTCGGTTTGCCAAGGCATATTGGTCGGTTTTGAACTTCCAAAGCTGAAAAGAGGCGGTATTCCGAGGACGATTTGCCAAGTGCCATATTGGCCGATTTTGAACCAGGCCGGTGTCGAATTAACAGAAAGTTAACCCAGGGCTAGTAGGACTAGTAGAAGATAGAGTCTGCTTGCTGGGAAAACATCGGGTAGGCAAAATAATGTGTGGCGGCAAATGCCGCCACATCCGCCTCTATATGCCATCATACGTAGTATCCAGCACAATATCCTACATAGTCATAGTATCTCGTTACATAGCCATAGTACCCCGTATGGCATCCTACATAGCATCCTACATAGCATACTACATAGCATCCTACGTAGCATCCTACATAGCATTCTACATGGCGTTCATACCATTCCGCCCTGCTACATAGCCTCCGGTGCAGATACTCCGGCCATCCTGAGGGCGTTCGCCAGCACTATCTGGCACACCCTGGCAAGATACAGCCTGGCTGCGCTCAATTCCTTGTCTTCGCCCAGCACCCGGCACTGGGTGTAGAACGAATGGAACGCCGAAGCCACGTTCATCATGTAGTTGATGAGCCTGTTAGGTTCCCTGGCCTGGCCGATTTCGTACACTTCCTCAGGGAACGCCGCCAACAGCTTCATGAGCTGGATCTCACAAGGCTCCCTGAGCAGCGAGAAGTCGATTTCATTGGGGCCCAATGCCGGGACAATCCCTTCCTGCCTGGCTTGCCTGAAAATACTGGCTAGCCTGGCATGGGCGTACTGCACGTAGTACACAGGGTTTTCATTCGATTGCACACGCGCCAAATCCAGGTCGAAGTCGAGGTGGCTCGACGGTGCCCTCATCAGGAAAAAGAAGCGGCATGCGTCCTTGCCGGCTTCCTCCAGAAGTTCGTCCATGGTGACAAATTCGCCGCCGCGCTTGGACATCTTCACCACTTCGTTACCCCGTACCAGCCTCACCGTCTGGGCGATAATCACCTCGAGCTTCTCAGGCGGGTAGCCCAGGGCTGCGACGCCCGCCTTAAGCCTGGTAACGTATCCGTGATGGTCAGGGCCGAGGATGTCTATCAGGTGGTCGAAGCCCCTGTCGAACTTGTTCTTATGGTAGGCGATATCAGGTACAAGGTAGGTCATCTCACCGTCTGACTTGACCACCACCCGGTCCTTGTCATCGCCGAACTCTGTGGACCTAAACCACTTGGCCCCGTCTTTTTCGTATATATACCCCTTCTCAGCCAGCTCTTGGAGGGTTGCTTCAGGCGCACCCTCATCCCGCAGGCTTTTCTCTGAGAACCAGGTGTCGTACTCCAAACCGTAGTCCAGCAGGGTCTGCTTTTGGCCCTCCACGATGCGGGAGACAGCGTACCGTTTGAACCATTCGTGCCGCTCAGAATCAGCGAGCTTAAGCAGGCTGTCGCCTTTTTCCTCGATGAGCTCATTAGCGATGTCTATGAGATAATCGCCGCGGTAGCCGTCCTCAGGCAATGGCACATCCTGGCCAAGCTGTTGCCGGTAACGGGCTTCCAGGGAATCGGCCAGCAAATCCACCTGTCTGCCTGCGTCGTTTATGTAATATTCCCTGGAGACCTCATAGCCTGAAGCCTCAAGCAAAGCAGCAAGGCAGTCCCCGATGGCCGCCGCCCTCGCATTCACTACGTTGAGCGGGCCTGTGGGGTTGGCGCTTACAAACTCAATCAGCACCTTTTTGCCTGCCCCATAATTAGTAGAGCCGTAAAGAGGCCCTTTCTTCCAAATATCCGCCATGGCTTCCTGCAGCCAGCCGGTGCTCAGGAAGAAGTTGAGGAATCCCGGGCCGGCGATATCTACCCGCTGAATCCAGGAGTCTTCCAGGGACAGATATCGGACAATGGCACCTGCTGCAGACCGGCCGTCGCACTTCATCTCGCTGGCCAAAGCCATGGCTACGCTTGTGGTAAAATCGCCCTGTTCGGGCTTGGAAGGCATGTGGATTTTGATGTCAGCCTCTACATACCCAGGTATGTCTCCTTTTTGCTTTGCCTTATCTATAGCCTTTGCAATTCTTTCTTTTATGTCATTTTGCACTCGTCTTATGACGCTGGAGTTCTCATCCATCAGGGCACATCTCCTTTCGCAGCTAGCTTAGCTGCCCTCACTTCCCGTCAGGAGCCAACAGCAAGAGACATTCTCTCACAAGGGCTGCGGCAAGCAGCCCGGTCTGGCCTGTGTTATCGTATGCGGGCGCCAGCTCCACCAGGTCTGCGCCTACAATGTTGCTCCCGGCAAGGTACGCAACTGCCTTAAGTAGTTCCTGGGATGTAATCCCGCCTGGCTCCGGCACCCCTGTTCCAGGGGCAAAAGCGGGATCTGCCACGTCAATGTCAATGGTAAGGTATATGGGACGGCCGTCTATCCTGGGCATTATCGATTTGAGTGGTTCTAACACATTGAAAAAATGGATCTCGGAAAGCCCTTGGGCCTCCTGGAGTTCAGCTTCCGTCCCGGAGCGTATCCCAAGCTGATATACCCTTCCCGGCCCCAAAAGCTCAACGATCCTCCGCATCACAGTACCGTGGGAAAGTTCTGTCCCGGTAAACCGGGACTTGAGATCTGCGTGAGCGTCAAGTTGTATCACCACAAGGTCAGGATATGCCTGAAGTACCGCTTTGACTAACGGGTATGTGATAAGGTGCTCGCCTCCTATGGCCATGAACTTCCGGCCGCTTTGGACGATCTGACTGGCGGCGACCTCTATCACCCCAAGCGCGTTCTCCACGTTGCCCATGGGCAGCACCAAGTCGCCTGCGTCGTAGTAGTTTTCCGGCGCCACAGTGCGCCTTTGCCATATCGAAAAGTCTTCTAGCGCCATTGACGCTTCCCTCGTCGCAGCAGGGCCGAACCTCGTACCCGGCCTAAACGACGTAGTCTCGTCCAGAGGGATTCCCATGATCACACAGGGTGCGTTCTGGTCAAACGACGACCACAGGAGCTTGTGTGGGCTCATCCACTCGGTGCTATGGCCTTCCAGCAATACCCTGTACCTCCAAACGAAATGGCTTAATACGTTATCCCTATGTCTTGCTTGATCTTCGGGCTGAGCACAAACATGCTGCGATGGATTTCCGGCGAGTAGTGCTTGAGATTCCATGAATCACCGGGCTGGCGCACGGGTGTCGCGGGGTCCGCATCAAAGGACCCGCATGTGAAGCTCCACAATGAACCCGGGTAACTCGGAACGGGGGCTACGAACAGCTTGGCCACGGGGAATACCTTGGCTATCCTCTGGTAAATTTCCCTGACCATTTCAGGCGTGGCAAGGGGGCTTTCGGTCTGGGCGCACATGATGCCGCCTGGCTTGAGGATTTTGGCGATGTTCTTATAGAACTCGGGTGTAAACAGCACCAGGCCAGGCCCTTCAGGATCAGTCGAGTCCACCAGCACCACGTCGAACTTCTCGTCTGTCTCAGCCACGAACTTGATCCCGTCTTGGATAAGCACTTGAGCCCTGGGATCGCTGAATCCGGTGTTCCACAGGGGCAAGTACTGCTTGGACGCCTCGACCACGTCGCCGTCGATATCTACCATGACAGCCCGCTTGACCTCAGGATGCTTCAGCACTTCTCTCAGGGTTCCCCCGTCGCCGCCACCTATGATCAGCACGTCTTCAGGGTTCTGGTGGCTGAACAAAGGCACATGTACGATGCTTTCGTGGTAGAGGTACTCATACTTCTCGGTGGTCTGGATCACGTTGTCGAGAGTGAGTATCCTGCCAAGTTGTGGTGTATCGTAAATAGCCAGGTGCTGGTACTTGGTGCGCTTGGTGAAAACCACCTTGTCGATCTTGACGCCAATCATGAAACCCTTGACCCATTCTTCAGTGAAATATACGTTCACCTAAGTCCCCTCCGAGCTACATAGTACAAATATCCTCGCCAAACACCTAGGGAATTATATCAGAAAACAACAGCACGGTGAAACATGGGATGGCTTGTTGACACCGGCGGTTTCTGGGGACATTACTTATGCGTAGAAGTTGCACCGGCTGATCCTAGGAAGATCTGATCCTAAGAGATCTCTGTTGTGCCGGTGTTATCCAACGCCCGAGAGTAACTAGCAGGAGCAGGATTGTTGTCTTGCCAGGGTAGACCGCCCCGGCAGAGCAACTTGACCTCTCCGGCGTCACACTGGTAAGCTATGGTGTTTCGAACAGGAGGGATGGGCATGCGGAACTCATCAAGTACCATTCAAAGCGGTTCAAGGCCGGAAGATATGCCGGAACGTACATCCCGGACCAAAACCCTTCCCCTTAAGAACATGCTGCTTACCATGGTTAAGATTTGCGCGGTTGTGGCTCTCATATTCATGGGCTTCTTAGGCGCGCTTTTCGTGTTCTTGCCCCTGCCTGAGCCTTCGATACCTGAGGCAACGAGGATATACGACATAAACGGGAACCTGATTTCGTCGCTTTTTGTCGAAAACCGCATAGTGGTGCCCTACGACGAGCTCCCTCAGCACCTTAAGGATGCAGTGGTGGCAGTGGAAGACAAGCGGTTTTTCTCCCACAAGGGGATTGACATAAGCTCCATCTTAAGGGCACTGCTGAGAAACTTTAGAGCAGGCGAGATAGTCGAAGGCGGAAGCACCATCACCATGCAGACTGCTAAGAACTTGTTCCTCACCCATGACAGGACCATAAAGCGCAAGGTTTTGGAAGCGATCTACACCATCAAGCTTGAGATGCGCTACACCAAGGAAGAAATCTTGGAGATGTACCTTAATATCATCTACCTCGGCCACGGCACATACGGGGTGGAGACTGCGTCCAAACTTTACTTTGGCAAGTCGGCAAGGGACCTGGATTTGGCTGAGGCGGCCATGCTGGCCGGGATAATCAAGGGGCCTGAGATATATTCGCCGTACCACGATATGGACCGCGCAAAACAGCGGCAAGCCATAGTGCTCGATCTCATGGTGGAGCAGGGGATGATCGATGAGGCAGCCGCCCAAGAGGCTAAGCAAGCAGAGATCACGCTTGCGGGGATGCCCAAGCAAAGCAGCGCGGCATATTTCGTAGATTTTGTGGTGGCCCAAATCCGGGAATGGAATCCTGAAGTAGGTTCTCAGATTTACCGGGGCGGCTACGAGATTTACACAACCCTGGACCTTAACATGCAGGCCGCTGCCGAGCAGGCGTTTGCCCGCTACATGCCTGAAGGCAGCAAAGATGCAGACGGCATAACCCAGCCGCAAGGTGCCTTGGTTGCAGTTGAGCCTTACACTGGCCACATCAAGGCGCTTATAGGCGGGCGGGACTACAGCGAAACCCAGCTCAACCGGGCTTACCAGGTGAGACGGCAGCCAGGGTCTGCGTTCAAGATTTTCCTTTATGCAGCTGTGTTAGATTCAGGATATCCTATCAACCACACGCAGATGTGCGAGCCGGTTGAGTTTCCCGGAAAAGCTTCAGACGATGTGTATAAGCCCAGGGACTTCGGCTGGCAGGGATATCACTATGCACCTTTGGATATCCGGCAGGCGGTGGCTATATCAGACAACGTTGTGGCCACCAAGTGGGCGTCAGTGATAGGCCCGGGAACCATCATCGACTACGCGAGGCGGTTGGGGGTGGAAAGCCCCCTGGAGGCCAATATACCCTTGGCCCTGGGAGCTTCTGAGGTTACCCCTCTGGAAATGGCTGCGGCATGTGCGGCCTTGTCTGCCCAAGGCACCTACGCCAAGCCCATAGCCATCCTCAAACTCGTGGATTCCAACGGCAAAGTGCTGCTGGAAAACCAGGCTGAGACCAGGCAAGCACTACGTCCCGATACGGCTTACATGCTCACCAGCGTGTTGCGTTCAGTGTTCAGCCCCGGCGGCACAGGCTCAGGGCTGGCAGGCTTCTTTGGAAGTAGGCCTGTAGCAGGCAAAAGCGGCACATCGGACAACCAGCTGGAAGCGTGGTTCGTGGGGTACACCAGGAAACTGGCGTGCGCAGTCTACGTGGGCTGGGATAACCGGGAGCAATCCCTTTCCGGCACGGGCTCGGCTGTAGCAGGGCCTATCTGGGCAAGCTTTATGGCCAACGCCCTGTCCGGAGAGCCTATCAGGGGTTGGGAGATGCCTGACAATCTGTATTGGGATAAGGTCTGCGACAAGACGGGCCACAAGGCAAACATAACCTGCTTTGACTGGCACTATGAGCTGTTCAAGCAGGGGACTTCTGCGTCTGTGTGCCCGACCAACCACGTGTTTGAGTATCTTCTGGGCGCACTTAACCGTGAAGAAGAACCCCAGGTCAATAGGGTACCAATCTTTATTCCGAAAGATGCGCCTGCTGCTTCAACGGGCATCCCGGGTGGGACTACGCAGGTTGAAGACCTGGAGCAGATTGACGAGTCGGTAATCGAAGAATTACTGCCCTACTTAGAGCAGGGAGACCAAACCGGCCTGGAGGATTTTGACTGGAGCCAACTGTTGCCTGGACTAGTGCCTCACGAGCCTGATGAATCCGGCGGACCGGGTGAAGCTGGACTAGATGGTTCAGATGAAGAAACAAGTGATGGGCCAAATGGCGAGCCAAGTCATCCGGAAGGCCATCAGGAGGATGTTGAATCAGGCTTGGGCCAAGACGGGGAAGGCAACAGGCAGCAGGGCGAGCCTGGTCAGACGCATCCCGGCGCTACCGGCTCCCGGGGAAGCAGCGGGCTTCAAGAGGCGAGGCTAGCTACCGGAACGAAACAGCCAGAATATGCTGCCGCGGGAGATTAGTCTTAAGTGGAAATAAGGCGGCTGCAAAAAGCAGCCGCTTGTTTGTCGGTACACACGCCTCACACGCATGGTACTACCTGGCACGTAGAACCAGCGCCTCGTATCTCACGGCACCGCAACAATGTCTGGGATACACCGGCCTGCGGCCTGATACAATTATCACCTGGTATCCGACGGCGCCTCGACAAGGGTTATGGTGAATTCCAGTTGTTGTCCGCCCCTGAGCACTTTGATATTGACGCTGTCACCAGGGGACATTTCGGATATAAGCGCTACGAATGTGCCCACATCATTTATGGTTCGCCCTGCGAATTCAATGATAATATCTCCCGCTCGGATGCCTGCTTTGGCTGCAGGTCCTCCCGACACCACATCGTAAACGTAAATCCCCCGGTCGATCTTCACAGTAGGTTTATATATTTTCACTTCTGTGCGGTCCATGAGGCTGAGCCCTGCAAAAGCCCTGCGGACCCTGCCTGTTTCCATGATTTCGGTGACTATCCGTTTTACCTGGTTTGAGGGGATGGCAAACCCCATGCCCTCGACAGCTTCAACGTTGAGCTTGGCCGAGTTGATGCCAATTACCTGGGCGCTGCCATTTACCAAAGGACCGCCGCTGTTGCCTGGGTTGATAACAGCATCAGTCTGAATCAGCCGCATGTACCCGTCGCCAATCCTGAGCACCCTGTCCAATCCCGAGATTACGCCTACTGTAACCGACCTGTTAAACTCCATGCCCAAAGGATTGCCGATGGCAATAGCCAGCTGCCCTGGTTTAAGGGTGTCTGAATCGCCAAACACAGCAGTGGGAAGCCCTGTGGCGTCGATCTTTATCACCGCAAGGTCAGTGGCAGGGTCGGCACCCACAATTTCCGCCTCCATGGTGCGCCCATCTGAAAGGAACACTGTAAGCTGCCTCGAGTCTCCCGATATCACGTGGTTATTGGTGACGATATAGCCGTCGCTTGTGATGATTATCCCTGAGCCAGACGTGTCCCTCACGTATTGCCTTCCGAAGATGTCATACATCGCTTTGGTGTTAACGATCCCCACAACCGCGGGACTTACCTTTTCGGCCGCATCTACCACCACTTGCCAGGGATCTTCGGAAGGAGTGTAATCAGTTGTCCTAATGCCTCCTGAAGACGAACTCTCGCCTCCCCAAAACCCTGTAGAAGACGGTAGAGAGAGTTGCAGCCCTTCCATTTGCCCGATTATGAGGCTGGGTACTATCGCCGATGTGAGCAGGCCTCCTATGATGGCACCTATCAGTCCCACCAGAAGGTAAGACCATACCCTGGGGCGCCTGGGCTCGGGCCTGCTAGTTGCTTGACTGGTTCCGTGGATCGCTTGAGGCTCAATATCCAAATTGTCACCCCCAAAACTTATAAGCACACAATATACCCCCATATCTCGTCCAGCTGAGCCGGCTCACAACTATATACGACAGTGCGTAAACAGGGTTTACAATTATTATAATCCCATTTTGCGACAATTGGATAAGTAGGGTCATAACTCGAGCGGGGACTTGCCCAGACAGACTTTTGCGATTGAGGTAGTCTTGACTTAAGTCACAACTCCGGTCCTCAGGGTCAATGCAGAAATCTGCTTCCAGGTGGAAATCAGTTTCCAACCAAAACCAAACTTCCAGGTCACTCTTCTACGCGGGTAACATCTGCACCCAGACCCTTGAGCTTTTCCACCACTGATTCGTAGCCCCGTTCGATAATCTCAAGCCTGTAGATGTCTGTGGTGCCTTCGGCAGACAACCCGGCTACCATCAAGCTGGCGCCGGCCCTCAAATCAGTCGCGGTTACAGGCGAGCCTACAAGCCTGTCAGTGCCTTCTATCACTGCAGTCCTGCCTTGGACTTTGATATTGGCACCCATCTTTACGAGTTCGCTCACATAGCCCAGCCTGTTTTCGTACACCGATTCATGAACCATGCTTACCCCCCGTGCCCGGCAGAGCACTGCAGTAAGGGGCTGCTGCGCATCGGTGGGGAAGCCCGGGTAAGGCATGGTCTTGACATTTACCGGATTGGGCCGGTCAGGCCCGATCACCCTCACAAAATCCCCGTCTTGCTCAATGGAAGCGCCTGCTTCCCGGAGCTTGGCCACCACAGGCTCAAGGTGCTTGGTTATGACGCCGGATACTTCCACATCGCCACCGGTGGCTACTGCCGCCATCATATAGGTAGCGGCTTCTATGTCGTCGGGAATGATGGAATGGCATGTGCCCTTAAGAGACTTGACCCCTTTGATCCTGATGATATCAGTGCCCGCCCCTTTGATCCTGGCACCCATGGAGTTGAGGCAGTTGGCCAAGTCCACCACGTGAGGTTCTTTGGCAGCGTTTTCGATAACGGTTGTACCTTCAGCCATGGATGCCGCGAGCATGATGTTGATAGTAGCTCCCACGCTGGGGATATCCAGGTAGATGGGGGCACCCTGGAGCTTGTTTGCATAGAGGCGCACAACCCCGCCCTCTACGGATACATCTGCACCCAACGCCCTAAAGCCTTTGAGGTGCTGGTCTATGGGCCTTGGGCCGATGTCGCACCCGCCGGGCAGCCCGACTTCGGCTTTGCCGAACTTGGCCAGGAGCACACCCATGAGGTAATACGACGCTCTGAGCTTCCGCACCAGATCATAGGGGGCGACATGGGACGTGAAACCGTTTGGGGAAATGGTCATTGTATTTTCATTGAGGGAAACAAGTGCGCCCAGATCCTTAAGGATCTGGGCAAACACTTTCACATCACGTATAGCAGGTACGTTCTCCAGGGTAGACTCGCCTTCCCCAAGCAACACTGCCGGTATTATGGCAACCGACGAGTTCTTGGAACCTCCGATTCTCACCTTGCCTTTTAGTCTGTTGCGTCCTCGGATTACAAGTCTTGCCATGGCTTCAGTCTCCCAATCATCTGCTATACTGCGATTCTGCTCTACGCTAATTGTCTATCGGTATAGCGTCTCTATTTTCGGCATAGCTTCTCTATTTATAGAAGCTCAACGGATCTTTGGCGACACCGTCTACGTGGACCTCAAAGTGCAGGTGCGGTCCGGTAGATCTGCCTGTACTGCCCACGTATCCGATGACATCGCCCTTCTTGACTTCTTGCCCTGTAGATACTGCAAACTCAGACAGGTGGGCATACCATGTCTGCATATTGCTCCCGTGAGCTATCTTGACGAGATTTCCGTAACCTCCGTTCCATCCCGCGAAAATTACCATACCTGAGTCGGCCGCTATCACCGGGGTGCCATGGGGCGCACCGATGTCAACTCCCCTGTGGTAAGTACCCCACCGCGGGCCAAACCTTGAAGTTATAGTACCTTGCACGGGCCATGCCAGCTCGCCTGAACCCATTTCAGGTACTTGCTTGCTGCCTCGCACAATCTTTTTGGTCACAGGATATGAGAGGATCTTTTCAGAGATCTTGGTCCTGGAGACTTCTTCGCCGTTTTCCCTGACGATTTCCTCGACAACTTCTTTCTCCCCGCTCTTGCCGGCTTGTATTACTTCTTCCTGCCACGGCCACATAGAGGGATCATAGGTGACCTGCGTGGAATAGGGGATCGACACTGTATAGGTTACGATTTCGCGGCTCTGCAAGGTTACATAAGGATCCGGCACGATCAGGTTGAGGTTGTCTCCCTCCCTGATCAGGTCGCCTTCGATATTGGGGTTTGCCTTCCTCAGATCTTCTACAGTCATGTTGTTGGCCATGGCAATGGTCCATAGGCTGTCTCCACGCTGTACTACGTAGCTGAGCATCTTATCTGTGCCCCTGCTGAGGATCTCCACGGCTTCTTGTTTGCTCCGGAACAATGATGTAGGCACTTCTTGCTCGACAATATCAATCTTTTCCTTAATCAGCACCTCTTCTACAGTCGCATGGCCCGGTTTCACAATGCTGTTTATGTAGCTCTGCCTGAGGTCATCCAGTGCTCCACGTGCGGCTTCCTCGGAGCACAGAGCCACTACATCTTGTCCGTTTACACAGATCACATAGCCTGAGGCAACAAAGCCGATTCTTTCCTTGAGGATTTCGCCGAGCTGGTCAGGATCGGTCACTTCCAAATCTTTTTCCCACTTTACTTTCTGGCAATCCACTTCGCATGAAGGGATAGCCTCTGCACCGACCCTGAAGGATTCCTCCTCTGAAAGCCTCCATACTATTTCTGCGACAAGATCTTTGTTGTCGGTATATCCGACTAGCTCGCCGTCAATGGTGACTGCGTAGAGACTTGGACGGTTGGCGTTAGCTATTGCCACAGCCAGGAACGCTGCTGCCGCCACCACAACCGCCACGGTTATGTACATGGCTTTTCTGCTAAGTTTGTGCGTCCAACCCTTCTTGCTTCCGGGCGATGACGCATCCGGCACATTCGTTTTTCTGGGCCTACGCCTGCCCGCAGGCCGGCCCAGATGGGGCTTTTCCACGTTCATACAGGTTTCGTCCATTTGTATTGCCGCACTCAACACAGACCCGCCATTTCCTGACTCAGCCTGAGACTGTGGCCCTTCCTCTTACAAAGTGCAGCCCTTCCCTCCTTTTCCGAAGAATTCGCATGTTTGGGTAGCCGTGGGCCTTGGGGCCCTTGGTCCTGTGGTCCTGCGACCCTTGGTCCTGCGGTTGCTCGTGTCACGCAAAAGGCAATATTCTCTCCTGAGGAGAAAATTCCTGCCAGGTTTACATAAGACATCTTATGCAGGTTTGCCGGCAAGGGACACACCGCAGGCCCGGGCATGGGCTTCCGGCTCAGGGCTAAAAGCCCGGTTTATAATACATAACGATTATAATAGATAAACTTGGGATATCAATCCTTTATGTCTGTTGGATTCCCTCTGTTGGTATTCAGATCCTGCATCCTCCTCCACGGTAATTAATGCCATGAGGCGGCTGGTATTATAATTTCCCCGAACAGGTAAATATTATATGTCCAGGGGAGTGTTGCCACCTATGCGACCGGGGCAGAGCCGTGAAGTCGTTTATATTTTTAGGTTAAGAAGTGCTTGGCGGCCGCTTTTTGCGCTATTGTGCCTGGTTGCGGGGATGAGCGCCGGGGTTCATTCCCAGGTAAGCATGGGGGCACCTGTTGCCGGACCAGGATGGGCCGGGCGGAGCGTTGTGCCCTATTTATCTTCTGAGGAGGCTACCTCGGGAGGCGCTCTCTCGGAACCAGCTATCCTTGAAGTGCTCGAAGTAGCATTTATGTTGCCAGAGCCACCTGAGTCCCCTGAATCCGGCATGCCGCTTGGATCTGGAGCAGGGTCTGACACAGGATCGCATCATCCAACCGGAGCAACAGGGCATCCGGGTGGTGCCGGTGTAACCGGTGCGGCCGATACAGCCGGTGCGGCCGGGGGCGTCGGAGCGGCGGGTGTGGCTGGTACGGTTGGTACGATTGGTGCAGTTGGTACGGTTGGTGCAGGCAAATCGGCCGCCGGTGAGCATACCGTACGGAACGTAGGAAAATACGAAGAGGTTCAGGAACTGTTGCAGACGACCCGGAGCAGGGGAGATGAATCTGAATCAAGAGGTATTTTATTTATCTGGCCTGTAGACGGCAGGGTAACGGACGCTTTCGGCTGGAGGATACATCCTATTACAGGGAGACAGCAGTTTCATAACGGCATCGACATTGCAGCCCCATCCGGCACCCCGGTCAAGGCAGTTGCAAGCGGGACAGTGGAGTTTACCGGATGGTCTGAGGGATACGGGCGGATTGTGGTGATCCACCATGGGCAAGGGTACCGCACCAAGTACGGGCATCTGTCCAGGTCCGTAGTGTCCCAGGGACAGAAGGTAGGCAGGGGCGAAGTCATTGGATACGTCGGGGAATCTGGAAATGCCACAGGGCCTCATTGCCACTTTGAGGTCGAAGTAAACGGCAGGGCGGCAAACCCCAAGGATTATCTGCCTTAAGCTTGTGAGCTGTGGTTTAAGCGGCGGGCTGAACTGATGCATTACCCCAAAGCAAGTTTATCTCAGAGCAAGTTTCCCTCAGTGCCTGAGCCGGAACGGTTAGCGGGACTACGAAGGACAAACTCTCACCCACAGGAGCCTGGCGTTTGTGCCGCACCCGGTGTTGACCCCACACCCGGTGTTGGCCCCGCATCCGGAGTTAGTCCCGGATCCGGTGTTGGCCCCGCATCCGGGGTTGGCCCGAACCTGGTGCTTGCTCGGTTCGCGGTCTAACTCTTACCGAACCTTAGATAAAGTATTTGACTGCTAGAATAAGGAGTATCCCCGGAATCCCCAGGATGCCCACAGTTAGGGCGGTAGCTAGGTTCAAGCCGATGTGGAATCCGAAAAACCCTCCAGCTATGTTGACCGCCCATATTCCGAAAAACGCAACCAGGGATCTAAGGGCCACCTTGCCAAGATGCTTGAGTCTGCCGGCCAGGAGCTTGAGCATGACAAACACAACCAGGAACGCCAGTGCAACGCCCAAGAGTGAGGTGAAATCCAAGGCAAATCCCTCCTGAAAATGCTTATGAGGGCAGGCAGGATTATATTCTAGGGAACGGATTATCGGCTCTCATCACCGCCGTCCATGCACTCCGGGCACGCGGCAGGATTATATTCTAGGGAACAGGTTGTCGCCCGGCTCAAGAGGTTCGTAGATGGTTCAGGTAGTGCACCATTTTGATGCAGGACTTGGCGGAAACCAGCCAAATCGGTGCAGCTGGTGCACCAGTCTGAGGCAAGTCCTGACGGAAAGTGGTCCAATTGGTGCACCTGGTGCACCATTTTGAGGCAATCCCTGACTGAAACCGGCAGAATTGGTGCATCCGATGCACCGTTTTTCCCAAAATCCTAGCTGAAGACGGCGGAAATGGTACACAGAAGGTACCATTTCGGCCGTTTCGGAACGGTCAAACCGGAAAAATGGTGCACGTGGTATGCCATTTTGACCGCCTCGCGAACCGAAAACCGTGAAAATGGTGCATCTGGTACACCGTTCTTGGACAAAACAGATATCAAACATCAGATAATGGTGCTCTCCGTGCACCATTTCCGCCGTTTTGGTTTCGCCAATCCGACAGAATGGTTCATACAGTGCACCATTTGGGCCCCTGAAACGCTCATGAGCTCAAAAATCGGTGCACATAGTGCACCATTCTGGCGGTCGAATACATCAGGACCCAGATAAATGGTGCATCTCGTACACCACTCTGTACCACTCTAGTATGGACACATGGGGCATCCGGTTGATCCTAGTACCGGGGCCGATTGTGAGGGAGTAACATTCAATACCTAGCGAATCGGTTTGCCAGGATTTGTGAAACTGTCTCTTGCAGGTACCATTGTCAAAGTGTTAATGGGAAATGCAACGACGGGAATTTGGCGAGGCTCTGGACGTCGTGGCCTTACTGGCACATGCTTTGATCTTTTTGTTCTGTATACTCCCGGAGTTTTCTGAGGTAGTAGGAGTATTTTTTCCGCGCAGCTTCCATAAGGAAAATGGCTTCGTCAACCCTGTCCGCTTCTGTGGCTTCCCTAAAACACGACAACGCCACATCGTAGTCCTTTTGGGCTTGCCTCAGGGCTTTGAGCAGTTGGACCATCTCATTATCCTGGCCCTCTTGCTTTCTCGAAAACAAGTCAAACAGTTGCATCCACCTGGTCGCCCCCACATTCATATGTGTACGCACCACCTATAATGTTTGATACTATTTCCAGTATGGGATGGAGGTGGTAATTTTATACATGTGCGCCAGGGGACAAGCAGGCAGCATTCCGGACAGACTGATGGGTTTATTCAACCCCTGGTTTTATTCAACCCCTGGGTTTGTTCAACCCCCGGCTCCGTCAAACCCCTGGACTCTGCTCAACCGCTGCGGGTTTGCGTTATCTAATCCCACCCGAAATCCTTATAATGAACTCAGGAGGTATTTTTGTGGAAGAAAGTAATTTCAAGCAAGTCCGACAAGTTCTCCTGGGGATTTTGCTGGCCAATCTGCTGGTAGCCGGCACCAAGATCGTTATGGGCTCAATCATCCAAAGTGCCAGCATGACCGCAGACGGATTTCATTCCCTTTCAGATGGCTTCTCCAACCTTGTCGGGTTAATCGGAATTCACTATGCTTCCAAGCCTGAGGATAAGGAACATCCCTATGGCCACACCAAGTTTGAGACATTGGCCGGCCTGTTCATATCGATCATGCTGCTGTTTGCCGGGGGAAAGGTTGTCTTAGGCGCGATTGAAAGGCTCAAAAACCCTATCGTCCCCCAGATAACCGTTGAAAGCCTGGTATTGCTTGTAATCACACTCATCATCAACGTTGTTGTGTGCGTCACTGAATACAAGAAGGGCAAGCAACTTGGCAGCCAGATCCTCATTGCAGATTCAACGCACACTAGAAGCGATGTTTACGTATCAGTAGGGGTATTGATGACTCTGGCAGGAATTAGGTTGGGGCTTCCACCAATAATCGATCCAATCGTGTCACTTGTAGTAGCCGGCTTTATCATTCACGCAGGTTATGAGATTTTCAAGGAAACCAGCGATGTGCTGGTTGACGGTGTAGCTGTGGATTCAGATGAGATCAGGCAGATTGTAATGGGTTTTGATGATGTAAGGGATGTCCATAACATCAGAAGCAGGGGCAGTTTCAACAACCTGAATATTGACTTGCACATAATAGTTGACCCGAGGCTGGATGTTGAAAGGGCTCATGAACTGGTGCACGATATAGAGGATGCTATCAGGGCGAGATTCAATGCCTATGCACAGGTAATCGCCCATGTGGAACCTGACACGGAAGACGGGCGTGACTAGATCCCGCGAAGCCATATTGATAGGGCTAGTAAATGATTGGGCCTTTGTGATGTCCAATACGATGAGTTTGCCGCCCTTCTGCCGCACTGCCCTATCAGCAATACCATCACCCAAGAACCGGTTTACTCAGGCTTCCTGTGCACCCCAAACAAACCCCTTCCCTTTTTCAAGTAGAGTCCTTCCACTAATTCCCCTCAAACCCTTGGGAATACCGACTTGTTATTCACATTTTGTTTTACACTCTCAATTTATTAAACTTTACGAAATTTTCACTGGTATTATTGACATAGACAAATATCCAATGGTTAGAAACAACACAGCAATAACAATAATACAAATGACAAAGACAACAATTACTGCAATATTACTCATTAAAGCATGTTTCAAAGATGTCCAGAATTTTTGTATAATTACAACATTAACAGCAAAAAAGAGAGTATACACTGGGTTGGTTTTTAAAGAAAACATGCTAGAAATCAATACATAACTTAGTGTGATAAACTCTACCGATTCAAAAATTATATTTATTGCTTTCGCTGATGAAGTACAATTAAGTTCGCAAAAATAAAGAGGAAAAGCCATCGGCAACTCCGAATTTGGTAAGTGACGAGCAGACCAAAAAAGGAGTGTTTACCGATGGCCTACTCTCATAGTAACAAAAACTTCGAAAAAATGCTATTACAATTTATCACCGAAGAAGACCCCATGCTGGCCATGCTGAAATGGCTATGCGAGCAGCTCATGGAGGCGGAAGTAACCGCTAAAATCAATGCCTCCAAATCAGAGCGTACCCCCCAGCGTTCAGGATATCGTTCCGGGT